>ERZ1034873.42-NODE-42-length-81077-cov-21.218570_pt1 | contig 81077 bp, 86 predicted proteins | sample MGYA00520689_ERZ1034873 | MGnify/ENA primary metagenome ERZ1034873 (study PRJEB33766, sample SAMN09781722) | gut metagenome | biome: gut microbiome | host: Homo sapiens | place: Madagascar | study: EMG produced TPA metagenomics assembly of the PRJNA485056 data set...
ATTATCACCTAAAACAACGTATCGGTAAAGACCTGATATCGGCCAAAAACAGAAAAATAAAGAAAAACACAAACAAAAACCGACTCCAACAGCACAAAAGAGAACAAAGAAGAACAAATAAAGATAAATACTGATAAAATCCAGAAAAAAAATACTCAAAACTTCATATACAATGTCAGTAATTCATCCTCTGACGCCACCAGTACCTCCAGCCAAAATGAGCGGGTAAGATATCCGGAGCCTTATAGTCAGGAGGCTTCTACAGGAAAGCTGATGAGGAAGAGAATGCGAACGATCACCACACGTGAACAGTTATTAGTGAAAGGAAAAGTCAGGGAACGGATTGCCACACATATCGTGACAGGCGCTCACGGGTATGAAACGCTTTGCACAAGTGGTTATAACTTACAATACAATAAGGAACGGGTACTGATTGAAAACTGCGAAAAGGTGGCTGATGGAGAACTGCCTGTCACCTGCCACACCTGTTTCTCTGTATGGCAGGATGTACATCGGTTCAAACCTGGTGACTTTGACACAGAATCAGGAAAGGGAAATTTCACTGATACGGAGCTCACGAAAATCACAATTGGACAGGTTTCAGAGCCAAAAGAAGGATAACCGCCGAACGAAAAAAGGCGTGTTGATTTACTGACTTAACTGAAACTCAATCCCTTGAAAAACAGCCACAAAGACCACATTTATAAAATGGGTAAAAATATCCACAAAATACTGATGAAAAGGAAAACAGAATGGCTTTAGTACAGAAAAAAACGCTGAATGAGCTGGCAACAAACACCGAAGATGATTTCTTTGATAAGCGATTTTCATCCGGAGATGAAGTTCCACGCTCAGGGATCTACAAATGTACGGAATGTAATCGTGAAGTGACTGTAAATGCCCACTCCAGAGACAATACATTTCCTCCACATTACCCGGAAAGCTCGTGCCAATCGCCAACGTGGAAACCCTACGTCATTGCAGACACAAAAGCGGAATGGCGAAGGAGCTAATGCATGAACTATAAGCAACTCATCCCCGCACAGGATTGGTATTTTCGTCATTTTACCGACCAACCTGATTATCCGGTGGTCGTTTATCAGCTTGCAGCATGGGCGCTAACCGAAGAAGGAAGCATTACCGGGCTTGTGGCGATATACGATCCTAAAGAAGAAAAAGCAAAGCTGGTAACGCCACCACCGATAAAGGGGAATTATCTGCACCGCGATCAGCTGACAGATGAAGAGCTAGCGGCATCCAAGAAACCTTAAAAATAAAGGCCCTCGGAGCAAATGGAATGCCAAATATTTGGCCTGATAACAATGGGGTTCTACGCAAGAACCCCAGATTTTTCCGACATGTGATTGCGACGGTCTGCCCCCTCCCCCACACCACCAAACCTTTTGCAGGGTGAGACAGCCAGACGAAGGTCGCTCCGCTCCCCGTTTTCTGGTGTACCCACCACAAGGGCATTAGGTATGCATTGTCTGCATATTTGATTTGTATACAAATACGCGCGAGAATCCATCGAAATATGTGATTTCACCTAAGAAAAGATGATGAACATACGTTATCCGGTACGGAAAGCCGATGGACGAGACTATAAGAACTATGACGAGCTGCTGACCGACATTCGCAAAAATACCCACGGTTGGTGGTTACTTGGCGTAAATCGTTACTGGCACGGAGGTATTCATGTCGGGGCGTCATCGTCCCCGGCCTCGGTGCTGAATCAGGAAACACCTGAAAAATCGGTGCCGCTCCAGTTCATGATGGACGGCGAAGTGGTGGCATGGCGGGTTAACCGCGATTACGTGGCTATCGAATGTTATCAGGAACGCCTCCTGCGCCAGTCCGGTACCTTTGTGCTGGTAAAATCAGTGTACAAGCCAGACGAGCAGGATGAATCATCCTGGCTGACGCTGTACCAGCTTTACATGCACATCGCGCCATTGTCAGAATTTCCGAAACGCCTGCTTTACCGTGTTACACAAAAAGGCCACGGTGTGCGGATGCGTAAATATTCCCGCCATCATGATGACAGCCGTGAAATCGCGCCAGACGTACAGGCAAACAAACACGGCCACCCCAAAACACTAACGCAGGGTGACACGCTTGCCGTACTGCAACAAAAATCGTTTTTACTGGAACAGCGGCCGGAGCCGTTTGCTCTGGTGCAACGTCTTCAGGACGGTAAACCCGCCGGAGAGCTTTTCTGGGTCTCGATGCGCCCGGAATATCTGGAACCTGATGGCCAATGTTACGTGTGCCTGCCTGACTGGATGCACAGTGCGCTGAATCACGGCGTGTTTGATGATGTGGTGGTGCCGCCTGTGCCATTGAAAGTGATGGTGAAAGCAGGAGATGCGGTCGGATTCCTCGGCGCTCAGGATCTGGCTGACGAAGATAACTATCCGCAAATTATTACCACGGACTATAAAGCCCATATCGAGCTACTGAGTCTCGATGAGCATGTGCCAGATGTGGTGGCAAACATGAAGGGGATTAAAACAGGCAAACAGTTCATTAAGCTGAAGCTGAAACGCCCGCTGTACCTGCGAAACGGGGAGGGCGAGGAAAGTACATTTGAACAAATAAGCGCCATTACCCGAGTTGATGCAGGAAAAATTATCCCACGTGATGCCACGTACCCGTTTACGGATAAAACCGGGGTCACATACTTTCAGATCCGTCCGCATACGTGGATGCACCAGAACGATGTGGAGCAGCTCAGTCAGCACGATTTAGCGGGGCTAAATTTTCACTGTATTGAAGCTGAACACACAACAGATTTTACCCGCACGCTGGATGAACGCTGGCTCATTGATGCCCTGAAAAGTATCAGCTCGCACTTTGATAGTGAAAAAGGACCGCAGTTCGCGCAGGCAAAAATGTTTTATGACAGCCTGATCCGCAACGCTGAAAACAGAAGACCGCCAACCCCGTATCCCGATAAATCTCTGGACCAGTATTTGTTTGGTGCGCTGCATACCAATCAGATGAACATCCCGGAATATGCGCGACGCCTGATAGTGAAACACGACAGCAGCTGGCACAGTACCCGCGATGATGCACGCTGGTCATCGGTATGTAAGTCCAGGGATGAAAGCCCGGTTGTGAAGATGGCCAACGGAGGATTTCTAGACGCAACGCACTGGATGGATAAGGTGCCCCCATTCGCCAGTCAGCGGTCTGTATGGCATTTTCATCCGCTTGAGTTTCCGGAAATATTACGAAGTGCAGAGTTTCCCAGAACTCCTATTAATGGAGTATTAACTCCTATAGAATTTATTCACTTCTATAATGGAGACAAAATTGACGACACTGATTATGAAGAGGCAGCAAAAGAATTAGAATGCGAAGTTGCAGCAATTAAAGCTGTAGCAAAAACAGAAACTGGTTCTTATGGCTCCTATTTTAAATTTGAAGATAACGATGACTATGTTCCAGCAATATTATTTGAAAGGCATCATTTTCATAAATATACAAATGGGAAGTATGATCAGTTCGAAGATATATCAAACCCTGTTGCGGGTGGGTACGGTGCAACATCAATACAGTATGCAAAGCTAGTTAAAGCGTATACTTTAGACAAGAAAGCAGCTTTAAAATCAGCATCCTGGGGTAAGTTTCAGATTTTAGCGTCGAACTACGCCACAGCAGGCTACGCGAGCCCTGAGGATTTCGTTTTTGCATTAAGTAAGTCTGAGAAAAATCAGTTAAAAGCATTCGTTAACTTCATTAAGGCTGACAGAGTATTACTGCACTCTATTCGGACTAAAGATTGGCTTTCATTTGCTCAAAGATATAACGGACCAAGGCAGAAAGGATATGATTTGAAAATGGAGAGAAATTACAATGCATCATTATAAGTTCTTTGCGTTGATTGCAATGTTTTTGTGTGGTTCATCGTTTGCAAATGATGTATATTTTTTATGCAACACAGCAAAAGGAACAATCAAACTAGATGAAAACAAAGGTGTACTTCGGTACACCTTATCGAAAGATCACAAAATTGAATTTAATTATGAATCGAAAGGTAGTGATTATTCAGGTTTTAAATACAACCATTACTCACGATTTCAAACCGATTATTTCAACGTATCGTTTGTAAACGCAGAGTATGAGTACACGATATTTAGTAACTATGAGGATGAGAGAGAAAGCCGCGGAGTTAGTGTTACGAACCTGAATAGCAAAAAAGAATCTGTTTATTATTGTAAGTCCATTGGCATTGATCGCCTTAGTGATTTATCGGTAAAAATGGCTTGTGATAAATATTCAGCTTTAGGGTGTGATAAATGAAACATCTAAAATGTACAGAATTGTACGATTTCGGACACCAAAACAGCTATTGTCCCGCCATTCTGGCGATTCCTAAAAACTATTTGGCTAAAAAACAGTCTTAATGTGTTTATTTTTCGAATTCCAAGCGGCCCCCTATATAATAAGCCTCTGGTTTACGCAGGGGATTTTTTTGACAAACTGCCAGGCGATCGGTTGCAGTGATCAAACGTTCTGTCACGTTCCTTGCATCCCAAAGAGATGCATTCATTCAAACAACGCCGTTATATCCTCAATCGCACCTAGTCGCCATTCTATTTCATAACTCATTGCGCAGTTCCTGATAACGCCCCTGTAGTTGCTGGCGCAGTTGCGCGGAACTCATTCCCGGCCGCTTATCGGCGCGGGCAGCAACAACTTTCGCCCGTACCTGTTCGTCGTATTCCGCCCGTGCCAGTTCTTCATTAGCAAGGCGTTGCAATAGTGCAGACTTGTCTGTACTGCCTTCAGGCAAAATACGTGGCAGGCTTTCGGCCAGCTCGCGCAGGAAATTGGCGTTTTCGTAATGTGTGGTGCTATTCATAGTTTACTCCCCCTTTCATTCAATAAAGGGCAATTACAGGTTTCTTGATGCCGCAGGCGTGAGCGTAGCGGGTCAGAGTGTCGATGCTGGCTTTAGTGATGTTGTTTTCCAGACGGGAAATAACCGGAGGTGTAACCCCCATGCGTTCAGCAACCTGCGCTTTTGTCAGGTTGCCATGCTTACGCCATTGTGAAAGCAACGCCCTGAGCTTCTCCTTGCGTTCTTCTTCCTTGTCAGCGCCAATGATATAAGACAGTAATGGGGTTACAGGCCGGAAACCTGGATTTTTCCGCGACCAGTTTTTACGGAAGTGTCACACAAACGACCGATTGAGTGACACTCACAGAAAGCAATTAGGCGGTTGGGCGCTCGTTCCATGAGTCAGTGTACTGGATGTTGCCGTCAACTATCCGCCAGGTAATTTTTTCATATTGCAAACTGACGCTTTCAACGTGGTTCATTTTATCATTGCCGGCTAACTTTACGTTGGGAACGCCGCAATTAACGCCGGTTACTTTTACATTTTCCATTAGCACTGTGTAATAGCAAACTTCCTGCCCGGCATCATTTATGTGATAGAAGCGTATTTCCGCGCTTTTGAGTGTCTGGCCTGTGGCGGCTGCCTTGTAGAGGTATGGTGTTGAGCTATCAACTTCTTTTTCTATCATCATGGATGAATGCTGGCGGGTACCTGTAATTTTGCCGTTAGAGCTATCCACAGGTAGATTGATGCCATGACTCATCCCAATGATTTCGATACTTCCTTCGCGATCCTGGACGTCGACGGAGCCTTTAATGTCTGCTCCTCCGTCGTCTTTTAACCACATGTATGGAGGGATTGGCATTTTACTTATTCCTTTTTTTGCTAATTATTTTCATAGTTATCATGTATATGATTGTAGTAATTACAACCACAACAGAAATATCGATGTAAAAATAAGCGTCATAAACTGACTCTGCATTAACATCGCCACTGATGAGTTGCGCTAACTTATCGACCAGAGCATGGTTTACATAGTCTTCAGGTTTGCTTAGTGAGCGAGCAACGGAAAACATGATAATGAAAAAAAATACAGCCTTTACTATCTTACGGGCAAGTGTTTGAACCATTAGCGATCACCTCGATCCAACCTCGAGCCATAAGCGAACGCATACAGGGAACTTGCACAGGAGTTGTTCTTAATAGTGCGTCTCTTATCAATGCGCAATCTGAATTATGAGGGATGGTTATACACCCTTCTGAGATTGAGCCTGGGTGTAGTCTAAATAATCCACGGTAAACACCGTTTATCCAGGTGCCGTCATCAATCCCCCAGTCATCTTTGTATAAGGCAAACCAATCATTGCGACCAAACTCTGCGCCATGGCGAACTTTGTTCCATGTGTCTTGAATTTCAGCTTTTCGTTTTGAGAAAAAACCACCAGAGCCGCGTTCAACAATCCAGTATTTTCCTGGAGGTAGTGGCCCATCACCTTTGATAGCACCACAGGCTCCCTTGTTTCGATAAATGCCATTACCAGAGAAAGCCATAAATACCCCCACCCCGTACAGATTGAAAGGTGCGTAATCAGCGCCGTTCAGGATAAATTTACCGTGTAGCGCCATTCAGATAGCCCTAAATCCATTCTAATATTGTGGATATACTAGCAAAAAACCATAACATGCCTAATGCCTCCGTGGTGGGTACACCAGAAAACGGGGAGCGAAGCGACCTTCGTCTAGCTCGTTTCTTGTTTGCCTCACCCTGCAAAAGGTTTGATGGTGTGGGTGAGGTGCTTGGTTCGTCGCGATTACACCTCACCGCGTACTGCTGCCTAGTCGCTCGTTTTATCAGGTGCCAGTTATCGTACTGCGAGACGGGGTAGAACCCCTATTTAGTATTTTTCGATTTTACCGCTGCAGGTTCATTTTTTCCGGCCAGCAATGCGGCTAACTGGTCGTTATGCAATTTCAGAGACTTAAGTTCGCCTGTCAAAGTCGCCTTTGCTTCCCGCGCATCTGTTGCATCTCTAAGTGCTTTATCCAGCGCTTTTTGCAGTTCACCGGCGATATAAAAACCACTGGCAATGGCCGTTTTTTCGATGTCAGCCTGGCGTGTCAGATCCTGCTCTGATGTACTGACTCTCTCATAGATGCGAGCAATTTTCATTTACTGTAGCCAAAATGAGTATAGGTAATTTGGCTATCGTAAAAAAGGTGGTTAAAAATTACAACCTGCAATGTAAATTGGCTAGTTAATTTTTGGCTATTTAAATTGACTTCTTAACGGCGTTTACTGTTCCATTGCTCTCCAAACCCCTAGTACCACATTGGGGCATTAGGGATTTTATTTGTATTTGTTGACTACCAAAAGAACAATACAGGGGTTGTACGCCGGAACCCCTGTACAAATAAAATACTAACCATCAAGAACCTGCAGACGAATGACCTGGTTTAAGATACGGGGTAAACATTCCTTGAAAACCAGAATAAAAACGAGGGGTAATAAAGACATTTCCTTTAATTTTTCTGGCTTCTTCTATACCGACCATTTTAGGGCACCCATCCATAGAATTGTATTTATGAAAGTTTTTGTAAGTCATATCACCACACCAAGCCTTACTTGCAGAAGTTACTATATATATACTTAAAAAATCCAGATTAGGTTCTTTTTTATAGGAAAACCAATAACTCCTCGTCACACTATATAGCGTATACCCTTTCATATACGGGATGTAAGCATTTAATATCCGACCATTGAAATCGGCATTTTTAACACTAACAGAAAGAAAATCATGCTCATTAGTATAATCAACGCTGTAATCAGTTTTACCAGGAACCATACCCCTGCCATATTCCACTTCGTTTGCTTGGCTGAAATCCATAGTAATATATCCATATCCGCGCATTAATTTGGCTTCATTATAGTCCAGTGTTTTTTTCGTAATACCAGAACATGCGACTGTTAAACTCGACAGCAAAATAATAAATGATAATTTTAATAAAATTTTAAACATACAAGCTCCAACATTTCCCACTCCATTTACCATAACGTGTCATTACGCGCACCGCTCAGACGCGCTCAGGGCAATTTTACGCCCTGAGCCATAAAACCAACCATCTTCCCGCCAAAAACGCCCCTGAATTGCATACAGAGATTTTTAGCACAATACATGACTATGCACCACACTGACTGTGTGATAGAGTTTCAGCATAAAAACTGAATCAGATCGCCAAAACCCTATGTCACGCACCCCAAAAACGGGCGGAAGATCGACTCCAAAACCTCGTAATATTCAGGATCTAGTTAACACCCTGAGCGAAGGCGAACTCCTCGCCCTGAACGATTGCATCGTTGAACGTCTACGTTTTCTGCAACGGCAACGCGCGCAGCAAGATATGACGCAATTCCGCGTTGGCGATGTGGTGCGTTTCACTACCAGCGAAGGACATGTCGTGACTGGCGTACTTATCCGTCTCAATAAAAAATCGGTGTCAGTCCATACTGAAAAAGACCGTCGCTGGACGGTATCACCGCACCTTCTGACGCTGGTCAGACGCCAGTCCGTTACCATTGACAGCTAAAGGGATACGCCTTTAAATCCAGTTCATTTGTTGAAACGGTGAACGGGTACGTAATTTATTGCGTGACCGTGAAGCGTTGGGCAAGCGCAGCGCGTCAGTCTTCCACAGAAGTTATGGCCTCAGTAATCATGTCCATTGTGACCCCCCGACTCTGAAGAAAACGCATCTGACGGGCTTTCTCTTTCGGCTCTGTAGGAAAACTCTCTCCGAATTTTTTTATCCGGCTTTCTGCCGCCATCCGAAACCAGTCTCTATCACAACCACTTATCACGCTTTCGGTAATCTCCCGTGCAATCCCCCTCTGTCGCAGTTCCAGACGGATACGGACCGGTCCGTATTGTTTCCGCAGAAATCGTGAAAGCATATTTTCGGCAATACGCTGGTCATTCAGATACCCGTATTCACGGAGGCGCTGGAGAACAACCTCCACATCCATCCCGTCATCCGTCATCGAGTGAAGCGCTCTGCGCATCTCTCCGTTGCTGTAGTCCTTGCGGGCGAGCAGTGTCACGGCGTGCTCATAAAGCGCATCGGTTTTCATTTAGCCCCCGTTTTTTTAGCAGCCAGATTATCGATTTTTTCCTGCAATATTTTTATCTGATGATAATTATTGGCGGCGACGTTGTTGGCGTGCTCCAGTTCAATTTTGACGTACGCCACGGACGAGAAGATCACCGCAACCGCAAAGAGAAAAACACCAGTCAGCCACTTCCATCTGTAACCCCGTAGCGTGTTGTACTCCGCGACAATGTTGCTGCGGATAATCGATATCTCCTTATCCAGGGCATCTGCATTCACTTTCATGTTATCTACGGACTTTTCCAGCCGTTGAAAGTCCGTGCTGATACGCTCGTCGATCAGCCCTGCCACATCCAGTTTCTGCACTTCCTGACGGACTTCATCCCGTACCTGCTGCGCCACACTGTCCGATATTTCGCGGTAGCCTTTCAGGGTTTCCCGCGCCACCGCCAGCGAATCCGCTACGGCTTTTTGCTGCTCTTTTGCTGCCTCTTTCAGATGCTCCGCCGACAGCAGGAGTGTGAGAAGTTTTTCTTCAGTACTCGCCATAGTTACCTGCTTATGGAAAATCCGCGCGACAGGGATTTCACGCGCTCTATTTCAACATTGCCCTGCCTGGTGACGCGTGCCGTCATCTCCCGCCCGTACTGCTGCGAGATATCATGCGTCAGTGATCTGACCAGTTCCTTCCGGTCTACATCGACACCACTGTCTTTTAGCCAGTAACCATCGCTGTGGTCGATACGTTTCGCACGTTCAGGTACCTCCAGGGCTAAAAACGTCCGGCGGTGCTTAATATCCAGCTTCTGGCTTTCGTCCAGTCGAAATTGGACCTGCCGGAGTTGCTTCCGTGCACGTGCCCGCTGTTCCCCTGTGTTGGATTTGAAAGGCAATCATTTTTCCGTTTCGTGAGCTGCCCCCTCGTATGGGGTGCTTTTTACTTTGGGTCGCGAAACAGCATCTGCGTGCCTTTGGGTGACGTGTCGAAAAGGTAAAAACCTCTGCGTTTTAGCATGTCGGTCATTTGTGAGGATTTGACGTAGCACTTCGCCATCATCGGCTGGCCAGAGTTTGATGCGAGCATGTCGGACACCAGCATTGACCCATAGCCTTTCCCGCGAAGCTCTTTAACGATACTGACGGCACGGATTTCAAGTCGTGGCACACCAGTTGGATCGAGTGCGGCACAGAACCAGACTAGTCCTACTTTTTTGTCATCAGAACATCGCAGCAGGATGTAGATAAAATGCCCAGAGTATTGGCCCTGCTCGTTCGTCTTGATTGCCAGTCTGAGCTGCTGCTCAAAGGTTTTACCAACCTCTGATGTGAGGATCCCTTCGTAGAAGTGACCTTTGCGTGCGCCGTCTTCGAACTCCCCCATGATAAATGGCATGTCTGCCACAGTTGCTGCCCTTGAATAAAATTCACTCATGTATAAATCCTTAAAGCTCTCAGTGTCTTTCTAAAAGGGGACGGTCATGCGATAACGTCATCCATCATCACTGCCCTTACCGTCACGCCGTCTGATAACATCATGCCGTTATCATCATCACCATGATAACAAGCATCCATATAACCACGCCGTTAAATTACCGGAGAGCCGTTTCCGTCAGATCCGACTTTCATGAATATCACAACTTTCCGGAAGTGTACCACGCTGAGAAAATCATCATATCACTGTTTTCCGCCCCTGCGCGACGCATCACAGGTCAGGGAGATGACACAACATATAGTGTCATCAGCAGCTGAATCCGGCACCACATGTTGTGCTTACAGGAGGTGGCGTTGTGTGGGGGGAGAGGAAGATCCTGAACAACCGGAAATCGGATCTTGGCAGAAAAGCAGGACAGAAAATAAACATAAAAACAAAAGTCAACGATTGAAATTGAATTTAGCACTTTTTGCAAAAACACATAGCACTAAATGCTAAAACAGTATACATTTACTCCGTCGACCACATCACATGGTCATTTACCTTCAAATAAGGAGATTTTTATGAATACTGAAGAATTACTTGGTCAATTTACCAAAGTTGGACTAAATGTAGCGGGCACTTATGTTGAGTATCATTTTAAACAATATCATGCATCCAAAGATCAGAGCCAAAAGGTCCACAGAATGATGGAAGATACACTGCTCGGTACCAGTAGATTGTTCAGCGTGAGCGCACCCATACAGGAGCTAAAATCAGGACTGAGAAACATGCTGCAGCCACTCTCTCAGGAGACTCGCAAACTGGATGATATGACGATACGCCTCCCGTTAAAGCGTCTGCAACGGAAACAACGTCATGTTTTGATGCATGCAGTGTGGTTGTTACGTTATCTCGATTCGCATCTGGGAGATAATGAAGGGGAATTCTTTTTGTTTCTGCATGACGTGGCGATGAATAGCGATGCTCAAATCCTAGATTTGTGGACGTCAATGAATGATAGAAAAAAATGTAGTAGAAGCTGTTTACAGGTCAAATCTACTACCTGTTCTTAAGAGGGTACAGATAAACGCTAATATATAACCGGTATTAAAAGGTTATTTGGACATCACATATGGCATACGTCTGGCCTCTTCTAATTCACGCAGCTCACGTACCTGAGCCATTTTCTCTGCTGTAGGCTCAGGTTTATTTTCAAAAAATTCCTTAAAACGTTTTCCAACTGACTGCAGGGAAACGTTGTCTGTTCTGGCAGTCTTAAGATTTGTATAAACAAGGCGCGTAAGAGGCTTGGTCAGCTCCTTATCTTCCATAAACCGCTTGAAAGTCCAGAGATAAATATCAACCAGCTCCAGCCCTGCGCTTTGCGTACCCGACAGGAAGACAAGTGGTTCAGCTGGCATGTTCTTCATATCCATGACGGGCAATCCAGGTCCAAGTTCCCACGGTTGTTCGCGAATCTTGAAATAAAGATCGTTCAGTTCCCGTTGAGTGGTATTAAACTGTGACTGCTGATCCACAATGATATTTGCTTTTCTGTTTGGTGCCCCTAAACGGGAGCAAATACCGTGTAATACAGACTGAAAACCGATCATATTAGGCATGATCTGCAACTTTTGTTTGTTAGTTTTGCAATTGTACCCCAATTTATCAAAATTCATCATCGCCCAAGACAGCGCATCCGTTATCAGTTCAACTGAGCGAGCGTCACCCAAAGTATGAACCCGCTGAAGCAACACGTTACAAACTTCGCTGAAAAGAGAGGAAGAACGTTCATCATGTGCCTCGAGCCGGGCTCGCCATGATTTTTCAGCCAGGTCGTCATCAAACAGATTTGCTAAATTCAGCAGCAACGGATAGCGCAGTGGCGTCCAGTAGGCGCTCCAAGGCACCGCAGGATTCAGTCCCTGATCAAATACCTGATCAAAGAACGAAATAATGGCGTGATCCCGTTTAACCACCTGCCAGACATCAAACCGTATCCGGTGCTTCTTCTGCAGAACCAGCAGCGTATCGACCACATCATCAAGGCGATACATGCCCAGCTCAGCAGCGTGAAGGCGCTGTACGCCCAGCTTTTTGCGCAAACTGGCCAGTTCAGATTCGGCCACCTTGTCCAGGTCATCGGGTGAGGACAGAACGCCGTAAGATAGAACACGCTGGGTGCGGTCAAACAGATTTGGACCGGTATGACCGGTTTCATCCACATAAAAATTCATGCAAGGTTCCTTTATCAGGCAGGCGTAAGTGAAAGGGAATTATTTATGTGAATGTAAAACCTTCCTGTCAGTGAGTACAAGAGATCCATTTAAGCCGGAAACCGGATCTGCGCGGCAGAAAAGACGCAAATGATATGATAATTAAGAAATATACATAAAATCATATCAGATATGACTTTCATCATTAAAAATGAAACAATATCTGATATTATCAGAAATCAAAAGTACACAAATCATACATGATATAATTTTTACCTGTCAGAACATTATCAGATGGAGCGTGCAGGATGGATCAGGAAATGACGTTTTCACTCAGCTATGAACAACTGACCCGGTTTGCGGAACGACGCATCCGGGAATGCAATCTGGACAGCCAGGGCGCGATTTATCTCTGCGAGTCAGCCAAAGCCGGAGCCGTGCTGATCTTCTGGCATGAACTGGCCATAAATGGCTATGCCTCAATGAATGCCATAAAGAGACAGGAGCTCATTGACGCCGACTTTCAGCGCCTCAGAAAGCTCATCTGGCCGGAGGATGACAGGTAATGACCCAGAGCCGCCGACCGTCGCCACTGCAGCGGAGAGTGCTGATTGTGCTGGCTGCCCTTGATGAAAAACGGGAGTGACCATAGATTCCGTTTCCCAAACGGAGCCCTATAAGGACTATTTTCCCATATCCAATGCAACTTATTGCGATAGTGAATGAGGCAGGATTGTAGTAATTCGCATAGCCGCGATTTCGGCGTTATACTGACCAATGATTTCATAGTCAGATATGTGACATCATTGCAGGCCGACCAGCACTAAACACTATTACCATATCCGCCATCGTAATTTCCATAGCCATATAGAGAGCAGAATTTCAGGATTCTTTCCCTCAGAACCCCAGATGGACGTGTTCCGTTGTCGTACGTTTTACCGCATGAGTTTTACTTCCATCTGCCTTAATTCCTACAATATATTGGACCTCTTTTTTTCACTGCGTGTTTTTATTTCATAATCGAGAAAAGTAAATCCTTTCTTCGGATCAAGGATGCTGTTTTTTTAGATATATACAGATGAAGTTCAGCTTCGGCAAAATTGACAACCTCTTTCATTATCTGTTCTGCTTCATCTTTACTTCCTATCACATCAATCAAAAAATCACCAGCATATCGGACATATCTCATTTTTTGAATCCAGTATTATCTATAATAACACTGGATAGGTTATGTCATTGTTTCTTTAGTTCATCCGTTTCATATTTCCTTTTTTGAATTTTCTGCTTATCCGCAAACATTCCTAAAGTGCTGAAACCTCGCCTGAACCATTTAATATGATTTGCCTAGTTTTGTAATGCTCTTTTGTATATGGGATTGAGTCTTCTTCTTCCCCCTTTGCCAGACTCAGTGATTCTATTTCTCATAAATTCATCAAACTCGTGGAGAAATACATTGGCAAGAATAGGGGAGGTAATACCACCTTGTGGTGTCCCGCTATGAGTGCCAAAGGAACGCCAGTTGTCCAAGTTCATATTTTTATAATTGTAACTATAGTAAATTATTGAGATTCCCCATCCTTCAGAGATTTTATTTTTAAATCAATAATTTGACCAATATGGTTATGATAAACCGTCAGTAGATTATACTGGCTCATCTCTGAGATAATTTGTGGAGTGACGTTAAAACTGCGGGCAAGCTCCTCATGGCACAATGATTCGAGATGACGTTGGTGTCTTAACTGAGTGCGATGACGGTTATATTGATACCACATAATTAACAACCAGCCGTTGATCGCGGCTACGAGCAGATAAGCCAACACTGTGTTAAAAGAGGCGATAATAAGTTCCCAGCGCCGGTTGCTTTGTGTAGTGAACTCCATCAGCAAATTGGCATAGAAGAAAAACATAAATCCCCCCCATGCCAGCAGCGTTAATGCCCCATCGAATAGACGAGATAAAAGCCGATTTTCAGTCAAAATTAATGTATCTTCGTTCATTGAATACTTCCTTTTCCTCGATCGGGACTGATCCAACGCGCTCGTGAGCGCTGGCGTTTAAGCATGACTTTTGGAAATGCGACAAGGGTGGTGAAAAGACCAATCATCCAGTAAACCATTGGGAACCAGATCACCCAGAAAAGTGAACTCGCGACTTTTTTTTCATAGCGCCGTTCAATGTACAAACTGGTGAGGAATTGCAGGAGACACATTACCCCAAGCAGCAGACCGGTAAATTCAGGTGGGAAGAGACTATCGACGATCAGATTCTGTGGCAGTGGTGCTATATGGCTAAAGATAAACAACAATATGGTCACCGCATAGGCGAATGCCCACAAGGTTGACAGCGCGTACTCTAAAAAGAGAGGCCACATGCGGTGATGTTCCCAGCGAGCAATCTTACGCAAGTTGACCAGAAAAACTTCTGCTCCACCCTGTGCCCAACGCAGACGCTGTCGCCACAGACCTTTTAGCGTTTCCGGCATTAGGATCCAGCACAATGCTCGCGGTTCGAAAAAAATCTCCCAGTGGCGAAGTTGCAACTTCCAGCTAATGTCGATATCTTCCGTAATCATGTCTGGACTCCAGTAGCCTACATCTGCCAGCGCCTGGCGACGAAAGGCAGCAATAACACCAGAGACGGTAAAGACCCGACCATAGATCCGCTGTGTGCGTTTTATTAGACCTATAATTGAAGAGAATTCACCAACCTGAATACGACCAATTAAAGTGGAGCGCGTGCGAATACGCGGGTTTCCTGTAACTGCTCCGACCTTAGGGTAGTGAATCAGCGGAGCTGCCAGATAGGCCGCCGCATCTCGGTCGAGCATGGCATCACCGTCGATACAGACCAGAAGATCGCCTCTCGCCGCTGCAGCACCTGCTTTCAGCGCCACTGCTTTTCCCTGATTTTCCGCCAGATGAATAATACGTAGGCGCGGCTGTTCTTGCGCCAGTTTTTCCAGAACCAAAGCTGTGTTATCCGATGAACCATCGTTGATCGCGATAACTTCAATATTTTGGTAACGTTGCGCCAGTGCTGCACTAATGGTTTCCCTAGCACTCTGTTCTTCATTGAAGCAGGGAATCAAAATAGAAATTAATGGATTACCAGCTAACACAGGCGCATGCGTTTGTGCATTCCATGACCAGTGACGTTCGAGCTGAAACCAGAAATAAAGACCACCAGTTACCCAGAATACGGACATAAATAGTGGCCAGAAAAAGACAAAATCCAGAATTAACTCACCAGTAAAAATGGCTGCCATACCTAATGGCAACCCGAATACCAAGCATAAAATACAGAATGCGATAATGCGATCAGTCATTGTCAGGATACCAGTACGAAGAAAATTCAGGCCTGATTCGGGAAATATCAGGCTGGTTGTTAATAAAGTCATCGGGGTAGTAACCATAATTTTTAATACCACTAAGCTGAAGTACGCGCATCCATTCCACCAGACGTTGATCTGGTACGCCACGTTGCGGTTTCTGACTCCAGTCTCTGGCCTGCAGCTCAATGATGGTTTTATCCAATGCACCAGGTCGTGCAGCGATTGTTGATACCAATCGTCTCAGCCAAGCATGGCTTTCCTCTGCCGGAACCGACTCCATCAGCGGCATAGCCATTGGGACTGTCCAATCATAGGCAGCCAGAAAGTCATCCAGATTTTGCGCAAACCATGACTCGCTCTCGGGTTCAAGGATGGGCAAAGCGAACATATTGCGAGCAGTTTTTATCTGGGGGCCACGTATGCTTTTCACCGCTTGGCTAAGCGCATGGGTAAACGTAATCAGTGTCTGACTTTTAAAACGGCTCCAAGCCTGGAGCTCTGTCTGATCCTGCAGCATTGCGGCAATGCTACGGTTGTTCCAAGCTCGCATGGCCCCCGGTCCGGCATCCTCAAAATCGGTGAGGACTGCATCGTCGTGAAATAAAATTCCATTAAAGGGGGCGTATCTCGCCAGATCTTCATATATTTCCGTGATCTGATGGCGAGTCTGTTCGTCCCATGGCGATAGTCTGATATAGGGTTCACAGGCAGTCTGCGTCTGACCTGTTTCTTTATTCCAGCGCTGTACTCGCGGAAGCGAAGGATCGAGATTAAAAGAGAGAACCGGCATCCACGCGAATACTTTTACTCCGGCACGTGTCTGTAACTGCCAAGACACAAAATTAAAGAGATCTGCGCGCACAGGGAGACGGCGGTTGGGAAAATAGAGTGAGTTGATTCGACCATCACCGTGCGGATCTGAAAATGCCTGCAGGAAAACATGGGTTATTTTCATGTCGTAGACTCGCTGGACGAGTTTATCGATATTTTTTGTTTGCTGAATCGGCTCATGATCGTAGACATAATCGAGATCAACGTGCATAACACGTACTGGATCTAACTCCTGAATCCGTGTGACTGCGCTGGCAAAGGCTTTAATTGAGGGATTTCCTGAAATTAACAGGCGCGGAATGTTGTCGAGGTGCTGCACGTTCGCCAGTCCGTCCTCAAGTGTAAAGGCCAGTTGGTAACCTTGCTTATTAATTACAGAAAGCGAGATGCCGTTGGCTGCACCATAAGGCCAAACCCAGGCGCGCGGTGCTTTCCCAGTAACCTGTGCTATTTTGTCGGTGACTTTGCGTACATCATTTGTTATTCGCTGGGTAAATTGTTGGTCAGTTTCATAGTGCCTAGTTGCTTTATCATAAAAGCGGTTAGCAATAGCTGGTTCACGGCTTCCTTGAGGATTGGCTAGAATACCGTAATGTGAGGCCCAGGTATGTGAGCCAATCTCAACCAGCGGCGACTGACTTAATTCTCGCACCATATCCCAAGTAGCAAAGCGCTCGCGCGACGTCATCAGTCCGCCAAAATTGACCTTATGATTCGCTGGAGTATCAACCCAACTACCTACGGGAGCCCACAGCGCCGGGACGTTCCAAGCTTGGAGCAGTGGCCAGACACGGGTGTAAAAACTGCTGTAGCCATCGTCAAAAGTTAGCAAAAATGCTTTTGGTGGAAGCGTTTTTTTACCGTGGTGTGCATCCAGAATATCCTGTATGCTAATGGCGTTATAGCCGTTATGTAATAGCCAGCTAATCTGTTCATTTAATGCGCTGGTTCGCACAGAGAGATAGCGCTGATCTGCAGCAGCATCTTCAACATCGTGGTAGGCCAAGACCAAAAAATGATTCTTTGGCCAAGGTTTATTCGCTGCCAATTGTGATCGTTCTCTGGGAGGAGTAAACGACAGGGTCTGGGCGCAGACAAAAGCGCTAAGACATAGCAAGCTGATGAGAATCAGCCTGACAAACAAACGTTTATTCAGCATATTAATCCTTAAAAACGTAAATTCGCATCGAATGTGACAGAAAGGTTGCTCTCGCGTTTACCGTCGTAAGGGCGCTTGTTCCAGTTCAATATCACGCCCGCATCAATGACGTTTTTCCATTGAATACGTTGTCCGTAACCAAACAGGGTGATTGCGCCAGCGGATAAACTCTCCTGCCAGTAACTGCCGCCTCCAGCAATTAACTGTTGGCTCCAGAGGGTATCGTAGTGGCGATACATTTGATTATTGACTGACAGTGTTGCCGTTGTGAAAAGATCCCACTCTGGATTGTAATAGCGCGTATTCCGCCGATTGTTCTCGCTGGCTGATATTCCGGACTCAAGATCCAGTGTTAGAGTTGGTGTTTGCCAGAGGCGCTCTTTGCCAGTAAGGGTATATTCCCGTCGAAGGTTATGGTCTGAAAAGTGGCTAACTGCAGCGTTGAACTGGTACTCACGACGCTCATTTTGATACCAACGAATTGCACCTTCTCCCCGATTTGCGCTGATACCATCGCGCAATGCGCGTAAAGGAGTGGTGCGAGATATTCGCTCGAGGCTACCGCTAACCTGCCAATGATCGCTAATGTTGTACGTTGTAGAAAGGCGTGCACCTAGCTTATTTGTATCATGATAACGGTTGCTGGATAATTCTGCTTCAGCTAGGAGGTCGCGTGGTCGCCATTCAACACCGCCAAAAAAGTGACGGCTGATGCCTTTTCCTTCGTCGAAATTGCCTTGCGAATACTGAGTACCGCCAAACAATCGCCACTTATCCGCCATAGGGGGACCATAAAGTGTGGCTCCCCAATTTAGATCATGTGTACCACTGACGGGGTTATCGGAATGCAATCCTTTTCCCGCATCCAGACGAAGTTCGGACATGTGGTGGATATTTCTAAGTCTATTCAATCGTTGAACGCTGCGATTGACAGGCGCACGGGCAAGCACATCGTCAGTTAGCAAATCCATCTGTTGCCACTCTTGAAGCTCCATCGCCACGTAAGCCTGTTGCCGTTCCAGTTCGATATTTGACGGTTCCAGCACTTCCGCCATTTTTAACTTTTTCTCTGCCGCACGCGGCAGACCTCTGGCTAGCAGTAAGGCGGCATAATCAATCTGTAATCCCTGGTTCCCTGGCGCGGTTGTTGCTAGATGATGAGCCAGTTTTTCCGCCTCAGGCAACGCTTTAGTCATAAGTAAATACTGAAAATCGAGCGATTTACCACTCAGCCACTGGTTGTTTGGCTGAGCAGTTGGAGAGCCAAAATCGTAGCGACTCCATGTGGTGTTCTGACTGATCCGCTCAACATACTGGCGGGCAGCCTGATATTGCCCCGTATCAAGATAAGCGTAAAAAAGCTCATGACCATTATCTTTAGGATCAGGTTTGTAGGTCGGGTATTTTTGCAGTAGCGCGAGTGCCTCACTGATATTTCGCTCTTCCAAATAAGCAGAAATCACCCAGCCGATTGCCCAATCAGGCACCGGATGCTGCGTGGATGTGAGCGCATGATATTCACGGATTACCTGAGGGTAATTGCCGCATGCATACCACGCACCCAAGCGATCAATGCGAGCTCGAATAATGTCTTCTTGGGCTTGCGGTACGTTTTGCCATTGCGATAGCAGGGCGGAATAGCGATTAAGTGTTGCTTGCGCGAGCTGAAAGCGCTCTTTTTCTGAACGTGCAGGTACATCGGCAAGGCGTACCATCTCGGCAGCAGCGTCAAGCTCAAGGCGACGTCGCTGTGTGGGTGGCAATGTCATTCGTTGTGACAGCCTCAGTGCTGGAGTGTTTACCCGGTTAGCTGTAAGCGAATGAATGAGTTCACTTTGCAGAGCTTCATCTTCTGGAGCTCTCTGCAGGATACTAGTGTTAGTTAACAGCCGATCCCAGTTTTTCCCTTGAAGCTGATAAACATAGGAGAGCGTCAGGAAGTGTGCCGGACTTGGCTTTTCCATGACCAGTCGTCGGGCCTCCTGTAGAGCTATTTTATCCATACGGGCATCGGCCAGCGTTTTAATATAGCCAATGCGGTAATCGTTGTTTTCTGGCGCAAGGTCACGAGCTTTTTTCCAGAGAGAGAGCGCAGGTTGCCATTCTTTTTTATTTCGCAACGATTGCGCGGTCGCAGCAATTCCGCGGGCAGGTATATCTATATTATTATGATATTTCTGCCAGATCTGAATAACTTTTTCATCATTACCAGACCAAAATGAAACTTGCAGCCAGTCAGCAACCTGCTCAGAGCTCAGAACATTCTGTTTTTGATAGTTCTGCATATAATGAAGGAATATTACATAGTTACCGCTACGCGCCTGCTGAATTCTTTTTTCATATAAAGTGTTTGCACCTTGAGCCAGAATAGGAAAAGATAATAACAAATAAGGTAGTATATTAGCGAAATATAGAAATGATGAGTTAAAGCAAGATGGTTTTTCTATACTTGCTTGTTGATGAGTGTTCATACAGTGTCTTGCTCAGTTCAAATTTTAATTAAGGGTAATAGAAAGGATTGCTGTAATTAATTTGTTGCTTATCTAGCTATTAAATAGCATCCCTTCTGACTTACATTATTAATTACAGTCAATTTACATGAGATTAAACACCATGAAAACCTCTTTCATTGTTTTAAGATAAATCTGTATCGCTATCTTTTTTTTTGTTTTCATTCATTTTTTTTGATGTATTACTTATTATAAAACAAAGAGTTATTGTTTATCCTTGCGCTGATGCTATGATTTTGAGCATTTCAATTGAATGATTTGATTATTTTTATAGTATTATTAGGATTTTTTCTGACAAAAAATCCTAATAAATATAAAGCTACTTTTCTGAGTGCTGTTTTTACTTATAATAAATAGCTGCCATCAATTGCAGAATGAGTTGGTTCGCTGGCCGAGTTAAGGTCAGCGATGACGGATAATAATTCAGCCAGATAACTTCTCGTTGCTATTAGACATAGGACATAGGGTAATATCCTAAAGTTGTTCCAAGAAACTAAGGGATGAATCATGGTAAGGTCGTCGATATTGCTAGTGACACAGGATATCTACTTGATCAGAGGGATGAGAGAGTTTTTTCCGGATCTTATCTTGCTTAATTCTGTAGATAGAAACATATTTGATAGTGATACAGATGAATATTCTGTTTTGATTGATAGTCGTTCGCCACTTTGGTTATATGACTATTTAATTCTCAATTCTGCTAGAATGAGAAAAATCATCTTGTGCATTATGCTTGATATGCGGTATCAGGAGCAAGAAGCTCAATTACTTAGCCTGAAGTTTATGAGTATGTCTCTGATGCCGCTTGACATGGTGTCATTATTTAGGTTATTGGTAAATATGAATGGAAAGATTCTCACTGTGGGGTGGCTGAATGATTTGAGGCTTAGTGCCCACGAAAAAAAATGTTGCAGTTACTTAAGGACGGAATGACGATGGAAGAAGCTGCGAGTGAGTTAGATATATCAGCTAAAGGACTTTATCGCATGCGAACAGCACTTTGTGAACGATTACAAGTAGAGAATTTCAATGAAGCTTGTTTGTTTATATTTAAAAATAAATTACTGGATCTCGATAAAGTCGCTACTTGATAAAATTACTGAGTATTTTGACGACCAGAGAATTGTCCACTATTTCAATAATCACGAGCGATATGTTTGATCTTACCCACGTAATATGGACACCGCCCTAAGCGAGGTTCTGGTTTTCAAATTGTTCCGGACTGAGACAGCCACACAAATTGTGCCGTCGCCAGCGATTGTAATAACATTCGATATAATTAAACGCCGTTGCTCGCATTGTTTCCCGGCTGATAAAGTGTTCTCCGTGGATACATTCCACTTTCAGTGAATGAAAGAAGCTTTCCACGCAGGTATTATCGTAACAGCAGCCCTTTGCTCTCATACTGCCACGCAGATTATGCCGCTTCAGCAGCGCCTGATAATCTGCTGAACAGTACTGGCGTCCACGGTCCGTGTAAACGATAACGTTCCGGGATCTCTTACGCCATCCGCAGGGCATTGCAGGCCAGTGGCGACATGGACCAGCCAATAACGGCACGTGACCACAGGTCAATGACCACTGCCAGATACAGCCAGCCTTCATCCGTACGTAAGTACGTGATGTCTCCCGCCCACTTCTGGTTCGGGCCACTGGCGTAAAAATCCTGCTCCAGCAGATTTTCTGACACCGGCAGGCTGTGTGTGCGGTAATTGACCGGGCTGAACTTCCGGGAAGCTTTTGCCCTCAGTCCCTGACGGCGCAGGCTTGCCGTCACGGTTTTTACGTTAAAATGGTAACCCTGAGTACGCAGTTCATCCGCCAGGCGGGGTGCACCGTAACGCTGTTTTGACCAAGTAAAAGCTGCGAGGACAACGCTGTCGCAGTGCTGACGGAACTGCTGACGTATACTTATCCTTGTCCGCCACTGACTATGGGCTTTTTGTCCATTAGAAATAGCTCCTAAAAAATACTAGGAATATTGTTGAAACAAATTTACTTGGTTCGTTAAGAAAGCAAAAGAAAGGCCATGTTATTCAGATTTCAAGCATCGCAAGCTGAGCCGATAGCAAACTATTACTAATGACAGATACTGTAGATACCCACGTTTAAATGTAATCCGCATCCTCAATAGATATTTATAGTATAGTCAGTATCGAACAATTATTGGGATTTTGTTGGTATCATTTTTTTGCTTCTAGATAACTAATCTTCATTAGTTCACTCTCTTAAACAATGCATTCTGGATATTTGACGATGTATTAACTGACAGTCGTGCTGATAAATTTTTTGTTGCATAGAAAATGGACGTATATTTATTTGAGGGGAGATAAGCGGAGAGGCTAATGCGAGAAGTGAGTTATCTATTTTCCATTGAAAAAAATAAACCGGAGAACCTCTATATTGTGAGGTTGGTTTTTTCTTCTTCAAATCAAATTCAATACAGTCAAGTCCTAAAGATAGGCCTTTTCCACGATATTTGATATAAGCTTCTTTGAGCGTCCACATTTTCCAAAATAGTAACTGACTTTCATAATGAGGAAGTGAATCTATGTCAGTAGATTCCTGTGGAGTAAAAAAATGCTGGCTAATGTTCAGATAAGAGTTGCCTAGATCTCTTATCTTTTCAATGTCAACACCAAGTTCGCAGTGTGAACTTATAGCAACGGCTACTGTATCTGTGGTATGAGAAAGGTTAAAGAAAATTTTTCTTTCCAACTGAGGAAAAATAATAAATGGTTTTCCATATTTGTTCGTACTAAATTTCCATGATTGCAATGATACATCAGGCTGATATCTTTTTAGTGCTGTTTTAAGTAAAATGCGACTTAAAATATAGAGTTCTTTATCACTAATAAGATGAAACTGATGATAGCGTTTTGTTTCTTCCTCATTGAGATAATGAAGGAAGTTATTATTATTGGTTTGATGAAGTAAACTAGTATGGCCAATTAATATATCAATTTTCATTTAGAGAATCTCATCCTTGTTAGCAATGTATATAGCGTGATTTGTATTCCGAGCTTGTATTTTACGCTTGATATTTTTGACATGAAACTGATATGTTAATATTTTGTGATATTTGAGCATACTCATATCCTTGTGTCAGCATATGTAGCACTTGTCTTTCTCGCAGAGATAATAGATTATTTTCTGTGAGCTTTTCCATACTGCCTCTATCCTGAATCATACCTTCAATGGCGGTATTAAAGAGCAATTGAAGATATAACGGTTTTTATGTAAATAGGTGTTATGCATCATTTGCTATATAAACTTCCCCCTATAACTCAGACTACAGGTCAACATAGGTTCTGCCTATATCAGTTCATATTCATTATGACTCTATTTTCTACACAACCTGACTGTCCCAGACCGGTGAACTGTAGGAGATACTGACACCACTGGCAGAGTTCATATCATGATATGCCTGGGTCCAGGAGGGGCGCTTCTCACGGTATAACTGCGCATACCAGGGCGCACACGAACATATCGTAATTGCGAATGGCATCCACGATACCGGAGACCTCTGAGGTGCCGAACGTCAGGGCACCCTCGGTTTCGGGAGACTTGATGGTGTTAATACTGAAATTATTAGCGTATTCCACTTCTGATTCATTTTGACCTCCAAGTTTTACTATAAAGAGAACATAAAAAAGACTGAATAAGCTATTACACTTCATAGTGTTAATTGTTTTACTCCTGTTTGATTCCGCTCAGTAACCTTTCAAGAAGGTTGTTGCATATTTTGATAAATTATGTCATGAGCATATTATTGCAAGTAAAGATTTCACTAAATTTATTGTTATATCACTGTTTATTAAAATTATTTTTTCAGTAGGGCTAATGTTCAGAGAAGCGCGAATCAACCGCTTCCGCTAACATTGCCAACAACTGCACACTGTCCGCCCAGCTAAGACAAGGATCGGTGATCGACTGTCCATAGGTTAAGGCCTGCCCTGAAATAGCCGGCTGCGAGCCCTCAATCAGAAAACTTTCCACCATGACGCCGGCTATCGCCTTCGACCCCATACGAATCTGCCGACAAACCTCCTCTGCGACCATTAGCTGATTACGCGCTAATTTCTGGCTGTTACCATGACTGAAATCGATCATCAAATACACTGGTAGATTGTAAGCGTGCAGTCTGCCGCACACGGCGGCAATATCCGCTGCATGGTAATTCGGTTTTTTCCCCCCACGTAAAACTATATGCCCGTGAGCGTTGCCTTTAGTCTGATAAACCGCCATCTGCCCATGTTGATCTTGAGAGAAAAATGTATGCCTGTTGCGAGCAGCTCGAATGGCATCAATAGCGATGGCGACATTACCGTCGGTGCCATTTTTAAATCCGATTGGGCAAGGCAGCGCTGACGCCATTTCACGGTGCACTTGGCTTTCCGTCGTTCGCGCACCAATCGCCCCCCAACTAATTAAATCGGCGATGTAGCGCCATACCACCACATCCAAATACTCAGTGGCGGTGGGCAGTCCAAGCTGATTGATATCTAGCAACATCTGCCTGGCAATTTCGATGCCACGGTTCACTTGGTAACTACCATCCAGCGCCGGATCGGAAATCAATCCCTTCCAACCCATCACCGTACGTGGTTTTTCGAAATAGGTACGCATGACGATTTCCAGTCGATCCCGATAGAGCTCGCGTTGGATCGCAAGCAGCCCGGCATAGTCCAGTGCAGCGTCTCTGTCGTGAATTGAACAGGGGCCAATCACGACCAGCAACCTTTTATCTTCCCCATTCAGAATGCGTCCGATACGTTCACGTGTTCCAGTGACATGATTGATAATGTCAGCAGATGCTGGTAATTTCGCCGCTAATTTATCGGGAGTTACTAAATTGTCGATACGTAATTCATCTATTTTGTACATAATGCCCCTCCTGTTACATATGGCATACATGTTTATACAATAAAATCTTTAATGAATTTGTAGGAAAGACTTTTATGGAGAGCACATTTTTTGGCGGTTAAGAATAGCAATTCGGATAACCAATCTTTTAACATTTCACCACGCGTTTTGACCCCCATAATATCGTTGGTTACCTGGAATTGAATATACGCCAGCAGGTCATGTTTGTAAGGATAAGGAGCCCCAAACCGCTCGGCAATCACCATGCCTGACACTACTGCTCCTTCATGTCCTCCCAAGCTGGTGTCAACACCGCAAAACCACATGTTGGACTTGCCCTGTATTTCTTTAAGACGCATCTTGTGCGCAAAATCTCCTGGCAACTGTCTAGCCACGCGCCAGCGGCAAGTTTTTATCTGTTTTTGATGATCAATGGGTATTTTGGGGTCGAGAGTCACCAACAACGGCGTGGTGAGATGTCGATATGGTGATAACGTGTTAATCACACGGGTGATACTCCCGCCTGGCGTTTCAGCAGAAAAATCAGTGAACTGGCAATAGTTGAAGTAATGCGGTTCCGATTTCTCTCCCAGATAACGCGTGTCATGATGAGCCACGCTCTCGATATCGTGATAGGTGAAATAGGAGAGGATCTCCCGTTGCTGCGCCGTTGCCTCAGTCAACAGCGACAGAGTTACTTCCACCGAAGTGGCAAAAATCACAGCATCAAAAATATCCTCTTTTCCCGAATGACACAATACAACGGCTTTGTCACGGGATTTTACCCACTGTACCGGCGTATTCAGCCGCACGCGATCTCCCAACTCGTCGGCCAGGCATTGCAAGTAGCGATTCATGCCGCCAACAACCTTACGCCAATAGCCGGGGGCAAAGAACGAAACCAGATTAGCGTTGAACGACAATGCGAAAAACATCAGCGGATAACTACTCACATCGACATTGCAACCAGTAGAAATACTGATCATCGGATAGAGTGCCTGATACACAAACCCAGACGAATAGCCATTTTCCGCTAGGTAATCCGCAATTGACATCGTTTTATAACGCGCGTTTCCGGAACTTATCACCTCTGACATGCCCAGCTGAAAACGACTAAATTCGCTCTCCATGGCCTGACGCATAGGGCCATCGTAGTGAACATTACTCCAGCACTGCTCTTCTTCGGGGAAATAAGCGTGGAACGACGAAGGTGCCACGTAGTTTTCGATACCTAAGTAATTCAGTAAATTAAAAACATTCGGTGCAACCCGTTCGTTAAAGTACTCTACGCCCATATCCACGGGAATATTCTTTTGTTCATTGGTATCAACAAAGCACGTATAAACATGCCCGCCGATATAAGGGTTTGCCTCAAACACAGTTATATTATGCCGGTCGCGCAACTGCCAGGCTGCTACTGTGCCCGCCGCCCCACCACCGATAATAGCAATGTTTTTTTTCTTCATTGTGTATATGTCCCCAGTTTCGGCGTCCGCAGCCAATGCAAACATCTTTTCATGCCCATGCATCTTTGTGTAAACTTTATTTCCATCAATTGTAGTCGCCATATTTTCAAGTCCATAACGCGACTGATGGGATAACGTTTACAATAGAAATTTCGCGCTTGCTGCTCTTCTTCCGCACACAATGGAGTGATGTGAGCCAGGTATTGCATTCCTTTCATCGACATCATTGATTTCACCGATGATATAATAGTTCCGGAGACTATTGGTGCCTTAAGCATTAACTGCGAATGGCGTGAATTGATATCACTCATCAAATACAGTACCATTTGCTCTTTTTGGAATTGATAAAAACAACTTGCAGACCACACCATCCCTTCCGCAGCGACACTGAGCGTTAATACACGCTCCCGATTAATGAATTGGCAGATTTCACGTAATTGTTGTTCGTTATTCATAGTCTCTCCTTAGCATGATCTACGGATGATGCTCTGAATACGTTGATAATATTCTCTGATCCGTAGCTCAGGAGTGTTGCAATATTTGCTCTGCAATGGCGCCGGGGTTTTCACCGCTGATGATCAAGGATACCGGTATTTTACGCCGTAACTTCGTACTGATAACGCCTGCTGAAATTACGGCCAGCGCCGAATTGCCTCCACGATCGAAAAAGCTTGATGTGGCGTCAAATTCTTTGCATCCCAATATGGTAGCGAAAACCTGACAAACCGTCTCAACAATGGCTTGCCGTTGGACATTGTCCTGCGCTTCCGAGGAGCCGGCTGCGTCATGGTGCAACGTATTATTCCAACAGGGATCGGGCAGAGACTTTCTGTCAAGCTTGCCGTTCGGCTGGAGAGGAAATTCAGACAGTACTACGAACAGATCTGGCACCATATAAGCGGGCAACCTATCAGCTAAATAAACCTCCAGCGACGCTTTGCTCAATGAGGCTTGGCTGACAATATACGCGGTAAGCATATCATCCCCCTGCCCTTCAAACGGCCTGGCCGCCACCACCGCGCTAGTGATACCAGAGATATTCTCCAGCTCTTGCTCAATCTCGCTCACACCGATACGGTTACCGCGAATTTTAATTTCCTCCTCACCACGTCCAAGCCACTCTATTTTTCCCGACTCGTGCAAGTGAACGCGATCTCCCGAGCGATAAAGCCTCAGGCCGGTTTGTTGGTGAGTGATAAACACTTTTTCTGTCCCTTCGCTGTTGCCGTAATAACCTTGCGCCAGACCGAGCCCTGAAATATAGAGTTCCCCCAGCTCGCATGGCTCAAGTGCTTCGTTAAGCACATGCAGTTGAGTATTCGCCAACGGTTCGCCGATGGAAATATAATCTGCGTCACATTCTACACATTCGCACGATGTCCAGATTGTTGCTTCCGTTGGACCATACATATTCCATAATTTGCCACATACCTGGCACAACTTTTTCGCCAATGCCAACGGCATCGCCTCACCACCGGTCAGCAGCGTCATAGAAGCTTTAGGACGCCAGCCAGTTGCCCACAAAATTTTCCATAGGCTCGGGGTCGCCTGAATGAAATCGCATTTCTCAATCAGAGGGATAATGCCTTCGATGGCGCTCACTTCATCATTGTTAGCCAACAGTACCGCCCCGCCAACGCTCAGAGGCAGGAGCAGTTCAAGAATGGAAATATCGAACGCTACCGTGGTATGCGCCAAAAAGATATGGGATGAGCGCACTTCCAACCGCTCGGCAATGGCGATTAAGAAGTTGCGTAATGCTTGATGCCCGATGCTAACGCCCTTAGGTTGCCCAGTAGATCCACTGGTAAACAGGATGTAAGCAATGTCATCGTACCGTCTGGTGACGCAAACCATCTTTCCGACCGCGTCAAGTTTGGGATACACCACGTTCTGGTGCAACTGTCGCGCCAGAACGTTCTCGTCCGGATGAATGAGCAGTACTTTCGGTTTGGCAACATCGACGTAGCGTTTCAGCCTGGACAATGGATAGGTTGGGTCCAGCGGTACAAAGGTAGCCCCAAGAGCCAATGTAGCGACCATCGCCGGGATCAGCCATTGATCGCGATGCAGCAATAACCCGACAACGTCATTCGGGCCAACGCCGACCTCCTTCAGTTGCTGCTGTACGGCAACGACACGCTGCCCGAATTCAGTGTAATCCATACGGCTCTCGCCGTTGATTAACGCAGTTTTCTCTGGATGCGTAACGATTGACTGTAAAATCAACTCGGCCACGTTGCCGGTTTCACTGATATTCACACTGCGGTTTCCTGTCATCAGGTCTGACATGAGAATCTCCTGTTGGCATCGTTATTCAACTGCCGAGAGAGACGACATAATATCGTCTACCCACTGTTCATCACGAAATGAGGCCGATACACCGCCGAAATCCATATTGAGACTACGTAGGAACGGTCCAATGCAAATGACATCCGCCACGTTGAAGCTCTGCATCTGCCGAATCATCGCAGGCACAAATAACGTTTCCGTTTCGCCGCGTACACACATCTGTTTGACTCCCAGCGGATCGTCAACTATGCCGATCTCTGGCAAGCAGGTCACCACCGGGTAACGCAGCGAAGGCAAAACGCGCTCCCTCAAATATGCGTCGACCTGTTCAGCGATCCGCCGGCGATAAGGGGTGTGATACGCCGAGTTGCACAACGCCGGCGGTAGCACCTCCAGCACACCTGAACCTTCCTGCCCACGCCCCTCCAGCACCCGTCGCAATCCGGCAACCATCAGCAGTGAGCCAATACCGTGATGAATCAATCCATAATCAACAGCGATGCGCATTTCCGGCGGCTGATGATAGAAATCGCGTTCACGCTCCTCCGTCACCATGACAAATCCCACCGTTTCGTCTTCGCCCTCTGGTGTGTCGGCCCGCAAGCTAATCAGTGCGGTTGCGTCGTCCACCGTTAATCCTCCGCTTACACAGAGCGCAGCCACCTCTCCAAGGCTGATGCCACCTACACAGCTCGGCGCACCACGTTGTTCAACGATGTCGTCGGCAATGCCCAGCATTCCAGCGAGTAGCCCTAAAGAAACTACCTGCATGCATGATGTGTCATCAGGCAGCGGCGTCTTACGTAATATCGTGTTGACATCCACACCGGCCGAGCGTGCAACTTGCCCGAAGCGGGCTCGAACCTGAGGGTGGTTATCGTAAAGACGCTGCATGTCTTTCATCATGTGGGAAACATCTGCAGGTCCAAAAATCAGCGCATAAGGGGGGGGCACAGTATCTCTCCTTTACTTTTATTTTCTGACCAGGATGGTGCGACGCGAAATCCCCGATTACACATCAGAAAATCGCTCAGGTAGGCATCGTGAGGCACCGAGGGAGCCATCCAGGTAGTGGGAATGTCGCCGATATAAACATTACTGATGCTGGCATCGGATAAAATCGGTTCCAGCAACTGGGGTTGTCGAGAAAAGACTGTCACGACCAGAGATCCAGATAGCATCGGTGCGCTACGTATAGCCTGATAAGGCGCAACCGTCACGCATGGGAAAGGCAACTCGCGCTGTACCCGCGGATCATCAGGCTCAGTCACTTCAGTCACCAGCGGATACAGCACGTAGCCCTCCGGCGTCGGATCAGCCTCAATGGGCGAGTCAAGCACGCTGCTCAGCCAATCTACCGATTGCCGAGATACAAGCGGCAACGTCTCCAGCGGTAGCTGTTGCAGTGCCAGCCTTAAACGTCGACCAAAGTCATGCGTATCTCCCTCTACTAGCACTGCACTAGCCGACACGCAGGCGGCACCGCCGAGATCGGTCATTGATTTTGCCACCAATGCAGCCGCTTCATCCAGGCAAGCGTCAGCGCCGACAACAATCTTGGCGCGACCAGGCCCTTGCACGCGCACCTGGGGATGAAAACGGTATTTATCCACAATATCTTGGCCGCCATACGCCAGCGTCAGATCAGCCGAAGCCACCAGCTCATCCGCTCCGCGATAGTCCGTGGGGATCAGCGCAACATAATGCGCCAAGCCGGCTTTCACCATCGCACAGACCACGCGTTGCGCCGTGAAGGGCTCGCGCGTAGAAGGCCTGACAAGAACACGGTAGCCCAGCGCTAATGCTTGCGGCCAAAGTGCATGAATGCCCGGCCCGTTGCCAGCCGCCAGTACCGCGAAAACGTCTCCTTTTCGGCTGAATAAACTGCATCCAGCCAACGCCTGCGCATCGTACCTTGACCAGCAAGCACCTTTTGGCCTACCCGCATCGATAATCTGCGGCATATCGCGCAGTGCCTGCGCGATAACTGCCAAGGCGTTTTGCATCACCGCCATCGGTAAGCCGGTGGTACGGCGTACCCGTTGACAATATGCATCGGGTGACAGCCCCGCGATCGAGTCATGTTGAAAACTATCCGCCGCACGTGCCATTGCAGAATGAATTTCCGCCAGGGAGAAAGTGGGGGCTTCTCTCATCGAGCTAATGGTACTATGGATATAAACTGGCGGAGCGATCGCCATTTCCGCTACAGGAGTACCGAGCAGATCCTGGACCGTGACTCGGCGCCGAGGGGCATACTCGCGCCCCATCGCTACGGCCTCAATCTGCTGCTCCACGGTTGAAGAATCAAAAGGAGAGTGCATGGTCAATAGACCCCCTCAATGACCGTACGTCCGTCAATGACCGGCAACGGACCAACATCACTGACTGACGAACCGGGAAAATCGTCGTTGCGAGGCCAGCGTACCGCTGTGTCACGTTCTAGGATATTGGGGAAGAAGGCGTAACGGCTGAGATGATGCATGATAACTCGCCCGCGTTCGCCAAACTGAACGGGATGCCGCGTTTGCGGCTCAACCACCTCCAGCAAGATATAGGGCGCAAAACTATCGAAAATTACTGAATCATTGGAATCCACTGGGCAACGTGCCTTGGCTTCTCCCAGTACCATCGTACTGCCATAGCTGGCGTTGATCGGCACCATCGGAAATACCTCCTTCTGCAGGAACGCCAGTGTATCGGGATCCATTTGGGTCCCCCCCCAAGTAATTTCCTTCAAGGTCTGGTTCATATGCGCTACCAGCGCCGGGCGTTGCGCCATCCGTTCCAGAATCGGCGGCGTGGCGATAAGGTACTGGATAGACTGTGTGTACAGAATATCCTCGGCCTGTTCGACGATATGCGCAGCATAGGCTTGCATTCCTGCTATATCGTTGCGCTGAATGCATTTCTTGACCCAACGCGGATCTAAATCGACGCTAAAACACAACCCACCTTTAGCCCGGGCACGACGAGCGTTGATTGCGCCGACAATATGCGGGCCGGTGGGGACCAACGCCAGAGTATTGCCGGGCTGTTCGTCAGTGCCAGACCGCAGGCCGGACAAACGCCAGCTAACCAACTCGTCTAGCCACTGCTCAAACACAACGATGCGTTTCGGTTTGCCGGTAGTGCCGCCGCTTTCAAAAACGCCTGCCAGTGTCAAGTGATGCAAACCGCGCGGGATCAGCGCTTCGACTGGAATATCGCGTAAACGATCCGAGACATCGGGGAAACGCGCCAGATCGGCGAAGGTATTAACCTCATGCAGCGGATCAAAATCGAGCGATTGGCGCATTTCCAACCAGAACGGCGCACCAGTTTCTGGTGAAAAATGCCATTTCATCATTCCCGTCAGATGGGTAGTAAAGTCAGGTAAATTCATCATATTTTCCCATAGTTACGGCTGTAACCAAGTGCTTCGCCATTCGTTCCGGTGATACTCGGCCCGCAGTCGCCGGTGCAGACGATCAGAACTGGCGGCCCAAAACTCCACCGCCTGCGGTATCAATTGGTAGACGGCGAAACGCTCAGGGCAGGGCAACGCTCCCCTGCTCTCAAGAGCCTTTGCTGCCCGACGCAACGTCTCACTGTCCAACAGCGGTTCACTTTGATGAGAAACTGTCGACATCGCATGCAACGGAATCGGGCGTTTTTCCCAAACCGCCTTGGACACGGACTGCGGCTGTCTAACCACTCTGCCGCTGACTGAGAGCTGCCGTCCCAACTCTTTCCAGTAAAAGTGAGCGCAAGCATGTGGATGGCTGTTGATATCCTGAATCTTGCGGCTACAGCTGTGAGTAGCAAACAGAATACCTCTTTCATCAAAATCGAGGATTGCCATAACACGCGAGCTCATTTCCCCCTGAGCGTTGGCGGTCGTTAGCACCATTGCACGCGGTTCTCTGACCTGTTCGCGTATCGCTTCCTGCACCCAGGCACAGGCGAGTTCAATCGGTTGATTCAGCTGTGTATGGAAAGGCAAAAAGTCCGTATCTACCTTGCCGCTGACACTTTCAAACGCACTGCTTCCCATTTTTCCTTCTCCTTCAAATTGCGTAGGTGCCCTGCGCTACTTGGATGGCTTGTCCTCCGGCATACAGCCGATATGTCCCGCCATCTCTATGTGCCATGCCGTACATTTTTGACGGATGCCCTATCTCTATCCCCTGCCAGATCTCCAGCGGCTGGTCAAAGTCGCTCCAGCCGTGCCGCGCCAAATGCAGCGCCAAAGGTCCGGCAGCCGAGCCAGTCGCCGCGTCCTCCACTACGCCGTATGCCGGTGAGAACATGCGTAGACGCCAGTAATTGCCGTCACGGCAGAAACAGAGCGCGGCCATATTCTCATGCTGTGCCAACGCTCTCTGATCGGGATTGAGGGCCGCCAGAGTTTGTATATCAGTGATGCCGACAAAGACGTGACGCGGCCCAACATCGTACTGTTCAATCGGCAAGGTGCTGTGCGACACCCCCAGCGCGAGCATCAGCGCTTCAGCTTGCGCATAAGGTTGGATTATCGGGGATGGCTGAAGCATATCGACATGTGCGACCGGCAAATCGCTGCGCAGCCTGGCATTCTCCAGCGTGAAGGGGAAAATGCCTTTCGCCGTTTCAATATTCAGGGTGGTTTTTTTCAACCGTAGAGACAGAGCCAGCGCTGTTCCCAGCAACGGATGACCGGCAAATCCCAACTCGTTCACCGGAGTAAATATACGGACATGCGCATCCCCACCGCTACGAGGACATGACACAAATGTGGATTCTGAAAGCCGCATTTCTGCCGCGATGCGCTGCATGATTTCCGGTTCAAGATCATCACAATCGAAAAATACGGCGACCGGGTTGCCAGCCAGCACACGATCGCTGAACGCATTTACGATGACATAGCGGTGCATGTTTCCTCCCGATTCAGTAAAGACGCCCAAGGCGCGATAATCGATTCATTCAGGCAAGATGCGGCAACGATGAAACGCAGCCGCACATCTGGCTCCCGGCCGATCGCCTCAGCAGCCGCATTCAACGGCAACGCCGCGAGTTCGGGCTTATCATCGCGCCATACCATCACTGCCCCCCAACGCGGTGGCACCTCATTCATAATCCAGTATTTGACCTGCAAGGCGTGAATTCGCTGCCAGGCGACCAAGTCGACTTGCTCAAGCTGCGCCTGCAGTTGCTTGATGTCCGGCTCGCCCGGCCCCAACTCCCACCACACGCATTCCATGATCATGAGGCCACCACCTGTTGGATTGATTCATAAAGGATCCGCGGCCCATCGATGGTCAACACCGACTCTGGATGGAATTGCATTGATGAAAAGCGCGGCCCGCGCAGACCATAAATTTGGCCAGTCGCCTCATCCCGCGCGACGCGAATCTCGCCATACTCGCTGGCTAACGTATTGCTGGTCGCCAGTCCGGTGAACGTGTTGTAAAAACCCACGCGTTCGACCTTCCCAAAAAATGGAATCTCTTTTTGGATCCCTTGATTAGGTAACGTCAGCGCAACTATCGGGTACCCCAGGATGGTGCACAGAATCTGATGACCGAAACAGATTGCGATAAAAGGTTGCCCTTCTTGCATCGCGGTCTTAATTAGTTTGCGGCTACAGATCACCCGTTCGTCGCTCAGATTACGTGGATCGCCAGGACCAGGGCCAATTACAAGCAGTTCATGCGGCTTGGGTTGGATAGGAGAAGTGTAATGAACAAGCCGGACGTTGAATCCTATCGCACACAACTGATACTTCATCATCGAGGTGAAGGCATCCTCGTTATCAATCAGCAGCACCTCGCCCTGATGGCATATTGAATTTGTACCGGCGTTATCACGCCAAAAAGCTGCCAGGCGATGACTATGCTTTTGTAGCGCAATGGCGACCTGTTCATCCTGAAAAATGGACGTTGACTTTCCATTCACACCCATGGCCCGCTGTAACGCAGCGGCCTTCGCCCGGGTTTCCGCCGCTTCTGCGTCAGGATCTGAAGTGCGAACCAACGTAGCTCCCACCCCTAGAGTTAGCGCGCCCGTCGGATCAATTTCACTCGTTCTGATGAGGATCGCTGAATCGATCGTCGGCTCACCGTCCTCATAGCCCAGCAAGGCGGCAAAGCCACTATAATAGCCTCGTCCGGATGCTTCATATTTGGCGATAACGCGCGCCGCATTTTCCAGCGGGCTGCCGGTAACTGTCGGCGCAAACATGGAAGATTGCAAAATCTCAGGTACGGGCAACGACGAATGCCCCTCAAGCCGATAGCCGGTATGCACTAGACGCGACATCGGCGTTAAAAAGGGACCAAATGCCTTAACGTCGGCGTCGCAGATGCGAGTCATCATCTTCAGCTCTTCATCCAGCACCATCGATAGTTCATCCTTCTCCTTCTCATTGGATAAGAAGTCAAGCAGCCCTTCACGGGTAGGCCCGGAGGAGGGATAGCGATAGGTGCCACTAATCGGCGTCATGGAAACTCTTTGTTGCTGCAGAGTGATATGTCGCTCAGGAGATGCACCTATCAACGTGACATTCCGGCACTGAATGAAAAAAGTCCAGTAAGCGCCGCTTTCTTGTAGCAGCAGGTTTTTAAAGAGAGTTAATCCCGTCTCGCAGCCATAATCTGTGAAGGTGGCAGTAAAGGCGCGGCGGATAACGAAGTTAGCTCCTTGACCAGTGCCGATCTCCCGCTGAATGACTTGAGCGACCATATGCGCATACTCATCGTCCGAAGGCTCAAACACGGCGTTGTTCACCTTCAATGGAGCATTGGGCAGCAAGGCCAGAGCCTCATGGAGTGGTACTTTATGGCTGCGTGTATTGATGAACGCAATGAGAGGTTTACCGTCGTCATTAACAGCATAGCCTCGTTCAGCAATCTGCCGATAAGGCGCGACAAGCAACGTTTGCTGCCCATCGCTACCGCCAGCATTCGTTGGTAAATCAGCCAGACTCTGCAAACTGTTTAGATGCCGTTCTTCCCCTATGATTACTTCGATTTCGGGAACTGCGCTGTGCTCACATCTGAATAACAGCGCAAACGATTCATGTTTGCTGCCATGCCGCAACAAAGAGGTGATTGCCGGATCTGTATTCATGCCGTCACCTCACCCACCGATAATATAGAAGCACAACATGAAGCGGCGTAAGTCAGCATGCGTTGATGGGCCGCCTGCGAAAAATCAGCTATCGCGTCCCGCACTAAAAAGACCTCAATATCCCTGGAGTAAGCATCCAGTGCTGTGGTTAAAATACCGATTTGTGCATAAACACCACATATGATTATTTGATCACGCTGCTGGTCTGAAAAGATATTAGCAAGCTCCGAAGAAAAGAACGCGCTATATCGCCATTTTTTTAATACTGGCTCGCCCGGCTGAGGCGATAATAATGGTGTGATTGCTGTGTGCACCGGATCGGCATCCATTCCCACTCCCCAAAAGTCATAAAGTAATCCACGCTCTTTGGCGTTCATACTGCCTTTCTGACCGGTGTAAACCACAGGAATGGACTGGCCTCTTGCCCAGGCTAACAATTGTGCACAATTCGTCAACAAGGTATTTCGTAATAACTCAGGTAACGGGTTAAGGAAGAAATTTTGCATGTCGTGAACTAAAAGCAAGCTCCTGGATGGAGTGATGCTCCAGTTCACTTTATTTGGCATTAACGATACCACCGAACAGAGATCATAGTCTTCAATTTCAGGTATAGCCATGTCATATCCCCGTCTTATTAGCACGTAAAAAGGAATCACATAAAAAAGAGACAAAAATTAATTAATAAAAAATATCAAGTCGGAATTCCTTCTCTGATTATTTTCGGCACTTCGATACCTAGTGCCCGGAATTGCTGGCAAGGATTCATAAACTCACGTTGAAGGATAATTTTTCCATTTTTAAACTGGAAGTAATGAATGAAGTGATTTTGATAAAATCCTTTGGGGTAGCCCTTGAAATTAATCTCCCCTTTACCATCACATTCAACCCAAAAAATATCTGGATCCTGTGTATCGAATATCTGCACATTGTACCAGCGCCAGTCGGGGAAACAGGCTAACGACCATACTGCATGTTTAGCCAGCTGCTTTTTGCTCTTGATAACAACCGGTTCACCACTATCAGTAGTCCAAAGTCCTCCACATCCTTCCTCGTCAAACAGTTCGTGCCTGGATAAACGGGCTTGCCCGTAAGTATTCATATATTGCTCGACAATATCGCGATTTCTCGCACGCACTTCACTTTCCATCATCACTGTTCCTTAATTCCATATAAAATAAGATAGAATACTTATTAATTTATACGATGCTAGCCAGACGCTGCTGCCCCTCCTGCATGATCAATGCATTTAACGACTCTCCCAACAGTAGCCGTAACGGTGGCGTATTCGAGTCTACCAGCGCCATCATCGGCGCCGCGGCGGCATCAGGAGCGGCCAATGGCAAACGTGGCCAGCTTTGCTGCATCATCTGCTCATGTGAGGGATAGGCCTGACCGCGTTCTGGGCGCACAGCCGAACTGCCGACCCAATCGGTAAGGTGGGGGCCAGGTTCTACCAGTGTTACATTGATTCCAAACTCTTTAACCTCGTGAGCCAGTGTTTCGACCATTCCTTCCACCGCCCATTTTGTCGCGTTGTACATCGCCATGCCAGGTAACGCCAGCAAACCAGCAATGCTGGAAATCTGGACAATGTGCCCATGCCCTTGTCGCCTTAAATATGGCAGCACCGACTGAATAACCCACAGCGACCCCAGCAGATTAGTTTCGACAATCTGCCTAGCTTCCTTTTCTGGCACGTCCTCTAAGGGGCAAAACAGACCATAACCGGCATTATTCACCACAACGTCTATGCGCCCGAAAGCCTGAAAGCCGGTTTCTACTGCAGACGCAACAGCGGCGCGATCACACACATCCACCTTCACAGGCAAGAGACACTCGCCATACCTGGCAGCCAGCTCAGCCAATTTCTCCGGCTCACGTGCCGTAGCAATGACGGCATCCCCTCTTTTAAGAGCCGCTTCTGTCCAGATACGGCCAAAGCCGCGAGCCGCACCGGTGATTAACCATATCTTTCTCACATGCCTCTCCTTGCGTGCTATGCGTGAACCCACGGCCGATGCTTATCTCTTCCTAAGCAAATCGCTGATGCCACTTGGCGGAAAAGGCAACATCGGCCCTTTCAATTACAACTTCTCGATCCCACTTGTGTCCGTCGCACACAGGCGAATACGATGCCCATCAGGATCGAGCGCCACAAATGTGTAGCCAAACTCCAGTCTGCTTGGCGGTAATGCCATTGGAATATTGCGAGCTTTAAAGTCGCGATATATGGCATCGACCTCCTCGATCGAGATATCACTCAGGCATAGCTCAAATCCACCGAATGCCGGTTGAGGTTTCGGCTCAATGTCGTGCTTGGACTGTAGCCCCAGAATGAAGCCATCTTTTAACGAGAATACTGAAAACCCGGGGAAAGCCTCTACCGGCCCCTCACCAAAAATAGATTTGTAAAATGCGGTGCTGGTCTCTACGTTATCAACGTACAAAATTACACTATTAGGCTTGAACATACCGTTCCTCCTGTAAACTACTTAAAGTCAGATTGATTCAATAAAGCTCAATACATTTCAAATGAATATTATTAAATATTAAATTAACCAGTATTAATCAAAGGATAAGGGTGAAGGAAAGACAAAGGTTGAGATAAGCGCGGAGAAAACCACAAAGAATGGAACGAGATTTTGCTATTCCCACCAACGAAGTATGACCAGCGAGAAAAGGCCATATATCGAATAGCACTAACGGAAAACTTCACCGTAAATATATTAGCATGACAATTATTATGGTTGTTAGCTTGTACATTCATAGTAAATCTTTCCTTGTGGATGTTCTTAATCCAGCAAAATCATTACGCGATGCTTAAATGTTACTTACTTCATTACCAAGATAGTGCGGTTACACCATTAAATAAAAATAAAAATTGTACATAAAATAAATTTTATTGATATAGATCAATAAACTATTTTATTCATCGTTTTCCCAATTGAATGAACGATAATAATTATGTAATCAAATATAGTTTACAGTGGATGTTAAACAGGGGATAACAATGAAGAATATAGTAGCATCGCACCGTCAATTTAGCAGAGAAAGCATCACTTTCTTAAGTGAAGTAAAACGGCAAAATAGTAAAGAGTGGTACGAGAAAAACAAGTCTGTATATAAATCGTATCTACTTGAACCTTTTCAAAATATTGTTGAATCACTCACCCCGGTGATGCAAATCATCGATCCTCATATTGAAGTCACCCCTGCAATAGGTAAAACCATATCTCGCATCTATCGGGATACCCGATTTTCTAAAGATAAATCCCGATTTCGCGACAGAATGTGGCTAACGTTTAAACGCGATAAAAAGTACTGGATTGATTCTCCTGTTTATTTCTTTGAAATCAGACCAGATGGTTTTTATTACGGTTTGGGCTATTACGCTGCAACACGAGCCACGATGGACCGTGTAAGAGAAAATATTATCCGTCGCGAAAATGAATTCCGACGCGCCACGGCGCATCTGCTACCGATGTTTGAACTGGTAGGAGAAGTTTACAAACGTAGCTTGCAACCTGAACTACCTGAAGAGATCGCTACTTGGTATAATCGAAAATCTTTCTCGGTCATGAAAGAAAGCCATGATCTTGACGAACTGTTCAAACCGCAATTAGTGAATACACTAGTTGACGCTTTTACCCAGTTAGCGCCACTTTATATCTTCCTGATTTGTGTTGAAGATGAAAACCTTGGCGTGGAATATACTAATACAATGCAATACTAGTTGCTTAAAATAAGCGCATTAGATGCGCTGTAGCCTATAGTTGATAAGCATCATTGCCGATATCATCAGTAACCCAGTCAACCATGAGTAGATTTTGCTGCGTGCGGACGTTAGTGAAGAGTGAAATGTAAATAACTCTCCTCCTAGAAATTAAGTTAGCATCAGGATGCCAGCTGTCATCTCAACTGGCAGTAGTCGGCAACCACATTGCGCTGCGTGAAAACTGACAGGGTTACAGGGGGGAATTCACGTAGCGCACCCTTCCTCTTCCTGTCCCCTTATCTTTTTGCTCCGATCCTGTTTGTCCTGGCATTACCCCAATTCTCCCAAAAACGGTAAACCGGCTCTCAGCCCGCACCATGACTGGCTTAAGACGGGCTCCCTGCGGCAAAATGCGCCTTTACGTATTTGGTTTTACCCGCAATAATGCGTGATAATCAAACAAAAGGATCCGTGCGCTGCGATTTATTGTCGTGGAAGGATCCGGGCGTTCAGGTCAGAATACCTGTATCCATAAACAGTGCGTGTGCTACGTGAAAAATAACTCATCGAGTAGGCAGCCTGACGGCTGCGGCTTGTCATGGCCTGTAATTACCGTTATAAAAACAGACAATATCATTGTCTTTCAGGTGGTTATAGGGGGCTGAAGCCCAACCGTACGAAAACGTACGCTAAGTATGTTTTTTGAGCAATTCTAACCAAGGGAGGGTTCACAAACAGTTGCTTTCGCTGCATATGGACACAATTGTTCAAACTTCTGAGTTACTGGCGTTAGCATGGCTGGTGATGCTCTCAGTGATGGGGGCTTTTGCCGAGTTCGAACGTTCTTTAATCCATGAACGCCAGCGCGAAGGGATCGCTTTAGCCAGGTTGCGTGGAGCTTACCGTGGACGGAAAAAATCACTGTCCTCAGAACAACAAATTGAAGTTCGACGGCGAGCAATGGATGGTGAGAAAAAAGCCCAGCTTGCTCGCGAGTTTGGTATTAGTCGTGAAACGCTGTATCAATATCTGAAACAGTCTGATTAACATCTCATTTTATTTATTCGTATGTGATCCGTAGCCAGGGAGGCACTTTTGCCAGCAGATTTTTTAAACGCGGAACAACGTGCCAGTTATGGTCAGTTCTCTGGCGAGTCTAATGACATTCAGCTTGCTCGTTTCTTTCTGCTGGACGAAGTGGATATGGATTTCATTAACAACCGGCGCGGAAGGGCAAACCGTCTGGCAGTGGCATTGCTGATTGGCAGCGTTAGATTTCTTGGCACATGGCCTTATGACTTGTCAGCGATCCCGACCAATGTACGGTGGTTTGTTGCCCGACAGTTGGGAATATCCGATACGGGCGTTCTGTCCGACTACTCCAGAAGAGAAACCACGCTGCGTGAACATTGTGGGTTAAATTCGTCACAAAAATAGATATGGATATACATAAAAGGAACAAGTATGCGAGTTATGATCTTAGAAGGAAAATCGAAATGCAGTATGAAGAGTTTCAGAAAATGACAGAGCGCGAGAAGGTGTATTTATTGAAATCGCCAGAATGATGTTCAGCGGTTTCGCCTTGGTATCCAACACGCATTCGGCGTTCAGGTTCCTCTTGTCCAATTGTGATTTTCATGGAAAGTATGAATTCTAAAGTTTATTTTCTACTTTAGAAACATAAAAAACTACTCAGCCTACCATTAGTATATTGGTAATAGGCTGAGTAATTGGTATTTTTACTTTATTGTGATTTTAAATACGATGCTAGGTTTATTCTTATTAATTCTCTAAATGCTTTTAATCGTACTAATTGAGCGTTGCGTAATCTGCCATTTTTTTCTTTAAACTCTCTTTTGCAATCATCGTATATTTTTATTGCATTGCGAAATAAATCAAGAGTGTAAGTATTATTTGCTAAGCTTTCTATAACAGATTCACATTTTTTTTCTGTGTTGGTAGAATTCATATTCCCTATGTCCAGATTATTGAATGCTAAAATTCTGGCTATCCAGCAGATCCAGTATCTGGATATTGTATATCGACTATTTATTTTACCTTTCTGATTTAATTCATAAAAAATGAATAGAAGTAATGAAGAAAGATAATATGGTGTGAGAACATGATCATCCTAGAACATTTTTGATTTGTGTTCTTTTAATATGGATGTTGGATTATTGCTCATAACTAATTGAGGTTCCCCAATAACAACCGAGATGAATGATCTTATTTGCGCGTGCAAATTGATGATTCGCTGTTTTTCAACTCTGTTTTCACTGTTGGAAAATTCTTTTGAACGACGTTCATAATAAATTTTTTCATGATCAGTTTCTCCATATCTCTTGTAGTATTCTTGTAATCTCTTATGGAATTTTTCCAATGAAACAAAAGCTTCATCAGGTACTGGTGTTTGCCTGTTAGTTGATCTGATTAAGTTTGTTATGATATTGTTATCGGTGGTGTGAACAATTTTTATTGGGATATTCAGTGACGAAGGATTTTCTATTTTCTCAATGTTTTGATATATCACATTACTGGTCTGGCAACCATTTACTATATAATAATCACTGATTTCATACTCTGTTGATCTAAGATTGATGAAGCTTTTTGTTACAATAGTAACTCCATTGTTTAACAGAAGAAATTGATCTATTTGATTTGGATTTAATAAGGTGCTTGCAATTTCAGTATTTACGGCGTTGTTTTCACCTTGAAAATCACGAACATTTTCGTAGAACAAATTTTTTCTAATATTACCGTCTTGTCCTTTTATTAATTTCAAAAACTCACTGACTGGCATATATCCAATAAACGATTGTTCTACACCATTTATATGACCGCAAGAAATATTCTTATCGAAAACAACATTTACTTTATATGTGTTTTCAATTTCATTGTAAGAATCAATGATGTAATCAGAGCTAATATGTTTTATGCTAAACTCAGATATTTCTTCGATTGTTTTTTTTAATCTTTTTGTGGCTACGTCTATTACACCTAATACATTACTATCTTCTGTTTTTTTTCCAGATGTTGCATAATAAAGTTCACAGGAACTTCTACCATTTGCAACGATTCTGGCATTTTCTGGCTTAAATAACTCGTCAACTAGATCTTTAGCATCCTGTAATTCTTCGGTGAGCGGTATTGATGGCTTTGATGAGAAAAAATTCTCAACTGCGGTACCAAATTTTAAAAGGTCACCACTTTCAACTGATGAAGATCTTTTTGTTTGAATGAAAATAAATCTAGTGTCCATTCTATTAGATTTTTGATATATAGCAATGTCCTCTTTATTAGTTACCAAATGATCATTAATAACAAGTGCAAAAGTATCTATACCGAATGTACCAGATTTGTCAACATCAATTGAATCAAAAACATTTACATCTGAGAATGCCTCAGGATCTATCTTTGATAATACGACATAATTAACTAGTTTTTCAAAGGATTTCGACTCATCATCTTTTAAACCAAAATCTTTCTTAAATTCATTAAGAATTCCTAATATTATCTTGTTCTTTATAATGTTGTTGCTCATGTTATTCTCCAAAAAATATTTATTATTTTGACGTTTAGTTAACAGACAGGGGATGGTGTTTTATCATATTGATAATGTTTTCTATGAATTTGTTACCATGTTCTATTTTATTCATTTCATCCTCGTATTTATAAATACTTCTTAAAGATACCAACAGTTACTGATATAGCTATACCAACTAGCACAGCTGATATTAATACATATTTCGTCGCAATTTGAAACAGAAATACCTGCCAGAACAATCCCGAAGCTATCACAATGGATGAAATCATACGCCAAGCATGATGATAAACAAACCCGGACTTCTGGACTTCTGGACCACGCTGATGGGTTACACACAGTGGTGTTGTTCCTCACCGGACTGTTGCCACACAAAAAAGGTCTGCTTCCGGTGTAAAAGTCGCTCCTGCCCGCACTGCGGGGTGAAGGCTGGCGCACAGTGGATACAGTATCTGCTGAGTCTGGTCCCCGATTGCCCGTGGCAGCATATTGTGTTCACACTTCCCTGCCAGTTCTGGTCCCTGGTGTTCCACAACCGGTGGTTACTGGCAGAGATGAGCCGTATTGTAGCGGATGTGATACTGGAAATCTGCCATCAGACAGATGTGGAGCCGGGGATATTCACGGTGAACCACACATGGGGGCGTGACCAGCAGTGGCATCCACATATTCATCTGTCGACAACTGCCGGTGGTGTGACGTCGGGCCACACCTGGAAAAATCTTCATTTTTACGCCCGTAAGGTGATGAGCATGTGGCGTTACCGGATAACGCGGCTACTGTCCCGGAAATACCCGGAGCTGGTAATACTGGATGAACTGGCAGTGGAAGGAAACAGCAAACGGGACTGGAATCGCTTCCTGGACACGCATTACCGCCGCGGCTGGAATGTCAACATATCCAGGGTGATGGATAACGCCACACATGTGGCGGTGTACTTCGGCTCTTACCTGAAAAAGCCACCGGTGCCGATGAGTCGGCTGGAGCATTATGCCGGTCAGGATGAAATCGGTCTGCGTTACAACAGTCACCGTACAAAACGGGAAGAATACCTGTTGATGAGTGGAGATGAGTTCATGGAAAGGTTCTCCTGGCATGTAGCAGATAAGGGGTTCCGTATGGTGAGGTACTACGGTTTCCTGAGTCCGGTGAAGCGCCGCTTACTGGAAGAGGTGGTGTACGTCATAACGGAGACGGTGAGAAAAACGGCGATGCAAATCAGGTGGAGAGGGATGTATCAGAGGTTACTGAAGGTTGACCCGCTGAAGTGCATTCTGTGCGGAAGTCAGATGCGTTTTACGGGGCTGAAGCGGGGTTACCGACTGGCAGAGCTGGTCCTGATGCATGAGCGACTGGCACGACAGCAGGTGTGCGGCTGAGAGCCGCAGAGGGGAAGTTGCGTCCATTTTACCGGAAACGGAGCAAAAAACCGCCATTCATACCCTGTATCAATCAGTGTCATCCTGTTTAATAGTCGTTTCCGCTCATATGGTGCACAAGGGGTGTTGAAGAAACATCCGTCTTGTGGTGCTTTTTTAGTCTTTTGGGGATTTAAATTCCTATCGATCAAGACGTTGTAATAATGCAGACTTGTCTGTACTGCCTTCAGGCAAAATACGAGGCAGGCTTTCGGCCAGCTCGCGCAGGAAATTGGCGTTTTCGTAATGTGTGGTGCTATTCATAGTTTACTCCCCCCTTCATTCAATAAAGGGCAATTACAGGTTTTTTGATGCCGCACGCATGGGTATAACGAGTCAGAGTATCGACATTCACCCCGGTGATATTGTTTTACAGGCAGGCGATAACCGGAAAATAATGCTCATTTACCTGGCAATCTGCGTGTTGTCAGGTTTTATACAGAGTATATAACCTTTCAGACACAGCCACCAACATATGCCGCGCCAGCGGCATGGAAGGCGGCACGCTGTGGTTACATGTGATACCGGAGTAAAACCGCCGAAGCCCGGCGTAAGCCGGTACTGATTGATAGATTTCACCTTACCCATCCCTTGCCCTGCCAGACCATACCCGTTTTCAGCCATGAGAGAGCTTCTGTGCGTGGTCGGAGTGGTCCCGACGAGGGTTTACCCGAAGTCGGGGCGTATCTCCGCGTTAGCGGGCCGTTAGGGCCGCTTACGAGCGTGTACTCAATACTTCCAGCGAGAAGACTGACAGCGATGACGGAGTATAGTTACAACATTCATAATTAAAAGCGATGTTGTTCCCGCCCTTTGGGCGGGGGCGGCAGCGCTTTTCAGTTATGGGGGATGGGCACGGTATATCAGAACTGTGCCTGTCAGGGGCCCGCCGCTTGCGGTGGGAGGTGCTTTTAATTCTGAGCGGCGCGGCTTTGGCCGCTGCAAGCGAAGGCCTTTTTGTATCTGTTCACGGGTGTTTCAGAGATAAAGATTTTCCCTGCGGTGGAACAACGCAGGGGATTAGATAAGGGGGGTTAAGATTATATTGCAGGTTTCTTGTTTCTGGTTTGCGGCTTTTTAAAGTTCTTTGTTTGCGGATTTATGTGGATAACTGAAACGATGTGGCCACGTTCTGACGACCGGTGAGAGATTTTATGGTCGTGTATGGACGGATGTGGGGATTTCAGGTGGTTACGGGGGATTTCTGGCCAGACGGAACCAGCGCCAAAAGCCCCGGAGGGGCTGGCAATGATTCAGTGCTGAAGGATGGTGCTGTCTATGCTGTCTAGTGCGGTGGGGGCGCAGCCAGCGTCAGTTCAAGCTGACGCAACTCCCTGATGGCCAGTCGCTTCAGATGGTCATCGGAACAAAAATAGGCTTCATCCGGCGGCAGACGCTTCCTGAGATACTCCGCCATCTCATGAATCTGCTGGTCTGCAGGCAGTTTCTTCAGGCGATTAGCACGCTTGCGGGCTGCAGCTTTCGCCCGACGGTGTTTCAGCGCATCCTGGCTGCGCTGCAGATACCAGCGTTTTCTGGCCGCATGCACGGAAATATCTTCGTCCTCACGCAGTACACCTTCCCGGATGAGCTGCTGGCGGATTTCACTTTCACGCAGCCGCTTCTGCTGCTGTTCGTGAAGTTTCACCATGTCGACGCCCAGCATCTGCCACCCTGCCGGTGTTATCCAGACGTAACGTGGCAGACGCTGGCGGGTTTCACGGTCCCACATCGTTTCTTCCGACACACCCAACACACCAAAACGCACCTGTTCGGCCAGCAGACGGGAAAGCCGGGAGACCGTCACCTCGAGTTCGGGGATAACCTTTCCTTTGCTGTCTTTCGGGCTGATTTCTCTGGCCAGACGGGAAACACTCATCCCCACGGTGTGTGTGCCCGCATCACTGAAGCTGACCAGAACCGGCCAGATGGCATCGAGGAGGCGTTGTTTTTCCGGACGGAAAGCATATTTTCGACCAGCGAATATCCGCTTCTGCACGTAAAAAGGATGCAACGACATGTGCATGCGCAGGCTCTGTTCGCCAGTCACCGGGTCCTTTTTCACCAGACGGTGATAGGCGTGCCCGAGCTGCCCGCTCAGCGCCTTATAGCGCGCAGGACGATACCAGGACGGATTTTCACATTTGGGTCTGGTGGAGTGCTCGCCACGACGGCGCTTCGTGCGCTTCCTTTCCGGTTCAACCAGGAAAGAGGTTGCCCTTCCCGCCTCATATTCTTCCCAGAAACGGATCTGGTCTTCGGGGGACAGCTGACTCCAGTGTACGGCGTTATATGATGTATTCTTCAGACCTGCCACAAGCTGTCGCTTATGGCGGAGCGATTATGCCGTGTATTTATACACTGCACAGGGTTGAATCTCTGGTACGGTTTCATTATACTTTTCCCGTATTCTGTGAGGCCCCCATAATCTTTCCGTGTCCGCCAAGATTCGAAGAAGATTATGGGGGTTTTCCTTTTATGGCTTCCGGAACATCTTCAGTCTCCTGAGCTGATGCCCGTACCTGCCATCTCTCCTGAATGCCTTATGGCGCATTCTGCCTTACGATCCCAATGGATCCTTACCACAACGCCCGAAAATATACCCGCTTTCTTTCTTTTTTGGAAGTAACCCCCTCTCTGAACTTCATTTTTTCAAGTCTCCCTCTTAATAACGCATCAATTTTCTTGACGTAAATCAATTTACCCACATGGTCACAAAAAGAACATTTGTCTGCAATTTCATCCGTTTTTGGTGAAAAAGATCGCCCATATCATAAAACACGATCGAATGATCTAAAATCGAGATCACATACAGAATATTATTCTGTATATTTGTATTTAAACGATCATTTCATCTGGATAAATTGATGTACGCAGTTTTATCGATCGTCTTGACTTGATTTACCAGTCATTTAAACTTTTGCACATCACCCTTTCACCGCCAGAACGGGTGGTATTACCACAGAGACTAAATGTTATGTATAAGCCTTTGTTTTATTGCGCTTTTCATAACATCCCGGAATACAGAGAGTTCATCCACCTGGATGAATTCCGCGCGAAGCGTTGATTTTTGATGACAACAGAACAAATTTCAGACTATCGCTGGTATCTGGCGAGGCACATTACCACAGGGAAAAAACGGGAAGCCCTTTTCGGGTGGCTGAGTGACCGGGACATGTATCCCTGGACACCCCTGCATATCAGAATGCTCAGACGTACTGATACCGTATATTCCTTTCGTCGTCAGATAGCCCCCGTGTTTCCGGGATATTTTTTTCTGAAGGCGGACTTTAATATCCATTCGGTTTCAGCCATCCGACAGCACAGTGCCTTTATTGACTTTGTGCGTTTCGGAAACCGTATTCCTGAAGTCCACAACAGTATTGTTGACGGGCTGATGATGATTTACCCGGATCCCGTGCCAGATTCGGGAGTCTGTGAAGCGTTGGACACGGCTTCAGACAGGCTGACCCCGGCGCAGTACCAGTACCTTCTCCACCTGGAAGATCTCCCACGTCCGGTGTCGAGAATTTCCATGCTCCTGGAACTGGTACAGAAAGGCCTTCCGGAGCAATGATATCCAGAGCATTTTCCCGGCCTTCATGGCCGGGCTTTTTTTTGCCTGAATGTCACATCTCCGCGCTGCTGTTTTCCCGTAATGTAAGGATCTCCCGATGACAACAGAATCAGAACATCCTGTCAGAAACCTGCTCTCCCGCATGCTGGCTGCGCTGAATGCGGCAGAACATCTGACAACAGATGCAGAACGACGTCGCTTCCTGAACGAGTGGCTGAATACCGCCTGCCAGGATTCCGGTCTGCATGATGAAATCACCTCCCTGCGACAACTGTTACGCAAAAACCACACCATGCCAATTGGCAACCTGTTGAATGCTCTGCTGGTCAATGCCGGACGTGCCGGGAACTGTGACATTTTCCGCTTCCGGGCAGCCCTCAGTAATCTGATGAAACAGGGCTGGCGCCCTGGCATCTGCCGTTTCCCGGATGACATTCTCCATGAAGCCCTGCTGCGTTCCCGCTCATCAGGCAGAAGAAATCACATTCTTCAACTCTCCGCGACGGAGAACTGCTTCAGCAGCACTGGCGACATGGTGGCCCCGGTGGCGTTCCACCTGATTCAACAACAACAGAAGGACAGCTTCGCGGCAGAACAGGCTTTTTACGCAGAAAACTTTCAGGTCATGTCGGGAAAAGAAAATCTGCTGGAGAAGGGGATTTCCGTGCGAACGATTTATATCGGCCAGGACACGCTTCCCTCTTCAAAATGGGGGGCCAGGCATAGTGATTTATGGCATCCCACAATGTCATCCGTATCTGCAGGAAATAAATATGTTCAGTAACTTCTCTCTTTCAGAAGTTCACCCATCTGAAACCACAATCGGAACAACACTGACATCCTCCGGTAAAAAGAATTACCTTCCGGTGTATTTGTCAGAAATGAAAAAATCCCGTGAAGCCAGAATGTCACTGAGGAAGAAACAGCAGAAAAGATAATGCTGTCTCCATATATTTTCAGGCGTCACTCCTGCCACTCGTTTATTCCCTCGCTAAAAATCATCTTTATTAACCTATCCTTTAATACAGGAGTATATATGAAAAAAACATCCGGATATTCCAGAACGATTTTAGCTGTATTTGTTGCTAACATTCTGTTTGCCCCCTCATCATTTGCAGCACTTACCGCAACCCCCACTCAATATGGCGATAATGCTTCTGCGGGTGCACCAACAGCATCTGCATTTGGCTCATATGCAAATGCATCAGCCAGTGATGCCACAGCCATCGGTTCTAACGCCAAAGCAAGCGGGAACCAGAGTACGGCAGTGGGTCATACGGCCTGGGCTACAGGACAAAGTTCATCTGCCTTTGGGGAGAACAGCACAGCTTCTGGTAATAACAGCACCTCTACTGGTTCTCATAGTTCGGCGTCCGGTGAGTTATCTACTGCATCCGGATATTTTTCTGTCGCGCAGGGAATCCGGGCGACAGCTACCGGTGCCCACAGCAGCGCAACCGGTACCGACAGTACCGCACTTGGCACCAGGTCGTCAGCATCAGCGACCAACAGTGTTGCATTAGGTTCAGATTCTGTTGCTGATCGGGAAAACACGGTATCTGTTGGTAAAGCAGGCAATGAACGCCAGATCACCAACATCGCCGCAGGTACCACAGATACTGATGCCGTAAATGTTAAACAATTAAATGATAAGGCCGCCGAAACACTGAATGCAGCAAACTCATATACGGATAATAAAATTACAGAAACCAAAAATGAATTAAATCTCAATATCGAAAATGCAAAAAACGAAGCCATTAACACATCCAATAATTACACCGACACAAAAATCAACGAAACTAAAAACGAACTAAACCTCAATATCGAAAATGCAAAAAACGAAGCAATCAACACATCCAACAATTACACCGATACCAAAATCAATGAAACCAAAAACGAATTAAACCTCAATATTGATAATGCAAAAAATGAAGCCATCACTATTTCCAATAACTATACAGACAGTAAAATAACGGATACCAAAAACGAACTGAATGTAAATATAGATAATGCCAAAAATGAGGCTATTATCACATCCAATCACTATACAGATAACAAAATAGCCCAGAACAATACCGTCATTAATCAGAATATTAATAATGCTAAAAATGAAGCGATTACGGAATCAAATAACTATACCGATTCCCGCTATCAACAAAGTATCCAGTATGCGCAGAATGCAGCTGACCAGGCGGAACAAAACGCCAACCAGTACACCGACAATCGTTTCAGTCAGTTAAATCAGCAATCAAACCAGCGATTCGAACAATTGAATAAAAAAATAGAGCGGGCAGAAAAACGCCTCAACGCGGGCATTGCCGGTGTGACAGCCATCGCCTCCATCCCTTACGTTGCCGAAAACAACTTCTCCTGGGGCGTTGGTCTGGGAAATTACCAGAACGGAAATGCGCTGGCGGCTGGCGTGCAGTACAAAACTTCCCCGAATACAAATGTCCGACTGAATGTGTCGTGGGATTCAGCCCATAACTCTGCTCTCGGTGTGGGCTTCGCCGGCGGCTGGTAAATCACCTTCAGTATCTCCATACCGGTGTCTGTCTGCACCGGTTTATCACCCCAGAGTCTGTATCTGCAGAAAAGGAATACCAATGAAAAATAACAGTAAGGCCCGTCTGGCTGGCAGAGCAGTTTTGTCCCTCGTTACCCGGAGCATGCACTGGTTTTCATGGGGAATAAAATATGCCGTTATCCTGCCACTGGCCACAATAGCTTTGATGGCTCTGTTTATTTTCTGGAAGGACAACACCACACCGGGTCAGTTACTGGCCGAGGAAATTGAATTTGTAAGGGCAATTGCCCCTGCCGGGCAGTTCCCGGTCCATGACTGCCCGACAGACGTTCCACTCAGTCAACGTTGCTCCGTGATTTTCACGGATGCTGCGGGATATATCGAAAACACAAATCGCTCGCTGGTAAATCTGTTTCAGATGTTCTGGTGCACACTGGCGCTGATGTATGTGGCCATGGCGCTTGTCACCAGAAAATATCCCACGTCTCCCGGAAAAATGAAACTGATTCGTTTGACGGCGGATGATACACGCCTGAAAGAGATTTATTCCACAAATAATACCGACACATCTGAAAAGGAGTGAGTCGTTATGAGAAACCCAGTGTACTGCTATACCGTTGAGCAGAAACAGGAAGAGACGCTGACGCGGATCGCCGTGGCGGCAACCAGCATGCTGGAACAGCCCGTCAGAAAATCAGAAGTCCTGCGTGCTGCTATCGACACGGTAATTCACGCCACACCGGATATCCATGAAAAACTCATGGAGCATCTGACAAAACGGGTGAACAGCAGAAATAAATCCGGCCGCCGCACCAGAAAAACAACATCATGAGGAGGTTTCATGCATTATCGCTGCCTGTTACTGCCCCTGCTCGTCGTTCTGTCAGGCTGCACTACCACACCCCGGACGCCTGATACACCGGCAGCATCCTTTGTCAGCACGCTCATCACGGAGCACGCAGAAAAAATCCGCGCACTGCAGAAAGACTCGCTTTCACAACCAACACCGTCACCACGCCCCGCATCATCATCAGCCCACACAGCACAACAGCACCTTCCCGGTGTGACCCTTGTCGGGAAACGCCCGCCCCTGCTGCCCCTGACACAACAGCGTGGCCGGCAGGTTCTCCTGACAACGGCGCTGAAGCGTATTCTGCCGCCGGGCTGGCAGCCACATCTGATGCCCGGAGTGGCTTCCCGCCTGCCGGTATCATGGACAGGTAACGACCAGTGGCCATATGTACTGCAGAAAATCGCCCGTGAGCATCAGCTGAAGATGACGATCGACTTCGATCGCCATACGGTCACGGTTTCACCTGCCGGTTCGGACCTTTTGTGATGTGGCGCGTTCTGCTGCTTGTTACCGGACTGCTCTGGCTCCCCCCTGCCGGGGCATGGTGTTTCCGGCAGGCCGGAGAGCGGTATCAGATTGATCCCCTTCTGCTGCAGGCCATCGCCATTAAAGAAAGCCGTCTGAACACCCGTGCCATCGGTTATAACCGGAACAAAGCCGGGCAGATAACCAGCCGGGACTATGGCCTGATGCAAATTAATGAGCGACATATTCCGGTTCTGCGTCGTTATGGCGTGCTCACCGCCGGTAACGACCTGCTGACCGATGCCTGTCTGAACGTTCAGGCCGGTGCCTGGGTGCTGGCGCGACACCTGCAGAAATGTGGTCCGACATGGGACTGCATTGGCTCCTACAACGCCGGCTTTGCTTCCGGCAATGCCGGGCTGCGTCAGCGTTATGCCCGGGATATCCGCGCCATCTGGCTGTACCTTCACCGCCAGGAAAAAACCGGTTAACACTCTGTCATCTCCGAGGTTTCCCCATGAAATTACGTCATCCATTCTGGCTGGCAGCGCCACTGTTGCTGCTTGCCGGCTGTCATTCCACCGGAAAAGCCCCGGTCACCAGCCCCCGCCCGGTGACCGCCATCAGCATTCCCCTGAATAACCTGACGCCTGAAGGCTGGCAGTTCCCCGGACGTATCACCGCCAACTCACAGCGCCTGTCAGTGGACTGGGATGGTGATGCCTCCGAACTGCTGAGTCAGCTGGCTCACCGGCGTGGCCTGACATTGCGCATGACCGGCGTTCGCCTCCCTCTTCCGGTCACCATCCATGAACAGAACATCACGTTTGAGACACTCCTGCGTCTGGTTCAGGTTCAGATCAACTGGCGGGCGTCGCTGGTCCAGACAGCCACGTCTCTGGAAGTCACCTTTCTGCCGCCCCTGAAAGGAGTCTCATCATGAAATATGCACCGTGGTGTCTGATGGCCTTCTTATTCATGACCGGCATCGCCTGTGCTGAAGAGGAAGCCCCGCCGGACATTCAGCGTTATATCGATGCCGCCCAAAAATTGCCTGACGGGGTGAATGAAACCGTCTGGCAGATGCTGACAGAGGCTGGCAGAACCGAAGGCTTCCGGGGCGGAAAAGCGCAGCGTGCCTGGGAACTGCGTCAGGCACTGACCGCCCGGGGAACAGAGCTTGATCAGTTGTATCAGTTTGCCCCCCTCATCAGCCGTCAGGGATGGCTGCCGCCGGTCATTGCCAGCGCCGGTTCTCTGGCCACCATTACCGACAAACAGATGCGCACGGCACAGCAGACTTACAGACTCCTGCGTCCTGAACGTTTTGTCAGTAATCCTCCCGGCTGGCGACAGTATCTGTTTGCCGGACTGACCACCACCGCCCGTCCTGACGACAGCGTGATTCCCCGTAACAGTGCTGAACGGGAAGTCTGGACGAAAGCCGTGCAGCAGGGATGGGAGGAAGGGCGCAAAAGCGCGGATGAAACGCTGACCGCAAACTTTAACCGGCTGACCCGTGATTACACCGGGATGATGCGATACACGCAGCTGGCCCGGCAGAACATGATCACGCCCCCTGTCGTTACCGAACAGCATCAGAGCGTCACCGGCACCCGCAGCCAGTTAATGCTGGGCGATCGCGTTCGCGACCTGAAACAACCCGCCGGCTTTGAACTGGATAAAAAACGCTGGGTTCCACAAATCACGGTCGGGGAGTAAGCACCGTGGATACCCTTCTGCCTCTTGATCAATTCAGTTTTGCCGGTGGCGTCACCCCGGACAGGCTGCGTGGCTTTCTCGTGCACTGCTACCGTCACGGTGTGTCCGATATCCACCTGCAGAGTGGCGGTCCGCTGATTGTTGGCCACCACGGACGAATGATCCGCTGCAGCCCGTTCACGCTGGATCATCCCACACTGTTATATCTGACTGACCAGATTTTCAGTCCTGACATTAAGGCACTGATACAGCGGGGAACGGGGGCCGACCGTTCCCTGCAGCTGGAAGGCAACAGTGACGGCCGTTTTGGCCTGCAGCGGGGAGAACGACTGCGTTTCCGGGCCAATTTTACCCAGGCCACCATCAGGGGACTCAGTACGGCTGCGGCAGTCACCCTGCGTATCATCAATAACCATATTCCCGACCTGTCTGATATGGGGCTGCCGGAAGATTTATTCCGGGCACTGGCCGCCCTTCCCCATGAAGGCATCGGCCTGATTTGCGGGCCGACCGGCTCCGGCAAATCCACCCTGCTGACGGCCACCTATCAGCACCACGGCAGAACATCACCTCACTGTAAAATCGTCACCTATGAAGATCCCGTGGAGGCGCTGCTGGGTGGTAACGACTGGGTACTGCAGCCCCAGCAGTGCGAAGTGGGTAAGGACGTTCCATCCTTTGCCGCCGGCCTGCGTCTCTCAATGCGTCAGGCCCCCACCATTATCGGCATTGGCGAAATCAGGGACGGCGAAACCGTTGAAGGCATGGTGAACTGCGCCCTCTCCGGTCACATCTGTCTGGGAACCGAACATGCCTTTTCTCCCGGACACGCCTTCTCCCGCAGCGTGCGAATGCTGCCGTCAGACAACCGTGAGCCGCTGGCCTGGGACATGCTTGAACTGTTGCAGTTCATTATCGTCCAGCGCCTGATCCCCACCACGGACGGACGCCGGCAGGCGGTACGGGAATACATTCTGTTTGATGAATCTGTCCGCAGTCAGTTACGTCAGCATGCCTGGAACCAGTGGCCGTCCGTACTTAACGACATGCTGACCCGGAACGGCACCCGCATTGCGGATGCCGCATGGTCACTGTATCAGGAAGGCCGGATCACCGAAGCCACCGCGACGGAATACATCGGCTTTCAGGAATTCACCCGGAGGAAAAAACATGGCTGATTACTCCATGTCCCGGGATGCCTCACCACCTGTCCGACTGTTCAGCGTTCCCCCTCTTGCCTGGCTGACGCTGCTGCTGTGGTTCAGGTGGCCATCCCTGTTCATGTTTATGTTCTGCATCGCCCTTATTGCTTTCTTTGCCATTCTGACCCGCATGGGGATCACCGCCGCTGTGCTGGGCCAGAAACTTGTTCATCGCCTGCGCGGCACCCGCATCAGCGGACGCCCCTGGTGGTACCGTAACTTCTTCTGACAGGGAGACACACATTTATGACCCCTTCCAGAACCTATCTGGCAATCCCCCACGACCAGCATCAGGACGTAAAAAAACTGGCCGGCAAACTTGAAGACGGTCGTCAGGCCGTGCTTTTCGATCGTGAAAAAAAATGCTGGTATGCCCGGGCTGGCGCAGACCTGGAAAAACTGAAGCCCTGGCTGCCGGATAAACACCATTCCGGTGTCTCCTCCGCCGAAGCCAGAACGCAGTTCGAGGATTTTCTTCGGGCAAACGGTGCCATCCTGGATCGTCGTGACCCTGTAATGGATGGTAAAAAGCACCGGATACGTCTGCAGGGAGATCGCGGTGGTAAAAAATCCGGCTCATACGTCGGGCATCTCAACGGTCATCCCAATGGCTGGTTTAACGATTTCCGGGATGGTGGCAGTGAAATTAATGCCACCTGGTCTTACAGCGGTGAAAAACCGGATCCGGTGGCTGCCCTGCATATCAACGCCGTCAATGCCCAGGAGGCCTGGGACCGGGCAGAACAGACCCGCCTCCTGCATGACCAGAAAGCCAGGACATCGGCACAGCGATATAAGCGCACTGCACAGGCCGGGCATGATCACCCTTACCTGCAGAAAAAGGGCGTTCAGGCCGCGCGGGGCGTACATATTGACAACCGTCAGGGGCTGGTTATTCCGCTGTACAACACGGACGGGCAGATCCGTTCGATTCAGACGATTGACCCGGAAGGTAACAAGCGGCTGGCAAAAGATGCGGAAAAAGCCGGTAACTTCTTTGTCGTCGGCGGTTCGCTGAAGGATAACCACCCCATTGTACTGGCCGAAGGTTACGCCACGGCGGCCAGCTGCGCGATGGCACTGCGTCACCCTGTTGTGATGACAGTTGACTCCGGGAATCTGGTAAAAGTCGCGGAAAATCTCCACGCCCGTTACCCCGGCAGCCCGATGTTATTTCTGGGCGATGATGATCTCCCCAAACCCAGGCGTCCGGGGAATCCGGGGAAAGAAGCCGCCGAAAAAGCCGCCCGCCTCACCAAAGGAACCGCATTTGTCCCACATTTCACCCGTGAAGAGCGGGAGCAGGGACTGACCGATTTCAACGATCTGCATCAGGCCAGAGGGCTGGCAGCCCTGACAGAACAGCTGACGCCCGTCTGGCAGCAGGTGCTTGCCCGGTGTCCGGCGAAGGAGAACATCGTGAAGGAGACACCGGATAATCAGGCAACACCGGTCGCAACGAATGCTGCCGACATGCCGGAAATGAAGGTGGCTGATAATACCGCTGCGGAACCTGCCCCTGCGGCTGAAACCGCCGCAACGGACATCGCTGACACCCCGGCCCCTGCCGGTGAGCCGGAGACGAACACGGCAGATAACACCGCTGCGGAGCCTGCCCCTGCGGCTGAAACCGCCACAACGGACGTCGCTGACACCCCGGCCCCTGCCGGTGAGCCGGAGACGAATGCGGCAGATAATACTGCTGCGGAGCCTGCCCCTGCGGCTGAAACCGCCACAACGGACGTCGCTGACACCCCGGCCCCCGCCGGTGCGCCGGAGACGAATGCGGCAGATAACACCGCTGCAGAGCCTGCCCCTGCTGCTGAAACCGTCGCAACGGACGTCGCTGACACCCCGGCTCCTGACGGTGCACCGGAGATGAATGCGGCAGATAACACCGCTGTGGAACCTGCCCCTGCGGCTGAAACCACCACAACGGACGTCGCTGACACCCCGGCTCCTGACGGTGCGCCGGAGATGAATGTGGCAGATAACGCCGCTGCAGAACCGGCCCCTGCGGCTGAAACCGTCACAACGGACGTCGCTGACACCCCGGCTCCTGACGGTGCGCCGGAGATGAATGCGGCAAAAGCGCCGGCTGACACTGACGATATCAATGCAAGACTGGCTGCGGCCATGGAATATGAGGACGACGAGGCTTACGGTTACTATGACATACCGTCCTCCCCGGCCCCCCGGACTTCAGAAGCGGAAACACAGGCCCCCGTACAGGAAGACGCGCCCCTGCCGTTTCAGCCTCCACAGAAAAAACGGGCGTCTCCTGACACCACGGAGCCAGACGGGATCCGGATAGAAAAACCCCCGGTAGAAAATGCCATCCCTTCTCCGCTTCATGATCTGAACGCCATCATGAAAGGCCTCAGTCATCCGTATAAAGGGATGGACCCGAAAGACATCAAATATCCGCTGGAAATGTTTCTGGACGGAAAGCATGTCTTTACGGACTTTGTCACACACCTGACGATGGCCAGCCAGGAAGCCAGCCGGGATGATCGTGCTGTGCTGGCCGCCTTACTGACGGCACAGAGCCACTGCCAGCTTAAAGGTGAAATTGAACTGACCGGCAGCGACGAATTCAAACAACGCGCCATCACGCTCATTGCCACCTACGACCTGAAACTAAAGCTGAAAAACCCGGAACAGGTTGAAATGCTGAATCAGGCGCGGGCCAGACTGCAGTCTGAGCCGGTACCGGGAGCCGAAGCAGAGCCCCTGTCGCCCGATGCGAATCATATTCTGTGGCAGGAGCGTTCCGCAAACGCCGCGTTCGCCCCGCAACAATCGGCACTACCACTGGATATCCTGCCTACCCGGATGGAAACAGCACTGCCCCGAAACGCCAGTCACAAGGAGGCATCCAGTGGCATTACCGGTCAGTTACTGGCATTCGGACCGGCGCACTATAACTTCGACAAGCAAAAAGACCGGAGTTATTACGCACACCTGAGAACCCGACATGGTGAGCGTCTTGTATGGGGGATTGGACTCCAGGAGGCCATACGGAACAGTGGGCTGAAAACCGGCGACATGGCCACACTGACCATGCTGGGGAAAAAACCAGTGACCGTTCAGGTGAAAAAGCTGGGCGATGACGGTAAGCCTCTTCAGAACGAGCATGGCGGCTGGATCTACGAAGAGAAGGAGGTCACCCGCAACCAGTGGGAAGCCCGCCCTGCTGTGGATCCCTATGTGGTTGCCCGCCATACCGGGCAACTGGCCCAACCAGGTGAGCTGCGCCCCTATCATCTGGGCGATTACCGGGCACTGCAGGCGGCAGTGGATGACATGGCCCGTAAAGCCGGCACCACGCCCCCGACGCTTCCTGCACTACCGGAAGTCCTGTGGGTACAACACAACGGACAGGGTGTGACGACACCCCGACAGACACCGGCGTCACCGGAACTGCCATCCCCTCACCCGGAAGCCGGAAAACTGTTGATGCAGCTTCAGGATGAAGCCACACAACAGCTTAAGCTTCTTCTGGTGAAAGCCCGGGGGGATTTTGTTCAGGGGCTGGTTCTGCATGAAGGCCGGCACAAACCTGTTCTTGGGCGTTTTGTCGGTCAGAACGGCGAGCGCCACCTGATACTGAATGAGGTGACACCACAGGGACTCCGCCCCATCGGGAAAGGAAATGCCATCAACAACGAAACCGGCAACTATAACAGTTTCGTCTTCACGCTGAAGGGCGAGCGGGAACGCATTCTGACGCAGGTCACCGCCCCGGAAAAGCGTCCGGCGGCACTGCAACAGGAACTCGGCTTCAGTCGCCCGCCGGTGCCGCCTGAACAGGTGACTGAAATGCGCAATAAGCCACAGAACGCTCCCCGCAGAAATCACAACGCACCACGCCCCGGCGTATAACACAGAGTCAGACCATGAAAACACTCATTGCCGCCATCATCATCAGCGGTTCATTTTGTGCTGCCGCCAGTGCGGCCAGTTGTCGGGCATCAACAGCGGCGCTTGCCGGTGCCCGGGCCGGTTACGCACAGGCACAGAAAGCCGCAGAATCCTGGGCACAGCGGGAAAAACAGGCCTCAAACGGCTTTCAGCAGTGTCTGGGGGAGATCAGTACCTCCGTCACCGTACCGGTTTTTCCTGATATCAGCGATTTACTCGACAAAATAAAGGATCAGATCTGCAGTGCCGCACGGGACAAAATTCATGACTACCTGCCCGGCACCATCGACCCGTGGGGAGGCCTGGGCGTTAATCTTCCGACAACGTCTGTTCCCATAAAATCCCGGGCCGTCAGCCGGAATTCAGTTCGTCAGTCCTCTCCGGCACCGCAATCCACTCCTGTTCCACGGGCCTCTTCATCCGGGGCCACACCAGATTACCCCTTTTCACTCTGAGCACCAGTGAGGACGCATTATGAAAAAAACTCCCGTGTCGCCTTCACCGAAGGAGACACCGTATTCTGCCGCCATTGCACAGCACCAAGAGGCCCGGCTTAACGTCGCCTTTACCCGGCGTCTGCTGGGCTGTAACGGCTGGCTGGGCATCGCCCTGACGGGCGCCATCGTCATCAACGGGTATCTGGCCTGGAAAGTGGCAAACCCGCCTCTGGCTGTCGTGGCCAGCGATAACGGACGCATTATCCCGCTGCCGGCCATGAACAAGGCCACCTACAGTGATGCCGACATCATTGACTACGGCGCACGGGCAACCCGGGCAAACTTCACACTGGATTTTGTGCATTACCGGGAACAAATCAACGCCCGTCAGGACAGCTTCTCTGACGAAGGTTTCGTCAGCTATTACAACGCCCTGGTGTCATCCGGCATTCTGGAAAAAGTGAAGGAAAAGCGGATGAACCTCTCCGTCCTGACGTCATCGGGCATCATCCAGAGTAAAGGCGTGCTCGATAACGGTCACTATGCCTGGCGGGTGCAGTACCCCATCACGCTGCGCCTGAACGGCCAGAGCACGTCACTGCCGCCCCAGAATTTCATTCTGACCATGATGATTGAGACCGCCGATCCCCGACTGAAAAAGGACGGTCTGAACATCACCCAGGTGATCACACAGGAGCCCCGTTCATGACCCGATATCAGTCCGTCATTCTTGCGTCCTGTCTCCTGTACGGTCATGCCGTTCTGGCTGACACAGCCGCACCGGGCAACACCGCAACCGGACAACAATGGCAGCCGGCCGTCAGCCTGAATAATACGGCAACCCCCGTATCGGGCACCCCGGCCCCGGCGGATGTGCCGGCACGACCTGTGGAGGGCGATGTTCCGCCCCCGCAGTCAGGAAACTCACAGGCATCACAGGCATCACAGGCATCACAGGCATCACAGGCAGAAAGTGCCACAGATATCGCCCGGGCCGTCACCCTTCCCCTGCCACCGGAGGACATCACGCAGCTCCGGAAAGAGTACGACGACCTGCAGCGACACAGTGCCTTTAACCCGTTAACCGTGGTGCCCCGTATCCGTTCCCTGACCGTGAAACTGACGCCGGGGGCGTCACTGCCCATGATGCAGGTTCTGCCCAATTATCCCGGTGTCATCAACTTCACCGATCAGAACGGTGCCCCCTGGCCGGTGGCCGCACCGCCCATTAACGGAAATGAAAAGGGATTCCGGGTGGTGTATCTGCCGGACTCCCCTTCCATCGTGGTTCAGGCCAGCCGTGTGTATGACACCGGCAGCGTGACGGTGTACCTGAAGGGGCTGGCCGTACCGGTCACCATCAGTCTGGCCAGTGGTTCGCCCTCGGACAAAGCGGCATCACAGTTCAGTGACAGCCGTCTGGATCTGCGCATTCCGCAGACTCAGCCGGGCAAATCCCGGCCTGTACGCCAGGCAAAAGAGAAAGTCGGGCTGTATGACGACACCCTGCAGGCATTTCTGGACGGCGTTCCCCCCAAAGAAGCCCGCCCCCTGCGCGTGAAGGGGGATGTACCGGCCACACAGGCCTGGCAGATGGGAGACGACCTGTACCTGCGTTCCGGCGCGATCCTTCGTGATGAATTTGAACAGACGCTGACGGCGGCTGACGGTACACACGTCTGGAAACTGCCGGTCACCCCTTACGTCATGTTTTCCGTTCAGGGCAATAACGTCCCCCTGACCATCGAGCTGGAGTAATCATGGCCATAGAACAGGATGCCGCCCGCGACGGCAAAAAAACAATCGCGATCATCGGTGCGGCGGCGGTCTGCGTGCTGGGTGGAGCTTATCTGGGCTGGGGATACCTTTCCCGCAGCGAAGAGCCCGAATCACAGTACAACCTGAAGCGGGTTGCCAGCAGCACCCCCGTCACCAGTCAGGAGTCACAGCAGTACCGTCAGTTGTTATCACAGGCGAACCGGATGGGTGCCCGCCAGGCAGAACAGGAAGGCGACAGTTTTCTCGCGACCCTGAGTACCGGAAATCCGGAGCCGGAAACCCCGCCACCTCCGCAACAGGATGTTCAGCTGCAGACAACCCCACCTGCCGGCACCGGTAACGAACAGCGCACCGGCGGCACATCCGACGGAAAACGGCAGCAAATCCAGGCCTTTCTGGCAAAGCTGGATCAGCGATGGGCACCGGGTGAAATGACGCTGGCTGCCACATTCGACGGGAATGCGCAGGGCAACAACGGTGAACACTTCAGTCAGTGGGCCGCCGGCGTGCCCGGTCTGCAGACGGTATCACAGACCACCGCCGCACAGCGCACAGCCGGAAAGCCGGACAGCACGCCGGTCACGGCGTCATTTTTCATTCCGGGCCTGAGCCGTTATCCGGGCACGATGGAAACGTCCGTGGATTCGGATAATGCCGGGTCCGTGGTACTGGCCAGCATTCCGGCCGGAAAACTGCGCGGTGCCGTACTGTCTGCCCGGGGCGTCCAGCTGGCCGGTGACGGCGTTGTGATCCACTTCACCACCATGCAGTACGCCGGCCAGACCTGCACCATCGATGCTTATGCGCTGGATGATGAGACGCAGCGTTCTTCCGTGGCCAGCGACATCAACCACCGTTATTTCAGCCGGATCATATTACCGGCACTGGCGAACGGTATCGGCAAAGTGGGGCAACTGTACGAAGACAGCAACACCCAAATCCTGACCACCAACAGCGGCACCGTGACGGGCCGTACCGGCACGCCGGATGGCAAGGCCGTTGCCGGTGTTATCGCCGGCGGCATCGGTCAGCAGACTGCCCAGGTGATGACACAGGATGCCGCCCGGCTGCCACCGACACAGGCAGTCGTGGATCGTAAACAGGTCGTCTCCATCCTGTTTATGAAACCCGTTTCTGACAAAGACTGTCTCCCCTCATCAACAGGAAATTCATAAATGAAATCTTCACCGCATTTTGATCCCGATGCACCGGCACCGGAAGCGCTCTCACAGGATGAGCAGATAACCTGTACCCCGGAAGAGGAAACACCGCCCGCCACGCCCTTCTGGAAAAAACTCCCGTTCCAGCTGGGCGCTGTCGCCGTCGTGTGCGTGTTATTTATCAGTTGTCGTATCAGCGGCAATACACCATCGTCCGGTGAAAAGGCGCAGTTTGTCAGCCAGGAAGAGGTCACACAGAGCAGAGAGGCAGCATCACCGGAACCGGTTCGTCCGCTCCCGGCAGAACAGCCCCTGCCAGACGACGAAACGGATGCCCTGAATGACACCCTTGCGGCCCTGCGGATCCACGGCGAGAAAACCCGTGAAGGTCTGACGGCACTGGCCAGACGGCTGGATACGCTTGAAAGCCGTATCAACGAGCTTCAGAAACATACCGTTCCGGTTCCGACCGCCACCGCGCCTTCCCCTCAGCCAACAACCACCACGGCCAGAAAGGCCCCACGTACTGTCCGAAGTGCCAGCCCACTCTCCGGCGTGAAAATCAACAGTCTCTATCCGGGACTGGCCTGGGTGACCTGGCAGGGCAGCAGCTGGGCGCTGCGCCCCGGTGACCAGTTCGCCGGCACCACCATTCTGAGCATTGATGAGCAGAAACGGGAAATCGTGACCAGTGCCGGTGTGATCCGTCAGGGAGGCTGATTCTATGGATATGGTCCAGATGCTGGCAAATGCCGTTAACGAACTCGCCGGACTGGGTGTCCGGCTTGTTCTGACCATTGCCAGTGTGGGCGGGATCGCCATGGTCATTCTGTATTTATCGGGCGTCGCCGGTCGCAGCCGGCGGGGCCAGTACACGGATTCAGGCGGCACATTCCTTGCTGTCCTGTTGCTGGCCTGCTGCGTGATTGCGCTGGAAAGCGTGGTGAACGCCGGCGGCAACCAGCTGGGGTTTGGCAGCGTTTCCTTTGATGAAATCGCTTACGTCCCCGAAGCCCGCTACGGCCCCGCTGCCGTGGCGGTCAATGCGGGCTTAACGGCCCTGCGGACCCTCGGATGGTGTTTTGTGTTAAACGGTTTGCTGCAATACCGTCGTTCACAGAAAGACGGTCACACCGGACTGTCCCGGGGAGACGACATCTCGTCCGGGACCAAAAAAGTCTTCAGTGGCCTGATGCTTATCTTCGGTCCGCAGGTCATTAACGCCCTTCAGAACACACTCCAGCTTCACTGGTAATTATCTTCACTTTAATCTCACAAGGATTTTTATGAACAACATAAAAAATATGCCCCTCCGTGTTTCCGTGCGTCTGTACATGCTGATGCTGAAACTGCACGAACTGAAACGCAAAGCCCTGCTGGTCACCCTGACCTTCCTCACCGGTGGGCTGTTTTCACAGCCTGCACTGGCCGCCGGTGACGATCTGGCAGATATATTCAAGGGCATTGCCAACTTCTTCACGGACCTGAAGGAGCCGGCAAAAGCCGTCGCCCTGCCTCTCGGGCTGTTTTTTGTCATTGCCGGCTTCGTCATGATGGCATCGAAAAAGAACAACCCACACATTACCAGTGGCAGAATTGCCCTCATCTTTTTTATCGGTCTCTGCCTGATTGGCCTGGATCAGCTCATCAGCCGTGGTCAGAAGCAGATGAACCTGAACCCGGTCGGTGTGTAATTTCCTCCCTTACTCCCCTGCCTGCCGGCAGGGGATTTTCAGTCACGAGATCACCATGAACATACTGTCTCCACGATGTGGCCTGGTTGCCCGCGTCAGCGGCAGACGCCTTCATGACGCCATCGATGCCCTGATCCATCAGGAGCAGCAACAGGCCGCACTGGCCGCCAGCGAAGGGCATTACATGCATGCGGCCGCCCTTTACAAATCGCTGGCAAATCTGCAGACCCTGAAAGAGCAGATTGACCCGGAACATCCTCACGCACTGACAGACCTGACGGCGTATTCCGCATCCCCTGAGAACAAGGAGCATCAGCCATGCTGACGTTTTCACTGACACGTCCGGTCGCCGGCCATACCCCCTCTGTAACGGAAGAACAGCAGCTGAATGACCGCGCCCGTCAGGCCGGCACACACTGTGAATACTGCGGATATGAATCGCCCCGGAACACGGCACTGTGGCGGGATAACAATCCCCTGCATGACAGCGATGACAATCTGACCGTGGCCGACCCGTTCTGCCGTGCATGGCGGGAGCTGGACACCATTAACGCGGATCGGGGCGTGATGGCCATTCTGCCGGGCCTGAGCGCCGAAGACTGTAATCACCTGCAACGGACGCTGCATCTGGCCCTGCACTGCGGTGACGGGGAGAAACAGCAGGATGCGAAAGGCCTTCTGAACTGGCTGACAGAACACCAGACCATTGCACAGATGCAAATCGGTTCGGCACACCCACAGGCCTGTGCGCAGGCCCTGCAGCGAACGCCGGAAGAGGCTGTCCCTGCCGTTCTGGATGCCTGGTGCAACCTGAGGCTGATCCTGAATCTGCACAGACTGCCGGCACCGTCCCCCGACACCCTGACCCGACTGGAGGCCACCCCTGCCTGGTGGACCCTTCTGTATCAGCATTATCTTTCCGGAGGCTGACACATGCTGATTGACAAAATTGAAGATGCCCTGATGCATCTTTCCCGTTACACCCTCGGAAAAACGTTTCCGGATTACTGCGACCTGCGCACGGTTATCGGCCTGACGGCGGATGATAAGGTCCGGCATCCTTCGCTGGATGCGCCCTATATTCAGGCCACCCGGAATAACGATTATGTCACCTGCTTTGAAATCAAGGGGGCTTTCCGCGAATTCAGTTTTCACGAGGTGCCGGAAGGCACTGAACCGGAGCCGGGCACCTTTCAGTTCTTTATCCGGCGGCTGAGTGAATCCCTGAGCGGCGACTTCCGGCAGACGGGCCACAAACTCAGCGTCATTTTTGAAACCGATCCCCTGCGGGGCGCGGAAGAAGCAGAACGTCTGCTGACCCCAAAAAAACAGGCCTGTCAGCGTCTGCATCTGGCGCTTGACGACCTGAATGATGAGGAAATACAGAAAATTGCGCCTTACGTGGCCCGGGAGTGGGTTCTGCTGGTTGTCTATACCGCAATGGCCTCACTGCCACCGGAAGAACGCCGGGCAGAGATCAAGCGTCAGAATGAGACAACGCAGCCCCCGGAAGCGCGTTTTGGTCAGCTGCCACTGTACGCCATGTTTGAAGGGCTCAAAATGCGCCACGATGCCTTCATTGATAAACTGGCCGCTGATATTGCGGACAATAATGACGGCGTACTGCTCCGCATGATGGATGCCCATGAAACCGGACAGATGATCCGCGACGAAATTGAACGCAACAGCACGTCAACGGCGTGGCAGCCCCTGCTCCCCGGCGATCGCGTCCTGCCTCACGGACGTCTGCGGGAGAACGATATCAGCGCCTGCCTGGCACCGCATCTGAACTTCCAGTACTGCAACAGCAACGTGGAGACGGACGGTGAGGCCGTCAGGGTTGACGATATCTGGCACGGGCAACTGGCCATGACGCTGGCGCCGCAACGCCCGCAGACTTTCCCGGAACTGTTCCGGACGCTGCCCCGTCAGCTTCCCTGGCGACTCCGCATCGATCTGATGCCCGGTGGTCGCCATCAGCTGGGCAGAAAAGAGTCGTTGCTGATGTTTCTGGCCATATTTCCCTCCCTGCGCCCACAGTATGAATCCGTGAAATGGCTGCTGGACAGGGACCGTATTGATCCGGTCGTGGTCATGAGCATCACGGCCAGCACCTGGCACAGGGATAAATCCCGGATGCAGCGTAACCTGACGCTGCTGAAAAAATCCCTGCAGGGCTGGGGCATTGCAGACGTGACCGGTATCTTCGGTGACCCAGTCCGTGCCTGGGTTTCCACCCTGCCGGCGGTATCCAGTTACAGTGGCCCGAATCTGCTGTTTGCCCCGCTGACCGAAGCCCTGCGTTTTCTTCCCCTGCAGCGTCCCTGCAGCCCGTGGGAAAAGGGCAATTTTGTGGTCATCACACCGGACGGCAAGCCCTTTGTGATACAACTGGCCAGCTCACTGCAGGAAAAACACACGGAAATGATTTTTGGCTCCCCCGGCTCCGGGAAATCCGTGCTGGCCAACAGTATTCAACTGGCCATGCTGGCAAACAGCAACACCGATCTGCCCTTTATGGCCTTTATCGACAAAGGCTTCAGCGCCCAGGGGGTTTATGAACTCATCCGGGACGCCCTGCCACCGGAACAGCGTCACAAAGTACTGAGTATCGTCCTGCAGAATGACGACCATCACTGTCGTAACCCGATGGATATCCAGCTGGGCCTGAAAGCCCCGCTCAGTACCGAACGGGAGTATATTCTCAACCTGCTGAAAAGCCTGTGTGCCGATCCCCTCACCGGTCTGCCGCCGGATGCCTCCACCTGTGCAGATATTCTGGGCCGGGCGGTGGACATGGCCTATCAGGAAAAAGCGGAACGCCCCACACGGTATGGTCCGGGTCTGGTGCCGGACGTGGATGCCGCCCTTCAGGAAGCCGACATCTTCAGCCGCCACCCGCCGGAATGGTGGGAAACGGCCACCTGGTACGAAATCCGTGACCTGCTGTTTGACAGCGGTTTTGTCAAAGAAGCGGCACAGGCGCAGGCACAGGCCGTTCCGCTGCTGAATGACCTGCAGAACGAGCTCAACAACCCGGTCCTGCGGAGTGAATTTGAAAAAGTCACCCGCCCCGGCAGTCAGGATCCTTTGCTGGACTACATATCCCGGTGTCTGACCCGTGCCCTGACCGATTACCCGATGCTTTCTGGTCGCACCCAACTGGTGGTCAACCCGGAAACCCGCATCATTGTGGTTGACGTCAATAACGTTGCCGGCAACAGCAAAACCCCGGAAGGAAAACTGCGCACCGGCATCATGTACCAGTTTGCCCGTCAGCTGGCCGGCGGTAACGACTTTTATCTTCCGCAGATCCAGAGCGAACTGTATGCCAGTCTGGATCCCCGCTACATTCCGTTACACCGCCGGCGCATCGAGCAGCTGGACCAGGAAACCAAAACCATCTTTATGGATGAAATGCATAACATCAAAGGGATCCAGATCCTGTGGGAAGCCCTGCAGACAGAGGACAGGGAGCAGCGTAAGTTCGGCGTCCGGACGGTTTTCGCCTCACAGTATCCGGATGACGTACCGGAAGACATGCTGAGATCGGCAAACTCCGTTTACCTGATGCGCGTCAGGCCCCGGGATTTTGAGCTGCTGGAGAAAAACTTCTCCGTGCCCCGCGTCACCCTGAACAGAATGCTGAAAACGCCCGCAGGTCCGGCCCCGGACGGTTCCGGCACCACATTCCTGGGCATCTTCAGGACGCAACGCGGGAACGTGGCGCAGATACTTCGCTTACCGGTCGGCCCCCTGAAACTGTGGGCACTGAACAGTACACCGGAGAACAGGGCACTGCGTAATCTGCTGACGCAGAAGCTGGGTTCCGCGCCCGCCCGCAGACTGCTGGCCACGCATTTTCCGCAGGGCAGCGCCAGCGCCCATATCGACAACCTCAAATCACAGAGCCGTGATGATGACCACACCAGCGCCGTCAACAAACTGGCCGCTGAGCTTATCGCCCGCCACGGTTATCTGCAGGGCTGAGTCCTGCTACCGGAGACATCTTTATGAATAAGAATGTTTTTCAGACAGGCATACGCCTGTCACTGTGTGCCGCCATCCCGGGCTGCCTGTTATGGCCACTGTCAGGGCTGGCGCTGACGGTTAACGTCAACTCCAGTGCCCCGATAACACAGCAGGTCGCCCCGGAGCTGAGGAAGGCTAACCAGACACTCAGTGCCATCAGCGAGACGCAGAATCAGATTGGCGCAGCCATTAACGCCAACGGCGACAAACTGGCGGCCATGATTGAGCAGTCCACACAGGCCATCCAGACACAGGAGACCTTTGCGCGCCAGACCGAACGACTGGAAATCGCCCGACGTAACTTTGCCGTTCCGGAAACCCTCTGTACTGAATCCGCATCCGGCAGCGCCGTACAGGTCGGCCAGCAGGCAAGAGCCACGCAGGGTGCCCTGAAAAGCGGTTCAGGTATCAGTGGCAAACTGGCACAGGCATACAACACCCCCACACCACCACCGGATCAACTCCAGTTCCGGAGTGCCACACTGCACAGCCAGTGGTGTGATGCCACGGATTACGCCGCTTATGGCGGAACCGACCTGTGCCCGTCAGTATCGGATTACCCCGGCGGTGACAAACAACTCAGTTCACTGCTTGACGGTGCCGGTAAACCGGGCAAAACGCCCACCCTGACATTTGAGCAGAAGCAGACGGACGCCGCCATGACGTATGCACTGAACAGCACGCCTCCCGGTGCTGGCCGGCAGCTCAGCAAGGGCGAAGTCAAAACCACGTCAGGAAAGCAGTACATCGGACTGCTGACACAGTATCAGGCCATTCTCGATGCAGCCCGGGAGCCCCAGCTGGCCATGATTGCCGCCAGTCAGCCTGACGCCACCACCCGTGATGTTCTGAAAGAAGTGCTGCAGGTGCCTTCTGCGAAGAAATTCTTTAACGACACGGCGTCAGACCAGGCGAAAAAACGCGGTGAAATGTCAGCCCGTGAGTTTGAGGCCTTCGAAGTGGGCCGACGCTACGCCAGCACAGACTGGCTGAGTGACCTTCAGCAAATGGACGGTGACAACCTGATCCGGGAACTCATTCGCGTCCAGTCGCTGGGTAACTGGTTACTGCTGGGGCTGAAACAGGAGCAGCAGAAAGCCAACATTCTCGCCGGTCAGCAACTGGCCATACAGGCGACCGAACACTTCCGTCCTCAGCTGGCCGGGAAAATAGAGCAGGTTAAGGCAGGTACAGTGCGATGAAAGGTAACAGACTGAAAAAAACGGCCTGGTATACGGCCAATATCTTTATTCCCCTGTCAGAAACCCGCCTGACCATGAACACCATCATCCCGTCATGGAAAAAGCAGTTTCAGCGTATCCGTGTGGCCAGAAAACTGATGGGACGTCGCCAGCGGAATCAGACGGCTTACACATGGGCTGAGGCCGTGGCCCTCACCGGGATGACACCGGCACAACTGGAACAACGTTTTCTGCGCCGGAAACGGCTGTACCTGGTGTTAAGCGCCCTGCCGGCACTGCTGGCAACGGGACTACTGCTGGCCCTGCTGGTCAGCGGTATTTACACCCCGATGGCGTTTATGCGGGTCGTGATAATGGTTCTGATCCTGCTGGGACTGGCCAGCATTCCGGGACTGCAGGTGGTGATCTGCAGCTGGCGGCTGTGGCAGCTGCGTGAACAACGGGTCAGCGTTGAGGAACAGGGCACGTTCCGTGACTTTACGCATGGCAGACCGTGGATACGTGAATCGCTGTTGTCGTGGCACTGATAACGGTCTGTCACTGGTAAACCAGAGGGGCAATTAATGCCCCATTTTTATGATGGCATTAATTATGATTCTGAGTAAAAACAACATCACTTATCTGGCAAAACATATATTCCCGATATATTTCAGAGATGAATCAGGCTACACGCTGTCTTTTATCTGCAAAAAAAGAACCCGCCGGGCTGATGCGCTTTGTCGAACAGCACTTTATTTTTCACAGGAACGCCAGGATGCCGTTTCACCGGAAAAAAGAATGCAATATCTGTCTCCTGATGACAGTCTTGCGACATTCCTGTTTGTTATTGCATCCCCGATAACACCAGAGCTCAGGCATCAGCTAAACGAGTATCTTGATACCCTTCCCGGTCAGTTCATCAGGAAAATAAAACCGACCTTATGGCTTGCTGTGGTATCACCGTGGCATAAAAAAACAGCGCAGCTTGTTCTGCCGAAAGTCAGCGCCATGCTGGCATTTTACAGCACTCACCCCGATGAACTGGAACAACAGACAGCCGAATTTCTGGAACGCCACGAAAGACATAACCCAAACAGGTCAGGGGGCCATTAATATGAGCATGTTTTATAAACGCGGTCATTACCCCCTGCTCAATAAACAGGATTTCCGAAAATTAATGTCGGACAAGGAAATACCGGACAGATATATTTCTGAGGTTATGGAGATTATTTATGGCTCCCGGTTTATTGATGATGACATAACACCACCTTATGTCATCTGCAAAAACCATTTTCATACTGATGAAGATGCCACCTTTATCCAGCGTCTGAACCGGCTCTGGATTATTCCGTTATATCTCGTTTTTATGCCCTTTCAGTGGCTGTTCTGCGGCAATACCGGTTTTAACCATAACTCCCGTCTGGCGGCCTTTCTTTCCCGGCTGACAGGAATTAAATAAAGTCGTATTTACTTCCCGCAGTCACTGTACCTCCACCCGGTTTATCACCTGATAAAAGCACCTTCTCTTACAGGATAATTTATGACATACCTGCGTAAACTCTTTGCCGGCATCATGATAAGTATGATGTGGATCCCCCTGGCTTTCGCAGACTCTTCCGTGAATTTTGACACGATAGAAGCGGCAGCCAAAAGAAGCTCTGACCTTTCACGCCAGTTACTGGTGATGATTTTTGGCGATGTAGTGACAGATCCGTTCTCCACGAACACCACCATGATTGGCGAACTGTTCTATATCTTCAACGGTGTGGCTTTTGTTCTGGCCGTTATCTGGTTTCTGATTATTGGCCTGAAACACATTGCCCGCGCAGGTCATCTGGGAAAGGTCTTCAGCGGTGGTGACACATCAGCATCCGTGGTAACGACCGTTGCCGGCTTCATCACACTGGCCCCTACAGTATCCGGCTGGTCTCTGGCTCAGCTGATGTTCCTGTGGGCAGTTTCGGTTATGGGGATTGGCAGTGCCAATCTGATGACGGACAAAATTGCCGACCTGCTGGCATCCGGTTTTTCGCTGACTCACCAGCCCGTCGCGCCCCAGACGGTCAGCGCCGCCCGTTCAATTTATGAAATGAACCTGTGCATGTATGGCGTCAATAACGAACTCAGCAGCATGTACAGCCGCTATGGTCAGGGCGGAACGCCGCTGATGACCATCCGGAAGCTGTCTGATGGTTTCGAAATCTCAAACGGCAATGCCCGCTGTGGTTCTGTTCGTCTGCCCGCTGCATCCGGCAGCAAGAACAGCTTCTGGGGGCTGTTCGGCGCTTCCGTCGATACCAGCAACATCACCAGTGCCCAGCAAAACGGGCTTAACCAGATGCAGAACGATCTGAATCAGGCTGCCTCCCATTTTGTGACCGCGCTGATAAACAGACAACAGACGGGCAGCGGTGAACTGCCGGATGCTGAAACGGACATACAGAATGCGGCACGGGCATTTGAAGACCGCGTCAATCAGGCGGTACAGGCTCAGGACAACGGAAATAAACTGACCAGTGCCATGACGGAGCAACTGAAGAAATACGGCTGGTTATCGCTGGGCAGCTGGTATCAGACTTTCGCCACAGCCAACCAGAAGGTGAATGATGCTGCGGCACTGAAACCCGTTGTGTCCGGAATATCCGGCATTGGTGAAATTGGGGCTGGCGACACTCTTAGCGGTGTCATGACAGCCTATCAGGCACAGTTGCAGAACACATCGTACACACCACCGCTGGGAACACCGAATATAAAAAATACAAAATCAGCTTCCAGCGCAGATGATGCAAGTTCCGTATTTGTGGAACTGTTTAGTTCATCAGGACAACGGCTCACTAATTATCTGGCAACATCGTTCTCAAATGATGAATTCAGCAACTATGGGCAAATAAATCCATTACTGAAAATGAAAAACATAGGAGATTATACCTTAGGTGTATCAGAATCTCTTTTAGCTGTATTCACCGCAATCAAAGTAGGCTTAGCAATGTTAGATAGCGGTTTATGGGGAAGTGTCGCCAATTTATTTAGTGGTAATACTATTGCTGGAGCAAGAGAAGCAGCTGTTGCCTTGAGTCCATTTATATACTTCGTTTTGTTTGCTTTTTTTTCTATTGGCCTATCCTTATCAATATTTCTTCCTATGATACCCTTTATCTACTGGTTATCAGGGAGCGCAAACTGGATTGTAAGTGTACTTGTCGGATCCACTGGAGGATCATTATGGGCAGCAACTCACATTGGAACCGAACATGATAAAGGTAGCAGAGCGGCTTATGGATATATATTCTTAATAGATGGAATGATTCGACCTATGTTAATGGTTTTAGGCTTTGCATTTGCAAGCCTAGCAATCGTTGCCATTGGCACCCTTCTGAACATTCTATTTGGCCCGGGGTTAGCTAACACGCAGATAAATTCATTAACAGGGATTGTTTCCTTACTAGCTTTCTTAATGGTATACGCAAGAATTTGTACAACCACCGTCTGCAGGATATTCTCTTTATTAGTCACAATGCCTGATTACGTCATTTCATGGCTCGGTGGCAGAGAAGCAGCCAGTATACTCGGCAACATGGTCGATGAAACCAAAGGCATTTTTGCCTCCTTTGGACATGGACTACAGAGAACACCCGGTGTAAACTTACCCAAAAGGCCTCAAAAGCCGACAGATGATGCAGATGGTATAAAATAAGAGATTAGCAATATGCGAAAAAAATTACTCACTATTAACTCAATAATAATCATGTTAAGTTTGTTTTTTTCCATGATTCTATTAAGCAAGTATTTTTCTTTCTCTTGGCCTTTCCAAATAAAAGCATTTCCTACACCTTTATTCTTATTCATTTGCGCTCGTACTTTCCGATATCTTTTAGAAAAAGGGCATAATAAAGCGATAGATAAAGTTTTAGGAAAAGTGAACTTTTCATCAAATAACTTCTCTTTGATCAATCACGGTTCATGTACAAGCATTCATATTGACCCGATCAAGGGCGAATTTCTTATTATCGATTGCAAATCATTTGGTCGACCTAAAGCCAGAGGATATAATTTCGAGCAGTGGGGCGGATACGAAATTGATAATAACGTTGCCAAAATAACGTTTAAATTTAATGATTTTGAATTCCCTGCATTCTCCATATATGCAAAAAGCCGCCCCGACGCCAAAGTGTTTTGCAACAAACTAGACATAATGTGCAGCCCATCTTACTCCCCTAAAGACGAACGCAGTTTCTATAAACATGTTCAGCAAAGCCTGGCTACTGCATAAGGGAAGAGGTCCGAGCTATATGTACGGATCTCCATGAGGCTGATGTAGAGTAGACAATTATACGGAGTTGAGTAAATGAAAAAAACCATAGCCATAATAAGCTATGTAATATTTCTTCCCTGCCTTATTATTGGTTGCATGCTTTTTTATTCCTATATGGAAAAATTTCCCTTTGTAAATAATCCACCATATGGAACCATTATATTCCTATCTTTAGGTATTATGTACCCCATAATTTATTTTTATTACCATTACGATAACAACAAGAAGATAGATAAGATTTTAAACACTGTTGGCTTTCCTCAAAGCAAAATGCAGCGAATAAACCATATCGATGGAAATAATATTTTTATAGATCCTGTTCGCGGTGAATTTTTAATTATAATAAATAAAAAATTCTCTGCTCCTGTTGTTAAAGGATACAATTATAACCAATGGATGGGATATGATTATGATGGAAGTAGTAGCATCAGCCTAAAATTTAATGATTTTGAATTCCCTTCATTCACTATTTCTGTTGGGAAAAACTTTCGCGACAAACTGGACATAATGCGCAGCCCGTCTTACGCTCCTAAAGACGAACGCTGTTTCTATAAACACGTTCAGCAAAGTTTGGCTACCGCATAAGAAAAAAGGTCCGCATTTCAGAAATGCGGACCTCTGGCTTACCCTGCCTACTGTCTCTGGTTTGTTTCTTTGTTATAAGAAACTACCAGTTCGAGCGTTTTTAGTATAAAACACTGAAAATCAGCTGTCAAACCAGCATAAACACTGAAGGAATATCGTGCGTGAATAAACAGGACTACTTATACAAGTTACGACGTTGTAAAAACATCACCACACTGGACAAAGTCATCGAGCGAAACAGATATCTCATGTCAGACAAGGAGTTTATTGAATTTCTTTCTGCCGCTGACCACCGTTACGCCGAAATAAAAATGGGCAAACTTTTCGATAAGATACCTAAACCTGTCTGGTCTCTGATCTGAGAATTGCGGGTTGTAAATATCAACTTACGCATAAAGGAAAGCAGGAGTCCGGGGCATACCAACCGAACTCCTGCAAACAGATGCAATACATCTGTTAGGGTAAGGAGAAAACGTTATGAGTAATAACGCCTGTCTTTTATACCATCAGTCTGACACAAAAAATTCCGAAAATGTCATTTTTACTGAACCGTTTGAAAGGCCGAGTTGCATATCGACCGTTAACAACTCTCAGAGATGAAAAGCAACGCGTTTCCCACCAGGAAGTGTTATATCAAGGCTTAATTCTCCGCCTAAAGCCTCCACATACCGCTTTAAGGTAGATAACCGGGGATCATTATCCGCTTGTTCAATTTTCGCCACTGTCGGTTGCTTAACCCCCATAGCCCGGGCCAGTTGAGCCTGTGACATATTCAGCTCATGACGAAGAGACGTTAAAGCAATCTCCTGCCGAAGTTCCTGAGCTCTGGCTGCGATACGCGCCTGACTTTCAGGGCTGCGTGCAGCAATCATATCTTCTAAGGTTCGCATATCGTTTCCTTATTTTCTAATGTGTTTGCTGTACTCTGAATCAGCAAGGTTAATCATATCTTTGTAGAATCGTTTTTCATTCTGGCCAGCTTTATTACCGGCACACAGCACAATGGCCATTCTGTTTGGATCAAAAGCGAAAAACGCCCTAATCGGCTCACCTGCAAACTGTACCCGCAATTCTTTCATATTGGGGTACTTTGATCCCTTTAGCGTATCAACATAAGGTCGTCCAAGATTTGGACCCACTTCTTTCAGGATCTGCAACACAGATAAAATTTCATCCTGTAAATCTTCACTTTGTGTATCAAACCACTCATCAAAACACTCAGTTGTTATTACGTTCCACATAAAATGCCTATAACGTATTCGCTATAATCAACATATAGCCAATTCACTATAAACTCAAGGGGAACGACATCATTTTAAAATGATCGCTCTCCGCTTCACCTGGGCTGGTTCCACACAAAAATCCAGGTAACACCATCTTACTTACGTTTTCTTTCGTCATGCAGAACGCATTCAGCGTGCTGTATCTGTTTGTTATTCCCTTAATGTGAGAAACCACTATGTCCCAATATCCTCACCCTCAGCAGGGTAACGATTCCGGCATGATGATCCTCATCTGCATTGCTCTGGTCTGCGTTGTCGTCTGGGCAATACATCCTTCCCTGTTCTACGGATATTGCGTGCTGCTCTATTATTTGTGGGGCATCGTTGATTTTCCGGCCATACACGTCACTGTCGCCGGGAAAATGAACCTCCTGGTGTGGGGCAGTCAGCGCAGCGAAACCCTCTCTGCCGGGCAGATGATTGAACTCATGAATCAGACCGCCGGCATTCTCTTTCTCTTTTTCGTTCCGGTGGCCATCGGCGGCATCATCATCAGCCGGAACCATCCGGCAAACCGGACACGCAGGCCCATTAACATTCATACCCTGCCGCGCATCATGTCCGCGTTTTCACCAACGGTTATCCCCCTGCTGCAGTATGGCGACCCCGGAACCCAGCTGCTGAACACCGATCCCCCGGAACACCGGAGTGCCATGTCGCCAGACGAGTTTGCCACAAAACATAAACTGGTGATCGGACGGCGCCTTGACCGGGAACGGGCAAGGCAGGTCTTCGAAGCGCAGGCAGGTACACCGCTGCAGGGGCCGGAAAGTTTCAGTCCGGCAGAGCGCGCACTGGTTGCTGTGTTCGGTCTGCAGGAGTTCTGTAACGATCGCACCGCTGCCATCGGGCTGCTGGATACCCTGAACCGTTCATGTGGCCAGCCACAGAAAGAACATGGCGGTAAACGTGGTTATCCCCGTCTCAGCCTGGCTGACAAGGCATTCCGGCGCGTCATGGCCACACCAAAAGCCAGAGCATGGCTGCGGCATCACAGCACCACACGAACAGCCCTGTCTGCGCTGCATGCCCGTGATATTCGCCTTCCCTGTATCCAGTTCCGCTGGCTGAAGGGGCTGGACAGAACACTGTTCTACGTTCTGGCTTCATCCGACCGCCCGAAGGTCTTCGTCGAAGGTGCCGGTGTGATAGCCACCGCGCAGTGGGAAACCTTAATCGCTGACATGTCGGCCCGACTGCAGGTAGCCATTCCACCGGTGGGCGATCCGACCGCAAAGGCTGTTGACGGGCTGGAAGCAGACCTTATCAGCACCGGTATGGTGGTGGAGCTGCACCGGGTCGATCCGGAAAACCTGAAATCCCCGGACACCGGAGAACGTGACGACATGTTCTTCTTTGCCCCCAATGAGGCACTGCAGCAGGAAGAGCCTGCCCCGTCACCACCCGTCGCTCCGGAACCGGACAAACCGACAGACAGTGCCATTTCAGAAAAACACGCCCCTGTGGCCTCACAGCCACAACAACCTGAATCACCCGACAGCCCGGAACAGAAACAACCGATGCGTTTCCGCCCGGGCAGGAAAAACTAAGGAGTCCAGATGAACACCTACACCATTCGTATGAAGTACGGATGCCTGAGCGCATTCACCGACAACAACCAGCCCGTTTTTATGTGTTTCCCCGGTAAAAACCCCCGTTTCTTTCTGCAGGGTAACTGCCTGATGCACGACAGTGACCATCACGCCACGCGGATAATTTACAAAGCCCCTTCGGTTGAGGATGCGCAGGCCCTGCTGCAGGCGATACAGAAACACCGCCGGCAGCGTCAGAATCAGTCAACTGTGGCCGCGATTATCACGGGTATCCTGTTCGTGATTGCCCTGCTGTGGCTGGTTATCTCATGGCCGGCCACCATCACACTGACCTTTGATGAACCGGTTTCTGCACCGCAGCAGGTCCATACCGTGCCCGCCAGTGCATCTCCACAGCCACTGGTGACAAAAAAAACACCGTCACCACAGGCAGTCCGGGCTGAAAGTCTGAAAAAAGCAGCAGCCAGCGGGCGTTACACTGTCACGCTTTCAACCGGACATCCACGGACAATCTACGTGTTTTCAGACCCGCTCTGTCCGCATTGCCGGACACTGGAGCCGGTTCTGGATGTACTGGCGCAGGATTACAACGTGGAAATATTCCCGGTCAGCGTCATAGGCAGCACCGACTCACAGAAACTACTGTCCCCTCTGCTCTGCCTGCCCACAGAGGAACGACCGGCACACTGGAAATCCCTGTTTGCCGCTGATGCCGGTATGGCACCGGGCAGTAAAAACGATGTTCCCGATGTAGAGTGCAAAGACGGCCTGCATGCCCTGAACATCAACAACCGGGCCTTTAACTACTATCAGTTGCCGGGCACACCACAGTTACTGGCCGATGACGGTCGGGAAATCCCGTTATCCGTACTGACCAGTGACAAACGTCTGGCGGATTTTCTGCAGGAGAAAACGGATGGCCATTGATTCCCGACCGGTGGACAAACAGCGGGTACAACATGTCATCAAGTCCACCTGGCTGATGGACATTCTGCTGTCTCCTTTTTCCCTGCAGGCCGGCATGCTCGGCGGGCTGCTGTTATGCCTCATTGCCCCATGGCTGTTGTTGCCCTGCCTGATATGTGCCGTTATCTGGCTGTTTGTCTTTACGGATCAACGCTTCCGTCTGCCGCTGAGGATGCCCACAGACATTGGCGGTTTTGATTATTCAACAGAACGTGAGGAGGCAAACGAATTCACACTCCCCGGTGGCTTCTTCCGTTTTATCAGACGCAAACTCACCATCGAAAAAGCCGGCGGCATCATGTGCCTCGGCTATGCCAGGAAACGTTTTCTGGGGCGGGAATTATGGCTGACCCGTGATGACTGTCTGCGTCATATGCAGTTGCTGGCCACAACCGGTTCCGGGAAAACAGAAGCCCTGCTCTCCCTGCAACTGAATGCCATCTGTCTGGGACGGGGATACTGTTACTCTGACGGCAAGGCGGAAACCGCCCTGGCATTTTCCTCATGGAGTCTGCTGCGGCGCTTCGGGCTGGAAGATAACTTCTATGTACTGAACTTCCTGAATGGCGGGCGCGACAGGTTTGATGAACTGCTCAGCAATGATCGTACCCGGCCACAGTCCAACACCATCAATCTGAGCAATAACGCCACCGCGTCTTACATTATTCAGCTGATGGAGTCCATGCTCCCGAAAGTGGACGGCAGCTCTGCTGACTGGCAGGACAAAGCCAAACCCATGCTTTACGGACTGGTGTACAGCCTGCACTACAAGTGCAAACGGGAAAACCTGCGCTTTTCACTCACCATGCTGCACAAGCATCTGCCACTGAAGGAAATGGCAGCACTCTACATCGAGGGGAAACAGAACGGCTGGCACCAGGAAGGGATCAACGCACTGGAAAACTACCTGTCGACACTGGCCGGCTTTCAGATGGACCTGGTCAGTCGTCCGGGCGAATGGGATCAGGGGGTATTTGACCAGCACGGCTTCCTTATCCAGCAGTTCTCCAAAATGCTGGCCATGTTTAACGACGTGTATGGACACATTTTTGCAAACGATGCCGGTGACATTGATTTACGCGACGTTCTGCACAATGACCGGGCACTGGTCGTTCTCATTCCGGCGCTGGAGCTCTCCAAATCAGAATCAGCCAGTCTGGGTAAGCTCTATATTTCAGCCAAACGTATGGTCATTGCCCGCGACCTCGGTTATCACCTCGAAGGGAAACGCGAACAGGTCCTGACGGCTAAAAAATACCGGAACCGCTTCCCTTTTCCGGACATTCACGACGAGCTGGGCAGCTATTTTGCACCAGGCATGGACGATCTTGCCGCCCAGATGCGCAGCCTCGGCTACATGCTGATTATCTCAGCCCAGGACATTCAGCGATTCATTGCCCAGTTCAGGGGGGAATACCAGACCGTAAACGCCAACCTGCTCGTGAAATGGTTCATGGCCCTGCAGGATGAAAAGGACACCTATGAACTGGCCCGCTCCACTGCCGGGAAGGATTATTTTGCCGAACTGGGCGAAGTGAAACGCTCCCCGGGCATGTTCGGTAATCAGTTCGAGGATGCCACCACCACGCATATCCGGGAAAAAGACCGCATCAGCCTGGATGAGCTGAAAAACCTGAATCCGGGAGAAGGGTTTATCTCCTTCAAAAGTGCACTGGTCCCCTGCAACGCGGTTTACATTCCGGATGACGAAAAACTGTCGTCAAAACTGCAGATGCGCATTAACCGCTTCATTGACATCGGACGTCCGTCAGAAGCCGAACTGGTGAAAAAGAATCCGTCGCTGGCCCGTCTGCTTCCGCCTGACTCACAGGAAGTCAGTCTGGTGCTGCAGCGCACGGACGAAATCATGGCGGGTATGGCTCCCCGCAATCCACCACCGGTCATGGATCCCATACTGGCCCGCCTGGCAGAAATCACCCTTAACCTCGATAACCGGTGTGATATCAGCTACACCCCGGAACAACGGGGGATCCTGCTGTTTGAAGCCGCACGGGAGGCGATGAAACGCAGCAAAGGTCGCTGGTTCCTGGCACAGACCCGACACCGACCAGTCAGCGTTTCCGATCAGATAGCCCATAAGCTGGCCACTGACAGTACGGCATTCCCTTCTCCTGTAAACTCCGATAAAGGAACAGATCCACAGTGAAACTCAGACACCGTCTGGCCATCACCACCATGATGGCCGCACTCTTTATTCAGCCGGCCTGTGCAACACCGGATATTCAGGCGGGCTTTTCGCCGGAAGGCTCCGCGCAGCAGTTGATCATGCGCACCATCAGTGACGCCGGGCAGGAGATCCGGCTGATGGGCTACGCATTCACCTCACCGGAGATTGCCCGGGCACTGACTGACGCCAGAAAGCGGGGCGTGGATGTCCGGGTTGTTCTTGATGCTGAAAGTAACAACAACAAATACAGTCGGGCGGCCATCAACACACTGGTGCTTGCCGGCATCCCGGTCAGAACCGTGAGCAGTTACAAAATACTGCATGACAAAGTCATCATCACTGACCGGGCAAATGTGGAAACCGGCAGCTTCAATTTCAGCCGTGCCGCCAGTCGCGTAAATTCAGAGAACGCCATCGTGATCAGGAACGCGCCTGATATTGCGAAAGCGTATCTGAAACACTGGCAGTCCCGCTGGGAACAGGGGCAGGACTGGACACTGCCCTACTGACAGAGGCCGGGCTGCCGTTCATGCAGTCTGTCCGCTTTCTGACACTTACCTCTCTCCCCTCAGTTAATCCATTCATCTTCTGTTGATATAAAACGGAGACTAAAACCCATGAGAAAAACGATTGGCTACTCAATGGTGGCCGTCCAGTTCTTTGCGCAAATTTCCCCGGCATTTGCCGGTGTCTTTCAGGCTGATGAGCAGTCTGTGGCACAGACGGCGATGGAGGCCGGACGTGTGCTGCAGGGCAGCAACAGCGGTGATGCTGCCCGCCAGTTGCTGACCAGCCAGGCTTCCGGGCAGGCGGCAGATGCCATCACACAGTGGCTGAA
>ERZ1034873.47-NODE-47-length-75933-cov-9.563391_pt1 | contig 75933 bp, 114 predicted proteins | sample MGYA00520689_ERZ1034873 | MGnify/ENA primary metagenome ERZ1034873 (study PRJEB33766, sample SAMN09781722) | gut metagenome | biome: gut microbiome | host: Homo sapiens | place: Madagascar | study: EMG produced TPA metagenomics assembly of the PRJNA485056 data set...
GATGAACGGATGCGACCGACGTACCGGCGCAGGGCTGAAAAGTTCCGTGGTTGGTTCGGGTGCCGGCGTGTGCGGCGAAAATCCGAGGCGAAACCTGTAGATGTGGAAGCGGCGTGGTGGCGGCTGTCCTTGGACAAGGCCGCCGTGTAGGTCAGTAGCCATCCGCACCGGCACCCCGCCAACTGTGTCCCCGCAAAATTCGCAGCGTTAGTGTTCAATGGTCAGCACATCGGCCTTCCAAGTCGAGAGTGCCGGTTCGAGTCCGGTACGCTGCTCCAGACCCGCCAGCCCGACGTATACTGTGGCTGGAATGAAACCTTCACATTTGGTCGTGATGTCATCCGGTTGATAGAGCGGATAGCGCGTTCGGAGGCCCCGGCGAATTTGGAACCTCCCACCTTATCACAGCGCCGTCGAAATCGCCGTTTTACCCTTCGTAGGGCGGGGTGCCCTCACCCCGCCGCCCGATGAACCGCATCATTTCCCCGGCGCTCAGATTCAAAGAAAGGGGGCAGCCTCTAATGTATTTTTTGGGCGGGCCGATGATAGGCCATAACGGAACAGGGCTGCTCCTGATGTTCTCCGACTGGACCTCACCCCACCAGCCGCGCATCGAATCTCCTGTGCTCTTGTTCCGTGGCACGCACGACGGGCGGATGAGAAACGGCAGGCGTTATCCTGTTGGCTTCACCTAGTGCCATTTCTGGGGTGTCGGGGCGTATAGAAAACATGCCGGTGGCATGTTTTTAGCCCCGATCTTGGCAGCTATGCTGCCATAGCATCTATTTGGGCTTCCACCGCAAATCGGTAGAAGTCTGCAGGGTCGACCCTTGCGGTCGCCCGGCAAAAGCAAACGCAAAATTTTCCGTTTCAGGCATATTTCTCTGCATCGGCTGGTGTGGCCGACCCCCACACCAGCTTCATGCGCGGAAGCGCCGTCAGGGGCATCCGCGGTGTGCGGCACTTGGGCTATTTTTTTCACCACCTTCTTACCGCATGGGCATACTTTCATTTGACACCTCCTAATTGTCATGAATCGTTCATAATGGATACAAACTCCTTTCATTTATTTGTTCCGCCCCACACCGTGAGACCAGCGGGTTCGATCCCCGCCTTCCGCTCCACCTCCCCTGAAAGGTGAGGGTCATAAAGTGTACTTCCCGAAAATAAGCTGCGGTGCGTAAGCAGCAGCTCCGTGACACGACTTCCCGTCCCGGCCCCGGTGCAATTCCGGCAGCACCCCCACCCTTTTGCGTACCTTCAATAGAAGTTTGCGTAGGGGCCGACGACTCTGTCGGCCCGTAACCCAACAAACAACCCAACAAACAACCAAACAATTTTACAAACAACATAAGAAGTTTACAAAGAAAGGAGGAACCACCCCATGACCAAAAAGGAATTCATCGACCAGGTGACCGAAGCGTCCCAGCAGCCCCGCACCAATGTGATGGCCGTCACCGACGCGGTGTTCGCCGTCATTGCCGATCTGGTGTGCAACGATGATACCGTCAATATCCCCGGCTTTGGTATCTTCACGTCCAAGACCCGCCCCGCCCGTCAGGGCAAGAACCCCGCCACCGGCGAGTCTATCACCATTCCTGCCAAGCGCGTGGCCGTTTTCAAGCCCGCCAAGGCCCTCAAGGACACCCTCAACGGCTAAAAAGAAAACACCGGATGGGTCCCGCCTCCGGTTTTTCTTCCCCCTCTCCACTTCGTTACCCTTTGGTTATTGCCGCGCTTGCCCCCTCTTGCCTCCCTCTGGGAGGGAGGTGGCAACGCGAAGCGTTGACGGAGGGAGAGAATTTCAATCCGTGCCGCAGGCACACCTCACCTTTTCCCTTTTCACTCTTATCTTTTCTCTCGAAAGGAGCCACCATGTTCGTCACCAACGTCACCAAGCGCGAATACCCCATCCCCGTCCGCCGCAAGCGGGACGGCGCGGTTTTCACCATGCTCATCGAAGCCGAATCCGAAGCCGCCGCCCGCCTCCTGATCCCCGACACCGTGGAGATCATCGACACCCCAAAACGCGCAAAAGAATAGCGGCCCGCCGGGGCAAACATGCACAAAACCTCGACAGACCGCTATTCAAAGAAAAAGGAAAAATAAAAACGAAAGATTACATTTCCAGTATAACCGACACTTTCTCCAAAAGCAAGCACTTTTCCGAAAAAAACGAATGACGGTCCTCCGAAAAACCGGCGGACCGTCATCCATGAAAGGATTTTTGAAAATGAACCTCGCCATTTCCGATGTCCAGTATACCCTACTCCGCCACCAAAAGCAACCTTAATTTGACCATCATCCCGCATATTTCGTAGAGCTGGCATCCACGACACCCCGCCGCCAATAAAAAGAATAGCGGTCTACCTGGGAAGGAGAAGGAAAATCACACAAAAACCCTCGGCAAACCGCTGTTCCTTTAGCAGCGCAGCCCATGGAGAGGTCGGACTGCGCACATTCAGTATAACCTCTCTTTCCCCAAAAAGCAACAATTTTCTTGAAAGAAGGTACACACTATGCCCCGCACCTCAAAAGCCGAGCGCAAACTGGCCGCCGCCACCGATGCCTACCTGAAAAACGTCTCCGCCACATCCCCATCCCCCAAAACCGCCGCCACCTACACCAGCACACTGGTGGACTTCATGAACTTCTTCATCTCAGGCGACGAGAATTATAAGGACCCCACCTATACCACCATTGCCGCCTGGCGGGATAGTCTGGTGGAGCGGGGCCTGACCCCCAACACCGTCCGCCAGTATCTGGTCCGCCTCCATATGTTCTTCGACTTCGCCTGCGATCCCGCCTGCGGCGGCTGGTATGAAAATAACCCCGTCTCCCGCCGCTTCTTCCCCCAGACGGCCCGTGAGGCCCGCCGCCCCTATGATCCCATCCTGACGGACCGGCAGGTCATGCTTCTCTGGCGCTATGACAAGGCGCCCGGCTGCCGCCGCGATACCTGGCCCCGGAATTATGCCATTGTTATTCTGCTGCTGACCACCGAGCTGCGCAACGCCGAACTCCTGTCCCTCACCCCTGCCGATCTCCTCTGGGACGAGGGGGAACTCATTGTCGAGCGGGGCAAGGGCAACAAGTTCCGCCGTGTGGAGTTCCCGGAGATCGCCCAGTCCGCCGTCCGGCTCTATCTGGCCTCCGGCCTCCGCCCCAAAGACGTACCCGATACCGCGCCCCTGTTCGGCACCACCAGCCCCAAGGAGTTCGGTGCCCGCATAAGGGACAGCGCGTGGACACGCGGTTCCTCCCAGTGGCTCTCCGGTATCGTCCTGCGCCATGTCAAGGCCGTCACCGGTGTGGATAACGTCCGCAGCCATGATCTCCGCCACGTCGGTGCCCGTCTCGATCTCAATTCCGGCATGTCTCAGGCGGAGCTGCAGGCCAAGCTGGGCCACGCCAGCCCCGGCACCACCCAGGTCTATTCCGGCAGACTTCTCAGCCGCACAGGCCGCAAAAGCGCCGTCCTCGTCCGTGAGGAACAGGAAAAGCAGTCCGACCTTATCGCCAATTTCCTTGACTCCGGCGCGTAGGGACTGGCACGCACCCCTCAAAGCCTCCCCTGTGTAAGGGGAGGTGGCGCGAAGCGCCGGAGGGGTTGTCCCTTAACCGACAATCCCCCAGCCTCGCTATCGCTCGGCAGCCCCCTTTACACAAGGGGACCTATCAAGATCGAAAGGAACCTGAAAAATGCATATCATCAACTTCGACAAAGCCGCGTCCACCCCCCTGCACCCTGCGGCAAAACACGCCTTTCTCCACGCCTGTCAGGGCAACCCATCCAGCGCCCACGTCCTGGGCCGCACCGCCAAACAGGAGCTGGAACAGGCCCGCCAGACCATCGCCCGTTGCCTCACCTGCGAGCCCGACGAGGTGTATTTCACCTCCGGCGCCACCGAGTCCTGCAACTGGATGGTCAAATGCCTCCGTGTGGAGTCCGGCGGCATCATGTATAATGACACCGTTCACCACGCCGTCAGCGAAGCCATTCACGCCTTCTCTGACCCCAACGCACCTCGTGCCGATCCCTCCGCCATCATCTCTCTTGTCAACAATGAAACCGGCGAGACCAACGACGTGGACGCTTTTTGCAGACGTTTTCGTCCCAACCGCATCGGCGTTGACGCCACCGCCGCGGCAGGACACCTCTCCATTGATTTTCGTGCCCTTGGCGCGGATTACATGACCTTTGGCGGCCATAAGTTTGGTGCCCCCAAGGGTATCGGCGCTCTCATCGTCCGCCGCGGCGCTCCCCTCCGCCCCATGGTCTACGGCGGTGCACAGGAGCGCGGTATGCGCGGCGGCACCACCCCTGTACCCCTCGCCGCCGCCATGGCTGCCGTCTTGGAGTGGCACACCAACCATATGGAAGAAAACATGAAGGCCACCGCAGAAGTCCGCGATACCCTTCTCCGTTATCTCAAGATCAACGGCGTAGATTACCGGTGGAACATTGGCCTCTTTAATCTGAACGCCCCACACATCCTATCCCTCCGCTTCCCCGGCGTCTACGGCGCTTCTCTCGCCGCCGCCTTGAGCGACAAGGGGATCATGGTCTCCACCGGCTCCGCCTGTTCCTCTGGCTCCAACCGCCCCAGCGATGTCCTCCGCGCCGCCGGTCTCACCTCCGAGGAAGCCCTCTCCACCATCCGCTTCTCCTTCGACGAGAACAACACCACGGACGAGGCCCGCACCGTCGCCGGCATCATTGCCGACCTCATCCCCACCCTCAAGCACGACTAAAAAGCCTCCCTTGTGTAAAGGGAGGTGGCGCGGCGAAGCCGTGACGGAGGGATTGTGCCTCCCTCCGTGAGGGAGGTGGCGCGTAGCGCCGGAGGGAGAGAACAAAAGCCTTTAATTCTCTCCCCCAGTCGGCGTTGCCGGCAGTCCCCTCCCAGAGGGGGCCTTTGATCCCGCACCTCATTTCAATCCGTGCCGCAGGCACACTACTTCTTTTCACTCTTCTCTCTTCACTAAAAAAGGACCACGCCCTCCGGCATGGTCCTTTTTCTTCACTTCTTCACTTCCGTGATAAACGCCTCCGGGAACTCCTTCTGCACCTTCTTGAGGTACGCCTCCGCGTTTGCCTTCACGCTGAAGGCCCCCACCTGCACCCGGTAGATCACCTTCCCCGTCGCCGTGGTGGGCTTGCTGGCCGCCGCCTTGAACGTCACGCCCAGATAGTTGCAGATGCCCTTGGCGATGGTCTCCCCGATCACCTCCGTGTTGTCGATGATCCATTGCGCCACCTCCGGCACGTCGTGGAAATCCACCTCGATGTACACCGTGGGTGCCGCCGGCGTTTTCACCTCAAAGAGGTTGGGGTTTGCCTTGATGTTCTCGCTTGTCCCCGGCGTCAGGGGGGCCAGCACATCATACACCGCCTTGGCCGCCTTATACCCCTCCGTGGTCTTGTCCAGCTTATAGCAGAAGATCCGCGTCCCGCCGGTCTTTCCGCTGGATGCGTTGGTGTGGATGGGCACATGCAGGTTTGCCTTGAAGGCGTCCGACGCCTTGCACCGGTTCGCCATGGTGTCGTACTGTCCCACCATCACCTTCACGCCGCTGCGCTCCAGCGCCGCCTTGCAGGCCGCAGCGATCTTCCCGCACTGCACGTCCTCCGCCGTGTTGCCCACGGCGTAGGTGTTGCTTTTCTGATCCGACGGGGATAAATATACCCGCTTTTCCATCGACTCCTCCTTTTCTCCGTAGGGCGGGTGGAAGATGGCCCATGTGCCGCCCGTGGGCATTTTCCGCTTCTTGTACCCGATGCCCTCAAAGGCGCCGGTCCCCGCGGTGGACAATCTTGCCTTCTCCGCCGTGGAGAATACCATGTTGTTCCCTTCCAGCGTGATATAGGTGGTGCCGCTCACCTTCTCCCACACAAAGAACACATGCTGATACATCCACCGCTTTTCTTCTTTGTTGTATTCGCAGAAAAAGGCAATGTCCCCCTTCTGCGCTTTGCTGTTGTCTTTCAGCCGCCAGCCCTTGCCGGTCATCCACTCGCCCAGGGCGCGGCACCACGCCGGGTTTTGGCACCCCTCAAGGATGTACGGCTTCCCGCTCATCCGGTCGGCATACCAGATGGTGTACCCGCAGTACGCCGCCCCCTCCGCGTTCCAGTATTTATTTACGGTGGTGTTGTTGCCCGTCCCGGTCTCCCGTTCCCCCGCCAGCTTCTCCACCGCCGCCAGCATTTCCGCCGCCGTTTTCATGCTGTGTCACCGCCCCGCAGCGGTCAGGACTTGGGCGCTTCTTCGCTGCTGTCCACCGCGTCCTGGATCTTCTGGCTCTGGGTGCCGAAATAGAACGCAATGATCACGGCGTAAATCGTCATAAAGTCCTGGCTGATCTTGCCCACCGTCGCCATGTATGCGAATACGCCCGTCAGCACAACGGTCACAATGCTTTTTACCGAGATCAGGTTTGCCAAACGTTTCTTCATCAGGTCGTTCATTTTTTCATTCCTCCTTGCATTTCACTTTGATTCCCGCCAGCAATGCCAGCTCCGCCGTCCATGCACCGAACCACGCCACCGTCAGCGCGTCCGGCACGATCTTGTCACAGAACGAAGCCACGATCACCGCAATGCAGTACCACGTCAGGTTCACCACCGCCATGATGGTAAACTTCGTCCGCCGCTTTATTGGCTTTTTCTTCTCTACCCGATTCACATCATCCACCATCTCCATCCTCTTTTTTGCCGATCCGGATATCAACCCTCACTTGCCGACATTTCCTCGGTGTCCACGCCAAGCGTTTGCAGCGCAGATTTGTACTGCTCAAGCTCTGTCTGCATTTTCTCAAGTTCTGTGACCAGCGCCTCGCCGTCACGATAGAACTTTCCGCCGATATAGCCGTCACCAATGCGTACCGGCAAATCCCCCATTTTAACAGCCTTGGGAAAGTCCCCGGCGTTGCGGTCGTTCAGCACAATGGTGTTGGTCACCACACCGTTTTCGATCCATGCGTATCTCATGCCTTACCCCCTTACATTACGGATGATGATGATACCAGAGCCGCCAGCTGCCATGCCGCCCCCGCCACCACCGGTGTTGATGCTACCAGAGGATTTGCCAGCACCGCCACCACCATCGCCGCCAGCACCGGTTTTGCTTTCAGTTGTGCTAGTATATTGTGAGTAGCCGCCGCCACCGCCAGCATAGAGGTCGCCGGTGGTCTCGCCGAATTCTCGCGTTGTGGTGCCCTGTCCGGCACCGCCTACAGCAGTATTATTTATTGCGGTGCCGCCATCTGCACCATCACTGCCTCCATCTTTAGCGAGTTGATTATTAGACCTGACAAAGGCTGCACCACCGCCTGAACCGCCATCTCCGCCATTGGTGAATGACGTGGATGAAGTCTTGATTACACCCCGTTGACCACCCGCCGCGGTCGTCGTGATGAACATGCTTGCGCCGCCCTGCGAACCACCAGCCCCTCCGGTGGCAACGATCACGTCATACGCCCCGCCCGCCGTCAAGTGGAGCCCTGTGAGGGTTTTGGTATAACCACCTCCACCGCCAGAAGCGGCATAAGTACGAGTCGCTGTCCCGTCGTATCCGCCGCCGCCGCCACCGCCCACGATGAACACGTCCACGTCCATGTCCTTCGCCGGGGTGAACTTACCGCTGGACAGGAATTTGATCCGCCAGTTGCCGTTTCCGTCGTCAATCAGCGAATAAGTACCGGTATAGGCAAACTTCGGCAGTTTGCTTAAAGCGGGCGTTGTCAGATTGAATATCATGGAATCACCTTCCTTATCCCAGGATCAGTATGTTGACCGTCAGCGCCTGCGTCGGTGTTTCCTCACACGCGAAAGACAGTGCGCCCGAGCCCTGCCCAGTGCAGCGCACGCCAGCCTCGGCATAGGCAATATAGCTCGCCGGTGCCGCCGTAACGATAATGTTGGAGCTGGCCGTCACGCCGGGAACGGCCACCGTCTGGTAATTGCTGCTCCAGCCGGACACCGTAAGGATTGCCGACCGGCTGACCGATTTGTCAGCCTTGTTTGGCAGCGCCTCGTCGTGATCCTGTACAGCGTTTGTCAGCGCCTGCATGTTCTCGGCGCTCAGCGCGGGAGAAGAACCATTTTTCCAGGTTGGTGATGTGTAGCTCATGCGTTCTCACGCCTCCTTTCAGTTCTCCGGCCATAGGCCATCTTCTTTTGTGATCACCAGTCGCGTACCCTCTGTGCTGCCCGTCTCCACCCAGGGGACGGATGCAATCTGCGCCTGCTGCCTTGTACTGTCCTGTGTGTCCATAGCTACCGCGCCATTCATGAATATCTTCATCAGGTCACCTTTCCGGTTTTTCATAAACAGCGTCCGCTTGGTCACGGACAGTGCGTAGATGGCGTCTCTTGCAGGAATGTCATCCAGATACTCACCATACCGGTCAACACTTCCGATATAGCCGCTCACTTTACCGCTCTGGTAATTGGCCGGCGCCATCTGAATGGTGGGATACCGCGTATAGTTGTTCAGTGCGTTGGGAATGTTGTTGTTGCCGATGGTTCCTGACGTTACGTTCAGCCGGAATCTGTGCACCTCTGCTACCCGATAGGTGCCGTTTTCGTCCTCGTCCGCCGCCAGAATCGTCCAGTCCCACAGAACGGGCGTTACTTTCTGGCTGGCAATTCCGTTTGTAGCAAATACGTTCTGCCCTGTGCCGAAAATGTAATAGGTGTACGTCTCCTGCGACTTCACGCTGCAGTCCACAATGGCACTCTGGCCATATGGGGTGTCCGCCACATGAAATAAAAGTGTGTCCCCCTCGCGCAGCCGATAGATACTCCAGCCGCCAAAATCTGTGCTGGCGTTTACATTTCCGCCGTTCAGGCTCTTGCTGAAGTCTGTCAGCAGCAGCGTCCGATCCTCCCATGTCGGGACGTATCCCCCCGCGCTCATGATCAGCGTGATCTCCGAAGCCGTCAGCACCCCCTGTATCATCCAAACGTAACGGCACGTCTGTGGTCCGTTCAGTTGAACAGATGTAACGGTTCCCGCTGCGCCCATGGCCGCCGCCGCATAGGTGCGGCTCAGGTTTTGCCCGGCTCTGGGATACAGAGTCGTACCGGGGTACAGCGTAGTGTCCGGGTTCAGCCCGTCCAGATAGTACCTCCGCTGTATTCTCAGCAGATCCGGTGTCAAGATCACGGTTACCTCGTCGCCCACCGCAAACGCAGCCTGTGTCCGGCTGCTGGCGCCCCACTGTGTTACCTCAAAGTAGCTCTCCGCCAGTGTCAGCGTGGCGGAACCTCCATCGGTAAACCTCAGCGACAGCGGACTGAACGGCAGCGCCGTAATGGTTCCTTTCCAAACCAGCGACCAAGGCGGCGCGAAGGCCATGTCCTTCTCTTTCACCTGCTGCCAGGTAAGGGTGCTGTCCGTTCCCAGCGACAGATTTCCGCCCGCCAGCGTATAGTCTCCGCTGACCTCACCTGGAATGTCGTAGGCACCCGGCCACGTTATCAGAACGCCGCTCAGGTCGGATCGGATCTGTGTGGTCACGTCTCCGGAGTATTCCGCCGCCGTGTACGACACTGCGAAGGTCTGCCACCCCGTGTCCACCGTCACGCCGTTCACCGTCTCTACCAGGCACCTTACGGCGTATTGCTGCCCGGTGAAAAGGCCATCATAGGTGAAGGAGAGGAGCGCCGTCGCCACGTTTCCTGTGTCGTAAAGCGGCTCATCCGTGTTCCCCGCCTGTGCCAGCATCCACCGCGCCCAGATGATGGCATCGCCCTGCGCTTGGGTGTAGTCCGCCGTCCAGGTCATTTTCTTCTGTGCCACCGGCGTGGTAAAAGAGTGTATCGCCAGTGTCGGCGCAGCCCGGCATATAAAAACAGATGCCGACTGCTGTGTTACACTTTCTGAATTGCTCCACCACTGGGTGATCAGAAGCTTATAGGTGTTCCCGTTGGTGATCCCCGCCGCCGCCAAAATGCTTCTGGCGATGGTATAGGTGAAAAATACCACGTTTCCCATGGCATCTCGCCCGTAAAAGGGGCACCCGTCAGCCCGCTTACCGGTGTCGTACAGCGTGGTGCTCTGCGCTGTATTGGCCATGATCTTGATGGAAAAGGCCGTCATGGCATTCTGGCCGTCCACCTGCCAGCTGACCGTCAGGTCCTGCGCCGCGTCCACCGTTCCGTTTCCCAACGCCCCCAGCGTAGACGGCGTGATGTTGGTGGGCATAAAAAGTGCCATGGCTTATGCGCCTCCTTCCGCTTCGTTTGCTTTGCCCCATTCCGTTACTGTGGCCGTGGGGAAGTCCGCCACGCTCACAGCCGTAATGGTCATCTCTCCGGCGTAGGCCAGCGGCCTTGAAAACCCCTGTATCAAGTGCCGCTCCGTTGGGCTTCCCGGCTTGTCCGTCCGCACAATGGTCACCAACTCATTTTCCTTGATGTGGAATATCTGGGCGCAGCTGATGTCCACACTCTTCTGCAGCACCGTCGAGCGCTTCAGCATCCACTCTGCCTTGTCCCGGCATTGGGTGTCCGTCGTGTAGCCGCTTTCTGCCGTCCACACGGTTTTCCGTCCGATGAGATTCACATTGGTGTCGCTCTCCGGGTCGTTATTGGTGGCTCTGGCTCCCGGCTGGCTGTTGTTCTCCAACTGCTCCCCCATCACGATGTAGTCGTTATAGACCTCCGTATTCTTCGCCGTGTAAGAAAGACCCAGCAGCTCAACCTCGTCCATGGAGAAGGCGTAGGCAACAGGCTTTTCCGTGTCCAGCAGGTCATCCTGACTGGGATCAATCCGAAGCCGGCCTGTGGCATCATAGCCCACCCAGGCGTTCAGCATCTCGCAAAAGCCCAGAATCACCGAGGAATAGGTGCCGCCGCTTCCCGGTGATACCTCCAGCGTGTAGGGCGCGTCCACAAGATTGGCCGTCGTGCCATCCGGCAGTTCTTGTGTTTTTCCGTTGTAATATTCCGTGTATACCGGCTTCATCCGGTCTACCGGCACACCGTTGCCCTTGTCGTCCTGCAGCAGCGCGTCGACCTGCTGAAAAATGTTCACACCCAGCGCACCCCGGTAGGTGCCGTCCAGGTTGCCCCACAGCGTGCCGTCCAGGTTGGCCCACTTGTCCACAAGGTTGAAAACTGCCGTTTTCTGGTCGGGGTTGATGATCGCCTCCGGGTCCTCCACCAGAAAGACCCCCTGTTGGATGTAGTACTCCTCTCCGTTTGGCAGCGTCAGTCCCTCGTCCAGGGCGATCTCCTGCCCGAACCAGATGTGGTTCACATCGTAGGCGAATTCACCCCCTGTGTTGCTCAGCGTCACACTGGCCGTTCGCCTCACCCCGTTCTGCAAATTCACTGTCAGCGTCCCGCTGGATACAAAAGCACCGCTGTACGGATTCTTTCGATTGTTGTCCACAAAGAAGGCCGTGCTTCCGTCCGGGTTCAGAAAGCGCAGGCGGCACAGCTTTTCAAACGGGCCTCTCAGCGCCTTCAGGTACGCCGCGTATCTCTCCTGCGCCGTCACCTGCGCCACCTTCCTCTCTTTTCCAGCCGGTCAGTCAGATCCTCACATTCCAATTCGGTAGCCTGCCTGATACCGCTGATCGTGGGGTCTTTTTTTCGGTAGGCGCCCTCCCGCGTCACATAGTGCTGCCGCGTGACGCCCGTCACCGGGATCTCTCTTCCGTTTTGGAAAATCAGAATGTGCCGTGTCTTTCGTCCCATGTGCTCTCCGCCTTTCTGCTGTCACAAATTCGATCCGTCCGCGTACATGATGATCTTCTGGTTGGCCGCGTTCTTCTTTTCCCCGAATACCAGCACCACCACCTGGGCGCCCTTCTGCGCCCCCGCCATGCTGCCCACATAGGAAAGCGCGGTCTCCGTGGTATCAAATGGTCTCCTTACCGTAATCTTGCCGCCCGTCGCCGCTGCCGTCACCTCTGCCCGGTAAAACCGCAGCATGTCCGTTTGTGTCTCCCGCACCCTGTGCCGGAAGAAGTTGTTCCACAGCCGCTGTGCCAGCGTCACCAGGGCTTTTGTCTCGTTCCCCATGGGCCATCATCCTTTCTCCTGGCTTGATTGTCTCCCTCTGTGAGGGGGCCTTTGATACCGGCCCCTTACCCGCTGAATGCCTGCAGGTTATGTGCCTGCTGCGCGGCATCATAAATAGTGGTGCGCTTTGCCTGCTGCTCCGTCATGACAATGCTTCCGATCTGGTATCGTGTGCCGCTGTTGTCGGTGTAGCTGCGGTTGTCGGTGCTTCCTGTCAGCGTCCTGGGCAGGTTGTTCTCCGCGCCGTACAGGAACCCCAGCTCCCCCAGCCGTGCCTTAAACGTTCTGTCTGCCAGCGGCGTCAGCATCTTGGCCGCCAGCTTCGGCGGCAGCACGATTTCATCCTGACTGGTTGCCTTGATGCCGCCCATGCCTTTCAGAATGCCGCCCGCATCGTATTTCATCGTGTTCGCCACGGAAGCATAGGAGATTTGGTCGCCGTATCCGCTTTGCTTCATGGCGCCGTACTGACGCACAGCCTGTTCGTTCCCGGCCTTTACCGCCGCGACCGCCTTGTCCAGTGGTCCTCCGTCGCTATAAAAATACCGCAGCATTTCGTCAAAGCTGGAAAAGCGGCTGTTCTTCAGGGCGGCGGCGGATTTCGTTCCCCATATGCCGTCCGGCGTAACGCCCAGATACGCCTGCATCGTCTGGATGTCCAGTTTGCTGGCCGTGCTGGGTGCGTACACGGTGTCGTCTCCTCCGCCGGGGGATTCTACGCCCGGTTTTTCCGTGCTGCCGCCGCTGCTGTCTCCCGCCTCGTCTCTTGCTGCAATTGCCGCCTCCCACGCTTTTCTTACCGCTTCCGCAGCCGCCTGGTTGTTGGCCACGCTCTGGTTCAGGTACTGCGCCTCGTCCGATATCGCGCTGGCAAGGCCACTTAGATAGTCCTGCCATGCGTCGATCTTGATCTGATACGCCGCCTTGATGGCCTCCTGCCGGGTTTTCAACTCCTCCACGGCAAGGTCGATCTCCACCTTGCGCTCATATTCGCGCAGGTCTTTCTTGGCGTTTTCCAGATCCTCCTCGGCCTTCTTTACCTTGGTGGCGTCCGCCACCCATTCCCATTGGCCGGTTGAGGCGTTGTACTGGCGCACCGTCCGCTCGTTGCGGGCGTTCATCACGGCGTCCTGCTTTTTCAGGATCTCCAGTTTATATTCTTCAATCTTCGCCTGCCGGTCCTCAATCTCCGCCTGTTCCTGCAGCGCGTCGATCTGCTCCTGAATCACGTCCAGTTCCGCGTCCCGGTCTTTCTGCAGCTGCTTGATGGCATTCTGTGCCCTCTTCCGCGCCGCGTCGCTGCTGCCGCTGGAGGAATATCCCCGTCCACTGCTGCTTCCGCCGCTGTATCCGCCCCCGCTGCTTGGATAGGAAGCCGACGGGGTGTTGGGCGTGTAGTTGGTGGTCAGGCTGCCCCACAGGCCGTTCATGTAGTTGGCCTTTGCCATCGCCATGGCTTCTTCACTGGTCTTGGCCTGCCCGCTGCGCATCAGCCCGTTTGCCGCCGCTCTGATCTGATTGGTCGCCGCCGTGTCGCTGAATCCCATCACCTGGGCAATGGCCTGCGCTGTGTATCCGGCCTGTACGGCGAGCGCCTGCAAAGCCGACATCTGCTGGCTTACATTCAGAGTGGTGTTGCTGGCGGTAATCAGGCTGGCCGCGTAGTCATACATGGCCTGTCCCGTTTGCCCCGCCTGCTGCGCCTCGCTGATCAGGCTGTTGACGTAGGTGCTGGTGGCGCTCGTGGTGGCGCCCAGCTTCTGCTGCACCTCGTCATACCGGGCCACCAGATCCCGCTGCTGCTGGGATACGTCATATCCCGCGTCTATGGCTGCCCGGATGGTGGAAATATCCTCCTCGCGGGCGCTGTTCAGATCCTGCAGGGCTTTGTAGTATTCCCCTGCCGCCATCTGCCCGTTCTGATAGATTTCTTCGATCCGCGCCAGTTCGTCGTTATATTCCCGCAGCGCCGCCACATCCATGGGCTCGGTCTGAATGGCCCCGCTGCCAAGGCCGCCGCCAACGCCCGTAGCGCCGCCGATAACGGTCTGTGCGCCGGTGCCGTGGAGGTTGTTCCACTTCTCCCACGTGGCCTTCTTGGCTGCTTCCAGGGCCTTTTCTTCCTCCGCCCGGATATCTTTCAGCACCTCAAGGCGCTTCTTCTCCGCGTCCGTCAGGGTATCCGTTCGGCTGATAAGATCCTCATACTCGCTGTCCGTGTCGCTCAAGGCGCTCTGTGCCTTTTCCACGTCGTTCAGCGCCGCTTCATATTCCCGTGTCCTCTGGGTGCTCACATGGATCGCCAGTGCCAGCGCTGCGAAGATGGCGGTGCCGATGCCCAACGCTTTGAGTTTCCCCAAGGATGCCGAAAGGCTCTCCTTCAGCTGCGCCGCCTGCAGCGCCATCTCGCCGTCACCGGCTGCCGCCGCCTTCTGGGCCACCGCATAGGCCAGCAGCTCCATCGTCAGCGTCTTGATGGTGCCCACCAGCGGCGTCTGTGCAAGGCTGCTCCACGCGCTTCCGATCCCAGCGCTGGCCGCCGCCAGCAGTCCCGCGGTGATGACCAGCTTTCCCATGTCGCTGTCCAGGAACTCCACCAGTCCGATCAAGCCGTCCAGGGCGCTCTTGATGGTGTCCGTCTCCACCATATGGCCGATGAATTCCGTCCACTGGTTTTTCAGGATCTCCGTCTTGCGGCTCCAGCTGTCCAGCGCGTTTTCCACTTCCTTGTCCGCGCTGCCGATGGAGTTGGCGTAGTCTCCCAGCATTGACTGGTACATGTCCCAGTTCTGAATCAGCGCCAGCAGCTGAGATGTGCGCAGCTTGCCGCCGATGTCGCTGACCATTTCCATCAGTTCCTGCTCGGACAGCAGGCCGTCCTTCATGCTCTTGGAAAGGCCCTCAATGGCTTTCATGGGGTTGATCACTTCGCCGGTCGCTTGTGCCAGATCATAGGCGTCCTTGGCGTACACCTTGATCAAATCGCGCAGTCCGGCGATCTCGCCGGTGGTCCACGTCACACCTTCGTCGATCTCCGTCTTGGTGTCCCCGATGATGTTCAAAAACAGGGCACGCAGAGCGGTGGCCGCTTCCGTGCCGCTCCGCTGGGTCACCGCCGTAATGGTGCCGATGGCCGCCGTCAGCTCGTCCACGCCCACATGGGCCTGGGACGCGATGGGCGCCACCTTGCCCAGTCCTTCCGCGATCTTCTCAATGCTGGTGGCGTACTTGTTGTCGATCTCGTTGGCGCCGTCCAGCACCCGGCTCAGGCTCTCAATGCTGCCCTGATACTTGTAGGCCGCGTCCACGCTCAGCAGGAACTGCTGCGCCGTTTTCGCGTCCGTGTCGCCCACGATCTGGGTCTTGGTGGCCAGCTCGGCCAACGCCGACGCCTGATCTCCGTAACCAGCGCGGGAGAAAGCGGACACCGAATTCAGGTATTCGTCTGCCGCCACGCCGTAGGCGCTGGCCGTCTTATACGCCTGCGCCTCGATCTTCTGAAGCTCCTCCGTGGTGGCGCCCGTCACCTTCCGGATGGTCACCATCTCGTCGTCCACCGACTTCATGGTGTCCAGCGCGTCCTTGAAGGCGTTCACCGCGCCGGAAATAGCGCTGCCCAGCAGCTGCCATGCCGCCATCTTGCCCACCACGTTGGCAAGGCTGTCGCCCATCATTCCGGCAAAGCCGCTGGTCTCCTTGGCGCTTTGCCCCACCTTTGTGATGTTGCCTGCCGCCTTGGCCGCCGCCGTCGCCGTCTTTTCCTGCTGCACGGCAAGGTTGGCGCTGGCCGTGGCTGCTTTCTCCTGCTGCAAAGCCGCCTGTGCCGCCGCCGTTTTCTGCTTTTCCTGCTCCGTGGTGGCTTTCTGGATCTCCCGGCTCAGGTCAAGGTTGGCTTTCCGCGCTTTCTCCTCCGCCGTCGCCGTCCGCTCCATCTGGGTGGCAAGCTGGTTGGCCGTCTGGGTGGTTTTCTGCTGCGCCGCCGCAAGCTGGTTGGCCGTCTGCTTCGTTTTCTCCTGGGCCACGGCCAGCTCGTTCTGTGCCTTCGTCAGCCGCGCCGTGGCGTTCATGGTCTTGATAGCCTGGTTGGAAAGCGCATTGAAGTCCGTTGCGTCCACCTTGATCTTCACCGGTGTGGACGAAAGCTTGGTCAGTTCGCTCCGCAGCTGTGTAAAATCCGGAACCGCCTTTACCTTAAATAGTGCCATGCACCTACCTCCAATCCTCGCTCTCCCTCGTCACATCCCCGTCCACCGCGATCTCCAGCGTCGGGTCCGCCGCGTTCATGGCCGCCACCAGTGTGTTTTCACACCGCCGCCCCTCGATCATCTCCTCCACAAAGTTGCGGAAGAAGGGGCGCTTCTTGGGCTTTCGCTCCCAGTTGTAGTCCGGGTCTCGTTTCTCAATGCGGTTGATGAGGTCGTTGCCGCTCACCGCTTCCGGTACCTCGTTGCCCTCACCGTCCCGGCTGCCGTCCGGCTGGTACCGCAGCGTCAGGTTCATGCCGCCGTCCCCTTCGTCGGAAAATACGGTGGCATTCGCCCCCATGTCCGAAAGACCGCCGCCGTCCCGCCGCCGCACATACTCGCGGGGCTGGAACTCGTCGTATACGTCAGCGTACACATGGTCCTGCAGACACGCTCTCATGTCGTTCGCCAACGTCTGGCGCGAGGCGCGGAAGGCGTTCTTCACCTCTGCCTCCAGTGCCGCCAGATCCTCCGCAAGGCCGCTGAAACTTCCCGCCATGTCCACCAAATCTCCGCACCTCTTTTCTACCCACACGCCAGGGTGCGCCTTGTCTGCCGCGCCCTCGCGTCTGTCCCCTCCCGCTTTTTAGCGGGAGGGGAATTTGTTTACGTTCAGTTGGTCACGCTTACCGTGCACTTGTCGGTGAAGGTCTCGCCTCCGTCCTCCAGGGTCACGGTCAGCTGGCCGTCACCGGCGGTGGCGCCCGCGGTGATCACGCCCTTCTGGCTCACGGTGGTGCCGCTGGGTGCGCCGGTCAGCTCATAGGTGCACTTGCTGGGGTCCAGGTTCACCAGTTGCCCGTTGGCGACCACAGCCTTGGGCTGCACCTGGGCGGTACCGCTCTTTCCCACGCTGATCACGCCGCCGATCTGAGCCACGATGCCGTTCACCACGGTCACGCCGTCCTCCAGCGCCAGCACATACCATGCCAGGGTAGACTCGGCGCAGTCCTCACAGGTGCCGGAGATCACGCCGCTGTCGTTGGCAATGGCGCGTCCCACAATGGCGGTGGTGTCATAGGTGCTCTGGTCGCCGGTCACGGTGGCGCCGTCGGCCTGCAGCTTCAGCGGAACGTGGATATACAGCCAGCCGCAGCGGGTGCCCTCGTTGGTTTTGGCGTTCACATTGCTGTAAACGGCCATCTGCGCCGTGAAGATGCCGATCTTGCCGTTCATGGCGCTGGTCAGGGCACCCACGGCGGCGTTCAACTTCCGGGTGAAGTACCACACCTTGTACTGCTTGCCCGCCGTGGCGGTAAAGCCGCTGATGGCGCCCGCCTCGCTGATGTCATAGGCGGTGCCGCCCATGGCGATCTTGCTGGCCGCGCCCACTTCCTGAACGTAGCAGTACGCCTTGTCCATGCCGTAGCTGGCAACAGGCGCTCCCTCGGAAACGTCCACGCTCAGCGCGGCGGCGCTGGCCATCACCACCTGGCACACCGGCACAATGGCGTTGTAGGTCACCTTTGCGCCCACGGCGGCCATCTTGGTGTTCAGGTTGAAATCCGCCTGGGTGAAGTTCACCTGAATGTCGGGGTCGCTCTCAATGATGGTGGCGATGGGGTTATTCAGTCCCGCACGCAGGGGGTCGGCGTTCACCGTGCAGGTGATGTTGCCGCTCTGGTACTTGTTGCTGGAAAACAGCACGTCGCCGTTTGCCATGTCTGCCAGCTGTGCGCTGCAGATGCCGCGCACATACAGCGGGGTGTCGGTAAATCTGATCATGTGTCTGTCCACTCCTTTTTTTCAAAAAATAGCGGGGCAAAGCCGTGCCGGTCTCCCGGTCAGCTTCGCCCCGTTTGGCGTTCCCCTCCGCCCCTTTGCGAAGGGATGCGTTCTTCTGTTGTTGTCACTGGGCCGCCATGCTTCTGGTCACGTCGCTCATGGGCCGCAGTGCGCCGCTCTCGTGGTCCGTCCGCTCAAAGAACAAACTGGGATACGGGTTTCCGCCCTTCCAGCGGCTTCCCTGGGCTTGTGCGATGCCGCACACCATAAAGCCCATGATCCGCCGCCAGGTCTTGGCCCTCGTCTGAAATTTCAGAATGGGCCATTCCTCCACCTCGTCCTCCTCCACCCGGCACAGGGCGCACACCGTGGCGATCTTCTCTCCAAAGTCGCCGCTCAGTGCCGCGCCCTCCGTCTCCTGCAGCACTCTTTCCGCCTCCACAAGCTCCGGGTTGGCGTCCTCCGAGGTCAGCGCGATCCCGTTCTGCGCCGCGATGATCTCCCGCAGCCGCTGGAACTGCACCGGCGTCACGCTGTGCATTTCCTCCCCCTCCGCCCAGAACACCACCGCCGCCAACCTGCTGGGATCCTGCGCGTCCGCTTTCAGCCGAAAGAGCTTCAGTCGTTCCTCTGCCGTCCGGCCCGTCCCCAGCCGCAGGGACAGCGCCAGCATCAGCAGCGCCCCGGCCAAAAGCCCCGCTGGCTCCCGCCCCTCTTGGTGCGCCTCATAATCCATTTTGTAATAGGCGCTCAAAAGGGGCATCGCCGCGTAAAGGGGCGGCATACTCTGCTGTATCATGTCAATGGCGGGCCGCGCGTAAGCAAAATCCTCCCGCTCCGCCATCGTCACCGGATACAGCGTCAGTCCTTCCGATTCCACCGGTGCGTACCGCTGGATGCATTTTTTTATGTTGGGTGTGAGTGCCATCTTTTCTCCTTTCCCACACGAAACAACCTTTTCACATGTGAAGTCCCGCCTGCGCCAGAAGCGCCGCCACAGCGCCGCCGATCACCAGCCAAACGATCTTTTCCACCACGTCATTCCATCGTTTCGCCGGCAGCGAAGCCAGACTTTTCACGTCTTTCTTCACCTCGGAGATATCCTCCTTGATGTCCTTCTGCTCCTGTACCATTACCGCAACGGAGGTCGCCAACTGGTTCAGGGCTTTCTGCTCCTTCTCAATGTCGTCGATGCGGTGCGTGTTGCTTTTGCTCCGCTGCTCCACCGCCGTCAGCCGCTGCTCCATCTGCATCTCGTCCATGGGTCTTTTCCTCCGTCACTCAGAATGTCGTCACAACGGCATCGCAGTCGCTCTCCGCCCACGCAAGGCTCATGTGCACCCGTCTGCCCACGTTGGTGCCCTCGTCATAGATGGGGCGTGACCCGTTGTCTGGGTGGGCGTTCCTGTCAAAGCTCATCACGCCCGCCCCGCCGATGTTCACGCCGTTCAGCGCTTCCAGGATGCATTGCTCCATGTCGTAGCTGCGAGAGTAGGCGTCGGTTTTCGTGGTGTTTTCGTGTCCGTAGTTGCACAGGATCTCAAAATAGATTCCCACGCTGGCGGTAAACGCCGTCTGCGGGATCACCCGCCCGATGTATACCTTAATGACGCTCTGCGCCATGCTCTGGGCCTGTCCCCAATACTCCTGCGGATAAAGGCGATAGCCCTTGGGGTGCCGCTTCTTCTGCTCCGTGGTGTCCACCACCGGCTCCTCCCCGTCAAAGAGAAGGCTCATCTTCTCCTCTGGCGTGGGCAGCGCCTTGGCAAGGGGCCGCGCACCGTCGTGCCACAGGTATTTCATCAGCCTCACCCTGGGCCGGTCGTTGTCGTCCACCGGGGTGTATCCGACCCTGTCCGGCAGGTCCAGCAGGTAGTTCACCACCTTCTTGGGAATGATCTCCGTCCCCTTATAGGTGCTGTATCCCGCCTGGACTTTTTCAAATGGATACCACGGACTATCAAAGCTCGCTCTCATGCGCTCACCTCGCTTTTTGCAATTGTTTCACATGAAACATTGCTCGTTTCGTTACAATTTGATTATTATTATAACTTTTTACTTCGTTTCGCTTTTGATATTGTGCAGCATGTCTTTCAGTTTCTGCGCCTCGTCCGTCATCCGCTGCACGGCCTCCGGCGTCATGCTGCTTGCCAGCGCCATCGCCAGCCGCGCCACCGGGTCGTTCATGATCTGGAGGTCGGCGTAAATCTCGCTGTTCAGCCGCTTCTCCATCTCCCGGAAGTCACCGATCAAGTCAAAGGCCCGGTTCCGGCTCTCGCCGCCCTCCGCCTTCATCCGCTCGATCTGGTGCATCAGGTGGTCTCCGGCCCAGCGGTCATAGTCGTTCGCGCTCATCAGCCACTCGTCGCCCTCCGCGCCGTCGAAGTCGCGTCTCAGGTACCACCGCAGCAAAATGCCCATCAGGTACCGCGCCTTCTTCTGGCTGTTCTCCCGGTACATAGGCGGTGTGTCACCCCCGCTCTTTCCCTCCGTCGTGATCCTCACTTCTTCCAGGCACTTTTCGGCGCACCGGCTTGCGATCTCCGTCTTTTTCATCAGCGGCATATACGTTCTCGTTTCCGCCAGCCACTTCGCGCTCATTTTCTCCATCGTTTTCCACTCCTCTCAGATTCACAATGGCGTTCTCGTCCCTCTCGCGTAGGCGGCAGGTGCGCCGTTCCTCCGCGTTTTCATACTGGCCCGTCTGCGGGCAGTAGTATTGATAGCAGCAGTAGTTGGTCTCGCTCTCCTGCTTCCGGCACCGCAGCGATATCTCCCGCCGCTTCCGGTAGGCAAATTCACACATGGGTCTGCCCATCTCAATATCCCTCCAATACCATAGTACCGCTGGCGCTCTCCTCTCCATAGGCCGCCGTGATGGTAAGCGGCGTCTTGCTGCCGCCCCAGCATCGCAGGGTGGCCTTGTTGCCGTCCACCTCGGCGGTAAAGGCATCCGCCTCTCCGGCAAAGGTCCATGTCACTTCCTTCTCCGTCTCCACGCCGTTTTCCACATACACCGCGCCGATCTCTGCGCTCTCATAGGGCTGCAGCCGCGCAGGGATCTCGCTGGTGAACCGCACGCCCGTGAAGTTTTCCTCCACCGTCACGGTCATCTCGCCGTGCAGCGTCCGGTTCTCCGCCACCACCACGCGGATGGCGCAGCTTCCCGCGCCCACGGCGGTCACGTTGCCCAGTGCGTCCACGGTGCATACGCTCTCGTCGCTGCTCTCCCACAGGTAGTGTACCGGGTGGGCTTCGTCGCCGTCCGCCGCCGCGCCGTTGCGGGTGCTCCGGGCGGTAAACTGTACCGCCGCGCCGCCGCTCATGGCGGGCTTTCCCGTCACCTCCACTGTCCACCGGAAGGGATAGGCATTTGCCACCCGGTTCACAAGGTCGTCCTTCTCCCTGTCCGGCTCCTGGATACGGGCCGTAAAGTTCAGAAGATGTACGCTCTCCTTGTCCCCGGTGAATTCCTCCGACACCTCCGCGTAACCGGTGATCTGATAGACAGACCTGCCCAGCATCACGCGGCTGTTCACATTCAGCTCCGCCGTCTCCTCGTTGAACTGCATGATGATGTTGAAATAGCCCTGCATCAGCAGCACCGTTTCCTGGAAGTTGTTGGCCGTGGCGTTCATGGCCGCCTTTTCCACCACCATAGGCTCCTTCTTGAGGTTTCCGTACCAGTCCAGATGGTTCCAGGTGGCGTTGCACCGTCGCATGATGCCGCTGCCCACCGCGCCGGAGATGTTGGCCGGGTTCGTCACCAGCCAGGTACTGCCCATGGTCTCTACCTTGGCTCCCTCCGGAACGTATTCGATCTCGTGGGCCTCCACCAGGAACTCCTTGTAGCCGTCCGTAGGCCGGTCGATGGCGCCGCCGCGCTTGTTCACGTCCGCCAGCCGCAGCAGCTGCTCCGACCAGGCATAGAAGTCCGCGCCGTTCAGGCCTTGCATCCGCGCCGCCGTATGGTTGGTGGCAAAACGGGCATACTCCGCGATAAACCGCCCCGTAGCGTCCGCGAAATAGGGGTTTTTTCGGTCGCTGTATGCCTTTGGCCGGTTAGACGCCGTCTGCAGCGACCGGCTGCCGCCGCCGATGTTCCCCAGCCCGGTTTTCATGTCATACAACCGCCTCACCCCTTTCTCGGCACTGCATTAGAACTTTGTAGGGGCTGGCGTCCTCGACAGCCCGTTGCCTCCCTCTGACGAGGGAGGTGTCACGGCGTAAGCCGTGACGGAGGGAGAGATCAAAAGTCTTTAATTCTCTCCCCTAGTCACCTTCGGTGGCAGCCCCCTCCCAGTGGGGGCCAAGAAATAGGCGGTCGCCCACAGCTCACACAAACTGCATCGGCCCGGTGCTCTTCCGCCCCCGGCGTACCACGTTCAGGTGTGCGCAATCCTGCTCGTACTTGTGCAGCTCGTCCATCAGCCGCCCCCGGTTCTTGCCGTGTTTCTGGCTGCTTTTCTCCATGTAGGTACCCTCGTTCACCGTGTCAAAGCTGGCGTCCTTCACCTTCATCTGGTCGTTCAGCCAGTTGTGGCCATAGAACCGCTCATCCCATACTGCCGCCACGCACATACCCAGAATGCGCTTCTGCCGCATGGTCAGCTCCTGGGCAAAGGATCCGTCGGTATAAAAGTCCAGCGTATAGGTGATCCCCGCCCCGTCCTGGGCCGGGAAGGTCACCACGCCGCTCTCCGCGTCGTACCTGGCCCCGTGATACGGCGCGTAGGTCACGGTGCCGGAGGCGTCCTGCATCACCTCTGCGCAGGAGAACAGTTCGTAGCCCTTCATGCCGGTGTCCACAGCGGTCTCCGCCGCCGTGCTCTCCGCCGTGCTCTCCCAGTAGAAATCGCCGTACCGGGGATACACGATGCCGTTTTCCAGCCAGTCCGTCATTTCAGGCGGCATGTTGAAAAGAGGGATGGCATTCACCATATAGAGCGCCATCTTCCGCATAAAGGCCGCCGCGTCCTGTTTGGCGCTCTCGATCAGCCTTACATCGTCGATCTCCACCATCGCGTGATCCGTGATGATCTCGCCCCAACTGGTTCCCATGCCACTCCCTCCTTACTGAACCTCTTCCGCCAAAGTGAAATACTGTCCCACCAGCTCGTGGGGCATGTAATGCAGCGTGATCTTGCCGCCCGCCTGTTCGCCTGTGCGCTCGCAGAGGTACAGCTTCCCGTCCTCTCCGTCGCGGTAATACAGTCCATAGGTGTATTCCATGCTCCGCGCCGCCGGGATGGGGTCATCCTGCGTGCCGCTGTGCTCCACGTCGATTACGGTGAACAGCGCGGGCACCACATCCGGCGTCCACCCCTCCTGCGAGGTGTGCGCCGTAACGACCTTATAAAGCCGCTCCGTCTTGGTGTAGTACACGCGGTCTCCGGCCTGATAGGCAACGCCCGCTCCGCTCCACTTGGGATATAGCATCGGTACTTCCGCCGCCTGCTGGTCGGTCAGAAAGCCCGCCGCCTTGTCCATGCTGGTCTTGATGGCCTGTGCCTGCTCTAAAATATCGGCTCTCATGAATTGTCACATCCTCCCGTCTCATGCACGCCCAGCATACCAGCGTGCCCTCATAGTCCAGCGGTGCCCCGCAGCAGATGCACCTATCCATTGATGGCCTCCACATACAGCCCAACCAGCTCACTCAGCGCGTGATACACCGGATTGCCCGTGTCGCGATTGCACAGGTACGTCACGCCGCCCTGCGAGTAGTACTTGCCGTTTTCCAGCGCCATGTTGCCGCTGTACGGGATGGGGTCATACTTCGTGCCGTCGTGGGTTTCACAGATTTCTTCCCACAGGCTTTCCGTGCCAACGCCCGGCACCCACTGGGTGCCAAAGGTGTGGACGGCGGGGATGGTCTTGTATAGGTCGCCGCTGTGGACGAATTTGAACCCCGCCTTGTCGGTGCTGTACTGCGCAGCGGCAAGGTCAGCCCACTCCGGATAGTAGTCCCGCATCCGCAGTGCCGTCTGGTCGTCTACCGTCAGCGTGTTGATTTGCGCCCGCACCAGCATCTCCTGCACCTCGGCGATAGACAGAGGTCGGTGCCTCTCTTCGGCCTCGTAGCGTACCGCCGCGTCCTGCATGGCGGCGATTTCCTCGGCGGTCATGTCGCGGTAGATGCTGTTTTCATAAATTTTCACGCGCGCACCCCCTGTATCGTAAATTTTGTACCGGTGCTAAAAGTGCCGCTGTTGGTAACGATGAGTTTTATCTCAGTAATTGTAATTTCAGCCGAAAATGTATTCGCCTGCTGGCTGATAACCCCATAATTCGCGATTATGTTGGGCACACTCCAACAATACATTTTACCGCAAAAAGGCTCGGCGGATAAAGCGCCGACTGACGTGCTTGTACCGACAACAGCCCATCTAAAATACCGGGCGTTGTTAAGGAATAAATCTTGCGCAGATGTTGCACTACCCTCAATTAAAAGTCTAACCTTTTTTAGATTGATGGCATTGCCGCTGCTATCTTGATTGATAGTTACAGTGTTTACGGCATCACTAAGTGTGATAATGTCGATTGTTTCCCATGACTCTCCACTCCCGCTTGACGGCATATCCACCGGACTCCACGCGGTGGGCACGCCGGAGTCGTCCACCGCCGTGATTTTGGCGATTTGCCCGACTTGTGCGCCGGTGATGCCGAGGGAGAGATCAGAGCCGCCGCCTGCTGCTGGCGTGGTATACAACCCACCCGTCTCTGCATCGTACCCTACACTCTGGGTCATATCATCTGTTTTGACGACAGGGGTAAAGCCTATGTTTTCGCGCGCTTGTGCTTGTTGGTCGGCGGTCAGCGTTTGTTCTGTGACGTGAACAGCATTTTCGTCTGTTATAGGAGTTCTGGTATAAACGATAGAATTATCCCTTCGCATAACTGCCGTTACAATTGCATTACTCCATGGATCTAGCCCCCTGAATTGGACTACATATTTATCCGACGACAAAGGGAGCAATAAGCCGGAGTCAAGGAATCTAGCGACCACAGTTTTGCCAGAGCGATTGGCGGCTAAAATTTCTGAATATGTCTTGTCAGCTGTATACCCGGAAGCCATGCTTGAATTAATATTGACAAAAAACTGCGCCCAATCGGCTGTTTTGGTTGCTTTCCAGCTCCTTATATCGTGCGAACCATATATGCTCTGGCTTACTGTAACTAATGCTTGTTCGTTCGCAGTCGTAAACAGCTGGAAAACGTGCGTGACCTCATTGTTATCACTCAAAGGGATACTTGTCATATACTGCAAATATCCGTACACATTGTTATCTAAGTTTGACAGCCCCGCTGTAGTTAATGCGTTTACCAGCTGGGCAAAATTAGAAATTGGTGTAAGTTCGATTGCACAGAGCTGCTCCATATCCCACATAATATCCGGCAACTGTGACTCATTACTCACATTGTGCATAACCGTCACAGCATCAATGTTGCTTCGACCCAGCCGTCTATTTGCGTCTGTAAGGGTCTGCGTCACGTCATATCGCACAGCGCCACCCCACTCGGGATTTTTGCCGTCATTGGTCAGCATCTTGCCCGCTGTATCACTGAACATGGCGGGGAGAGCATCAACATTGGCCCACGAAGCCTCTGTGCCATCATTGGTGAGGTACTGCCCCTTGGTCGCGTCGCTGATCGGCGGAAGAGAACTTGTCAGGATCACCTTTGCGGTGCCTACCGTGGTGCGAATTTTTGCAGCGCTTCCAAGGCGCACCTGCGATATGTTGGGTGCCACGCTTCCTGCGGTTTCCTTTTCCGGCTGGGGAAGAACGCCTTTGCTTAGGCTCTCTGTGACAAACACAGTGTCTCCCCTTCCGCCGAAAACGTCCCCGCTGGCAAACACAACACGCGCCTGCGTCTCATGCTTACCCTGCTGCAGGCGGAAGGTCTGCTGCTGCGTCAGGGGAAACTGCCACGCACCGGTATCTTCGTCAAAGGTAACGGCGCCGGGGTATTTTCTGCTCAGATTTCCAATGGTGATCTCCACGCACGTCACCATATCCGGTGTGATCACCGTGCCATCCTGCGCTGTAATCGTCACCGGTACGGAATAAGCGTCACCCTGCATCATAGCTGCGTTCCTCCTGTCAGTTTTCCTTTGCAAAGGGGTCAATTACGACTCCCTTATTCGTCCTCGTCCTCCGCGCCGTTCAGCATCTCGATCACCGGCTGGAACATGCCTTTCTTCCGCACGTCACCGGCAGGCACGTCCTTATAGCGCTTCTTGTTCTTGGCGTTCAGTTTCTTCACCAGGCCCCGCCAGCTGTCGTCTAGCTTGCCCGCCTGGGCCGCCTCGCAAAAGCTCTTTGCCACCATCTCCTGGTGCTCCGTGCACAGATCGTCGAATACGTCCAGCAGCTCATCCCCCATGGCGAAGATATTGGCAAAGCCCTTCTCGTCCAGCACCTCGCCCTTGCGGTAGTCGCAGTGATAGAGCGTGCGCTCATCGTCCGTCATGCCGCTCAGTACCACCAGCCAGCGCCGATCCATGAAGCGGCGCATGGTCTCGTCATAGAACCGGCTCCATTCGCTCTTGGGCACCATCACGGTACCGTTCTTACCGGTCACCTGACCGTACCTGCCGTTCTCGCCGAACACCGCCACATTCTCGTCGGAAACCGGCGCCATCCAGCGCATGACCACCTTCTCCGTGTCCGCCATCACCTGCACCACCTGCGGCTGCTGGGGGATCGCCTTCAGCGCCTCGGCCACAGCCTTGGCCGCCGCCTCCTGCACCATCTGGGCCACCTGCTCGGCGGTATACATCATCGGCGCGGCGGGAACCGCATTTTCGGGAATGACGGCTTCCTTCTCCACCTGCACTTCCTGCCCCGCCAGTTCCGGCGCAAGCTCCGTCAGCGGCGTCTCGCTGCCGTCGTCGCCCACCGCCGGCACGTCGGACGCCTGAACGGTCATGGCCTCGTTCTCCTCCGCGGCGATCTGGGCGGCCACCTGGTTGCTGTTTCTCTTGCTCTTTCCCATGTTGTCTTGTCTCCCTTCGGTTCATGGTGTTGTTTGAAAATGTCCCCCCTGGGCCACATCGTGGAGAGGTGCGGGGGGTCCTGTCTCCGGCCTCCTGTTGCACATCGTTGAGAGGTGTGGAGGAACTGTTTTTTGTGGCGCTCTTTCCGGTCGGTCGCTGTGACCCTTGACCTCGGCGGCGCCTCGCCGCTTTTGGCGCAGAACGGAGGACTCGAACCCCTTACCTTGCGGTACGAAACGGTTTAGCAAACCGCCGCCGGTGCCTCCCGGCTTCATCCTGCATATCCGGGAGGGGCTTGCGCCCCTCCCTATTCCACCCTTTTATCAGGTGTTGATCAGAGCCATCTTCGATGCAATCACCGGGATCGCGTCGATACTTGCGGAAACCACCACGTCAATAGAGCCGTCAGCAGTCTCACTGGGGGTCAGCTCGATGATGATGGGGGTGCCGTCCTCAATGCCGATGGCAATGGGCTTGTATCCGCCCACGGGCAGCATCCACACCTTGTCGCTGGGCACCATCTCGGTCACGGTGGTGTTCTGGGTACCGGGCACCACGGCGTTGTCGATAGGCATCAGGTTGATACCCATGTACTCGCCCAGGAAGCCGTAGCGCGTCCACTCGATGCCCAGCATGGTGGATAGGGCGGCGTCCAGGTTCACGGTGCTGGCATTCACCACGCCGCTGGGCAGCGCCTTGGTCAGGGCGTTGGGGTCGCCCACGGCGATGACGTTGCGGTAGCGGGTTCCGTTCACGATGCTGACCTTCTTGGCAGCGGTAACCCAGTTGGCGCTGGTGTTGGTGAAGGTCATGCTGGCAGGGATGGCGGCAGTGTTGCTGGTCAGCGCCACCAGCTGCTTCACCCACAGGGCGGTGATCTTGCTGTACCATCCGGCGGCAATGGCGTTGTAGAGACGGCCCATGTCCGCGTCGTTGGCGGCCATCTGATACCACTTCATGCTGGCACGGGCGGTGCGCAGCTGGGGGTTCAGGGTCACGCTCTTGTTGTACAGGGTGTTCACCGGCTTGGAACGGCTGGCGCCCCAGCTGTCATCCTCAAACAGGAAGATGTCGTTGGACATGATGTCCAGTTCCTTGGTCTTGCCGAACTCCACGGGGTACATGTCGGCCAGCCAGCCAAGGCCGGAACTCATGACGGTGGGCAGCATGGGTGTCACGATCTCGGTGCTGATACCGGCCAGCAGCTTCAGGAAAGTACTGTCGTTGAAGTACTTGCGCTGGTTGCGGCGGAACTCCTCCATAGAGGTGGGGGCGGTCTCTCCGCTGATGGAACAGGCACGCTCCGCGCAGAACAGCAGCAGGTCGTGCTGGAAGCCGCGGTTGATCACGGAATAGCTGCCCTCGCCCTCGCCGTCCGCCAGCATGGCGGTAAAGCTGCGGGGATTCAGCTTGGCCAGGGTGCGCAGATCCTTTTCGTCGCGGCCCAGGCGCTCGCGCATCAGCAGGCGTCCGCAGGTCACGATGTCGGCGCGTTTGCGCTGCACGCCGTTGAATTCGGCGCTGTTGCTGTCATATACGCTGGGATTGATGTTGTTAAGCATGATAGGCATGTTCGTTCACTCTCCTCTCTCTGAATCAGCCGCCAGCGGGCACGGTGTCCACCTTGCAGGCCATTAGGTCGTAATAGTTGAAGGCGCTCTGCGCACCCTCGGTGAAAACGCCGGTGTCCAGCAGTTTAAAGTACGGGGTACCCGCAGCGGTGGGAGCCGCGGCGGCAGGCACCAGCAGACCATCCTTGATGGTGAAGAAGGTGTTGCTGCCGATGGTGCCGTTCACGTTGCCCTCACCAAAGCGGTAGATACGACCGCCGCGGAAGTCAATGCGGGTAAAGGTCACGTTCCAGCCCTTGGGGGCGGGCAGGCCCAGGGTGTTGGCGCCCACCTTGTACAGGTTGCCGGTCACGGGATCTTCCACCATGTTCACCTCATAGGTGTTGCAGGCGTAGATGCCGGTTCCCTCGCTGGTCACGGTGCCGGTGGCCTTCATGACCCAGCTGTTGCCGTTCTTCAGGGTAACCTGGCTGCCGCTGGGGCCCAGGTTCTCGTAGCCGTCGCAGTTCAGCAGGCTGTCCTCCACGCACAGGAAACCGGCGCTGCAGGTCTCATCGGCGTTGCTGGCATTGTGGAACCGTCCGGTGATGTTCAGCGTCTCGCCGAACACGCGGTCGCTCACACGGGGCCAAAATGCGGTCTTTTCGATATAAGCCATGTCTTGTCACTCTCCTTCTTTTTGTTTTCAGGCGTTCTTGCCGATACGGCTCAGCATACCGGCAATGCCGCTCTCGGCGCTTCCGGTCTTGGCATTGTTCCAGGCGAAGGCGCTCTTGTGGCTTTCCGCCTGCTTGCGGTCAGCCTCCATCACAGCCTCGCCGCACACGGCCAGAACGGCTCTGCGCACCTGCTCCTCGCCGATCCACTTGCCGTCCTTGTCGGCGCAGTTGGTGTAAACGCCGCCCTCGATGTCGGTCTCAATGGCCTTGATGGCCTCCTCCGCCACCTTGTCGGCGCGGTTGGCATTGAAGCTTGCCAGCGTCGCCTTGGCGGTAGCCTTGCAGGCGTCCACCCGGCGCACATTCTCCGCTTCCTGCATGGTGCGGATCTGCTCGCGGGCAGCATCCAGATCCTTGGACAGCTGCTTCACAACGCCGTCGGTGGTTCTGGCGGCGTTCACGGTGTAATCCACCACGTCGGCCACATCCGCGTTCAGCTCCACCTCGCCCACGCTCATCACAAGGTGGGCCGCTGCCAGAGGCGCAATCCTGCGCTCGGTGACCTCGCCGTTGTCGTCGGCGTTGAAGGTGTAGCCAAAGAGATTGCCGGAAGCGTCCAGCAGCGCCACGTTCAGCCCGTCCTCGCTCATGGAAAGCACCTTGTGGTTGGGGAATCTGGCCTGCATCTGCTCCATCATCTGCTTGTTCATGGTTCTTCTCAGTCCTTTCTTTGTTGGTGTCGCGCTGCCGTTTTCAGCGGCTGTGTGCAGCGCCGCGGCCCGCAGTTTCAGTGTTTTGAATTCCTCCTGCATGGCCGCCAGTCTTGCGATGTCCGCGCCGGGGATGGCCGGGTTCACCCGGTCGCCCAGGATCGTCACGCCCAGGCCCTTCCAGGCCGTGAATACGTCCACATCGCCTTCCGTGTGGCTCTCGGTGACCTCCGTTTCGGCGGAAACGTCCATCGTTCCCTCCTCCACGATCTTGGCCACCAGCTCCGGGGCGTAAAAAGCAAACAGCCGTCCCTTCGCTCTCAGCCACATATGACCGTCCCTCTCCACAAGGGTAAAGTCCTTTTCATCCTCCGACAGCGTGCCCACGATCCGCTCCGCCGTCGCGTCGGTAAAGGAGTAGTACTCCTTCCCCGTCTTGGGATCCCAGCGCTTGGCCATGTTGTGGCCGTCGCCCACCTGGTTTCCCACATAGGCCACCAGCAGCGGCTGGCCCAGGAACGTCAGATAGTGCTGCCGCAGATTGCGGTAGTCCCAGCGGTTCCGGTTCACGCCCTCCCGCATGACCCACAGCTCCACGCCGAACTCATATTCGTTCAGCCGCTGCATCACCCGCAGCGTGCCGCACACGCCCGGTCTTGCGGGCATGGCCCTGGTTTTCAGTGCGCTCATTCGTCCTCACCGCCTTCAAAGTGCGCCCGGCACCAGCTGTCAAAGGTGGCGCGGCTCATCTCGCCGTTGTCCCACATGGCCCAGGCTTCCAGCAGCTTGCGCCGGTCGTCGGTGTTCACCACCTGCAACTCCTCCGCTTTCAGGGACAGCGCGTTAAACTCGCCGTCCGCCGTGTCCCGGATAAAAGCGCCCAGCGCCTCGTCCACCGCGTCCACGATCACCACGCACACCTCGAACACCCGGTCAAGGTCATCGTTGAAGTCCTCGTCCAGCTCCGGCGTGCCGGGATACGGCAGCCGCAGGTGATAGTCGTGGGGGATCTCCGCAAAGTCGTCCACCCGCTCCGGCTGCACATGCTCCAGCTTGTGGATCGCGTCCGAAAGGAACGGCATCCCCATGTCGCACAGCACTCTGTCCTTCACGTCGGCAAACCACTTCTCCGCGTTGCCGTAGGCTTCCATCACCCTGCGCACCGGCTCTTTCAGCGGTGCGAATCTGGGGTTATCCCAGCTGGCGTATTCTCTCGCCCTCATGTCCTCACTTCCTCTCCCGTCAAAATAGAAAATGGAGCCGCCGCCCGTGGCTTCCCACCGGCGTTGGCCCCATTTGGCTCTCCCCCGCGGCCCCTTGCCGCGGTTATTTCATTGTCATTGCCACCCTTTGTAGGGGGCGGCGTCCTCGATGCCCCGTGCCTCCCCTGTGTAAGGGGAGGTGGCGCGTAGTGCCGGAGGGGTTGTCAGAGCGATCCAGTTCTCAAACTGGCGCGGCAATTCTCTCCGCACCATTCTCAGTTGAGTTCCTTGAACCCCACCTGCGCCGTTCCTCTCTTTTTCTTCACGGTCCTCACCGTGTGGGCTTTGATGGCAAGCCCTTCCGGCGTCCGGCGTATCTCCACGTCGTTGCCCTTGGCAAGCTCCCTGTTGATCTCGTGAAGGTCATCCGCCGTCAGCATTGCCGTCCGGTTCATTCTCTCAGCCTCCCGCGTCCACCGACGCCTCCTGTCCCTCGGTGTCCGGTGCGCCTGTCTGGGCGGGACGTCCTCCGGGGTTCATGTCGTGGGCTGCCTGGGGCGGCAGTCCGCTCTCGCTCTGCTTGGCGTTGTAGCTGGTTACCAGCGGCAGCCGCATGTCCATCACGCCGCTCTCCTTGATGGCCGCGCTCACAGCCAGGTCATCCATAACGCTCATGTCCAGCATCGCCCAGTAGATCACCGTCTGGGGCAACAGTCCCAGCGTCATGCCCTGCCGTGCGTTCTCAAAGGTCTTTTCATCCTCTGCCAGATTCCCGAACATGGAAAACCGCCACTCATATTTTAGGTTCAGCCCGTCCATGATGCCCCGCATCATCCGCTCATAGCAGCGGTAAATCTGTTCCCCGAACCGGCTCTCGATCTGCAAACTGATGTTGGCTACGCCTGCCCGCGGCTCGTCGCTGGTGGGGATCAGGGCGGAAAGTCCCGCCTTTGCCATGGTGTAGCCGTACCCTGCGGTGCTGATCTTTGTGGCCCCCGGCGCTTCCGACAGCTGGTGCAGTTCCATGTTTTTCAAAGGCGCTGCGTACCATCCGATGCCGTTGGTGTTGTTCTCCGCCAGCTCGTCATAGAATCTGGCCCGGAACAGCTCCCATCCCGCGTTGCTCAGCTTGTAGGCGTCCGCGTTCTGCCGGTTGTCATCGTCCCGATACTCGATCTCGCCCGTCAGCAGGGAGATCAGCGGGTTCTGCACCAGCTCCAGCTGGATCTGCTCATACTGCGCGATCTGGATCAGGGACAGGAACAGTCCCGTCAGCGGCGATACCACCGCCGTCTGCGCGTCGTCGATCTCAAAGGTGTATACCTTGTCAATGGGCAGCGTCACCCAGTAGAACCATCTGCCGTTCTGGGAATATGCCTCCGGCTCTCCCGCAAGGCCGCCGCCCGTCCGTTCCAGATCAGCCAGCGCCTGCAGGTCTACCGTGTTTTTCGCCGCGTAGATGAATTTGGTGCCCGTTCCCTTGGGCGTCCCCCGGTCGGTCACCGCGGTAAACACGTCCCAATAGGGGGCGAACAGGTCTCCGAACTGCGCCGGGTCGGTTCCCGGCTGCACGAAGTACATCATGTTGAAGGCCACCGTGTACTTGCTCACGCTGTTGAAGCCCACGATCTTTACCCAGTCGCTGGGCAGCTGCTGCAAAAAGGCGTAGTTCACCTTGTTGTGGGGCTTGTCCACGTTCACGCGGGGATAGCAGAAGATTTTTCCCTCCTGCACCGCCTGCCCCGCCAGCTGGTGGGCCGTAGACTTGGGGTCGATCTTCCGCCGCAGTTTTTCCAGCAGCTTCCACTCCCGCCAGAAGTCATCGTTCCTGGCGCTGTCCTTATCGGTGAATTCCGGCGCGATGCAGCTGTGATACGTCAGCAGATCCTGATAGACCTTTCTGGTGTGGAACAGCGGATATGCCGTGAACTCCAGCGCGTGCTCCACCTGCCGTAGGCCCTGCTCGTTGCCCATGGGGGCACGCAGCATCTCCGCCACGCTGTCCTTGCTGTAATCCTGGGGCAAAGACGAAACGGCTTTCACGCGCCGGTTCTGGATGTAAGGGTTGTTGCGGTTCATCTGCGTCCCGCTCACCCGGCTGAACGCGCTGGCCAGCGCACCCGCCGGCATGTCGCCGTACCGCTCCGAAAGCTCACGGAACCTTGCGAATATCTCCGGATAGCTGCTGCAGGCTACGCTTCTCAGTTCAGTTGTCAGGTTTCTCTGCTCCGCCATCCGCCTGTGCCTCCTTGTCCAGTTCCGCCCGTTCCTTTTCCAGCTCCTGTTCCCACATGTCCAGCAGCTGGTTCACACGCTGGGCCGTCGTGCTGCTCTTTTTGGCCGCCTGGGCCAGTGCCGTTGCGATGCAGTCCGCCAGCCACAGCCGGTCACCGTCTGTCAGCCGCCGCAGGTCTGCACCCTTCACCTCCACGCAGGGGATGTTACGGGGCTTTGCCTGCCGGTACAGCAGAACGTATTCCGCCGTCATCCGGTAAAAGCGTTCCTTTTCCAGCTTTTCCGCTGTCTCCCGGCTCACCGCCGCCGCAAAGAGTTTGTAGGTCGTCGCCATGTCAGTGTATCCTTCCTCCCCGTCGGGCCGTCACGGTGCGTCCGTGTCCGCCGCCCATCCGGGGCGCTCCCCGTCTGCCGCTCCCGCTCCCGCTTTGATAGCGGGCCAGCTCCTCGTCCCAGTCGCTCTTTCGGCGCACCGCCTTGGCAAGCTCCTCTCTTTCTAGGATCTGCGCCACCCGCAGCGCGTATTTCAGCGCCGACCAGATGTCTCGCTGAATGTGCTTGGAGATCCGTTCCTCCCGCATGGTCTTGCCGCTGGGCACCTTTTTCAGGTTCTGTATCTGTCCCGCCAGCTCGCGGGTTTTCAGGTATGGCTCCGCGATCTGCGCGTCCATGTAGTCGTCCTTGATCCTGTGGTATTTCTTATAGGCTTCCACGCCCTCGTTCACGTTGCCGCACAGCAGCTCCACGTTCCGGTTCTCAAACTGCAATTCGGCGTACTGCACCATCTCCGCGTCGGGGTCGGTCACGCCCGCGCCGCCCGCCTTGATGGGGTAAAGGCACGGAATGGCGTTGTCCTGTTCCAGTTCTGTGAAGCTTGCGTGGTTCCGCACACACAGCGGCGCCAGCCCGTCTCCCAGATCCATCATCAGGTTTTCCACCACGCTGGTGCCGTACTGCCATGCGTCTATGGAAAGGTAGGTGGCCGCCCCGCCGTCGTAGCAGAACCGGCTCCACACGTCCTTCACTCGCTGGGCCTGCATCATGCTCTTCACCGGCGGGTTCCACACGTCCACATACACCAGCTGCTTTAAGTACCGGTCCCGTTTCAGCCAGTCCGTCTGCCTCGTGCATTTCAGCACCACGCAGGCGCACTTGGCGTTTTTCTTGTCGTCCGCGTAGGATACATCGTACCCCACGATGTAGATCACGTCCTGCGGGTTCAGCTTGTTCCCTACGTCATAGCCGCAGTGCCGGTTCTCCGCCACCATCAGTTTGCGGCTCTCAGTCAGTACCTCGTCCCGCACAATGGGGTTGCTGTCCGCGCCGGTGTACCGGCTCTCCATCTCCCGCATCCACCGCTCCGGCGTCAGCTTCGTTTTCAGCTTCTGCGCCCAGGAATAGGGCCGCATCTGCTGCAATACCACGCACTCCCATGAGATGTCATAAACAAAGGCACTCTCGCCCGCCAGCATGGCCTTCATGTTCTCGCACCGCGTATCGTAAGCATGGTTCTGCTTTCGCCCCGCACTGGTAATGGCGTGATCCTTGTAGGGGATATAGTTGGGGTCCGGCTTACCGTTTACATTATGCGTCAGTCGCACAGCCGGCAGCACCACCGTGGTATACTCTGCAAAGTCGAACGCCGGATTTTCTTCCTGTGCGTACTCCTCCGCCGTCACGTCGTGAATGTTGTCACCGCGCATGGCGGAAATATAAAACGCGCTGCCGCAGTCGGTCTCTATCTTGAAGTCGTCCTTGCTTTCCGCCGTCACCCGCCACTGCTTCGCCAGCGCCGGGTAATCGTGCTCAAGCTGCCTGAACGTCTTGCTGCCTATGGTCGCCATTTGCCGGTAGCTTGGCCCGTAGTACGCGCTCTGGGTTCCGGGCCACACCAGCCCGTTATCCAGTGCATATTTGAACTTGCTGCTTGTCTTGGTCATGCCGCGGGTTCCGGTAAAAGAGACCGACGCTTTTCTGGCGTATACCCGCGCCATCACCCTTTGCAGCAGTTCCTCGTTGGCAAAGTCCGCCGTTTCACTCCGGAATATGTCCAGCGCCTTGTCCGGATACCACCGGAATACCCATATCAGAAACGCCCAAAAGGCGTCCTCATAGTTTTCATAGCTGCGTTCCTGCGTGGGCTTCTTCGTCACCCAGCCCAGGCCCGCTACATACGCTTTTCCCGTTCTCCGTGCCATGTTATTGGTTCTCTTTCAGCGGTCTCATCCGCACAAGTCCCAACTTTTCGTAGTTATATTTTTCCACTTCGTTGGGTTCCTCTGCGAACTCGCCCAGCTCGTCCCGCAGCCGCATCTCGTCCGGCAGCTCCGTCAGTTCCGGAAGGCCGTCGTTCTGCCGCATCCGGTTTTCGTTGATCAGGATCATCTGGTCAGCCGCGTCCCGTGTATAGGGGTATTTGCAGGGCCGCCCGAAGAAGATCCGGAACGCCTCGTCCGGCTCGCAGGGCTTGCCGTTTTTCAAAAGGCCCGCCCTCTCCAGCGCGATCACCATGTTATCCAGCCGCAGATCCTCCACCGGCTTGGTGTCCTTCTTTCGCAGGTTTTCCGACGCCAGGTTCTCCTGGATCATGCTGGAAAGCTTCTTTGCCTTGTCAATCTGGCCCAGTTCTGCCGCGTCGTTCATCTGCTTCGTCCACTTCGCCACGTTGCGGAGGATCAGTTGCTGCTTGGCGCTCACGTTGTCCTCGCCGCCGAAGTCGGCGCACAGCGCGTTATAAATGCGGTCGAACTCGTTGTAGTCCTCGCTGGTGTAGGGCATCTTTCCGCTGCCCTCGCCCCAGTCGGCCACCTGCCGCTTCGTGCCGTTTTTTCCGTCTCTGGCGCTCTTTTCCAGGTCCACGGCCTTGCTGAACTCGCCCTTTTCCAGGCTTGACCCGAATATCCTGTTGATATCCGTCAGTCCGTCCAAAAAGCCGTATTCGCCGCCGCCCTTTGTCCGGGCCAGCCCCTTCTTTTCCAGCTTCTCGCAGTAGCTGGCCCACTTCTCGCTGGCGCTCTTGGCGGGGATGGCCTTCATGTCAAAAGGCTTATCAAACTTGATGCAGCAGTAGAAGTAGGCAAGGCTTTCCCCCACCTCCGTCTCCAGCAGGTTGAAATACGCCTGCTGCTTTTCCGCCGTCATCGGTTCCATCTCCGCCATCTGACCGTTCCTTTCGCAAAAAAATGATACCTGCGGAGTGTTGCACTCCTACAAGTATCATTTTCGCAATTATTGAAACGTCTGAGGTACTTATAAGTCCCTTTTGCAAAATTTTTCTTTTTCTTCTCTCCCCAACAAATAATCCACCGTCACGCCGAAATGCTCCGCCATGGCGATCAGGGAGGACGCCCTCGGCTCCGCCGTCCCTTCTTCATACCGGCGTATCTGGTGCTTGCTCAGCCCGCACAGCTCCGCCAGCACGCACCGTTTCATCCGCTTTCCTTCCCGCAGCTTCCGCAGCCGTTCAGGGAATCCGTCCATCCCGCGCACTCCTTTCCGTCACAATGGGCCACACCTTCCGGTACCACATCAGCCACGCACCGCACCCCGTCATGCTGGGAATTGTGCACCTCTGGCACTTGGCGCAGGGGTGGGGCGGCAGCTTGTGGGGTCTTGCCGGGTCGCTTTTCACCCGCCTTTTCACTTTCGCTTCCCCTTCCTTCCGTCCACCGCCAGATACAGGCACACCAGCCCGATAAAGGCGATCACGCCGCAGCAGATCGTGCCCGCCGTGGTCTCATACACCCTGCCAAAAATGCACAGCGCAGCCACCACCGCCGCGCACGTCCCAGTCATCAGTCCAAACAGTGTCTCGCTTGTCATTCTTTCTTCACCTCTCTGCCCTGCGGCACCATTACCGTCAGTTCTGTCTTTACATAGCTTTTTCCGGCATACTGCTCCACACTCTCTACAAAAGCGCCCAGCCGTTCCGCCTCCCGCACAAGGTCCATTCTGGTCATCTCCTTTGCGGCTTCCAGTCTGAGTGAGTCAAACGCCATCCCGTCGTCCTCAACCAGCCGCGTCGCCGTCACCGTCACCGTCGCCGTCGCCGCCATGGTCACAGGGCACATCAACACAGGGCCGTGCTGCGGCTCTTTGAGCACATCCTCTATCAGGCATCCGCCCAGCTTGCGGATCATCCACTCTCTCAGCTTATTCATGCTCTTTTCTCTCCATAGCTGCAATAATCGTCATCCGCCGGCACAGCAATAAAACTGTTGGGATTCAGGCACTTCTTTGCTCCGCTGTTGAACTTGCAGTCTTTGCAAAGCACCACCTCTCTCACATCCGCCGCGGGGATCTCGTCGATCTCCCGCAGCATGGCGATCCGCTCCGTCTTTACTTCTCCCTTCACCAGAACGGCGTCGGTAAAGGCGATCTCGTTGATCTTCTCCCGGTCAATAAATTCCGCCATTGGCTTATCCTCCTTCGTGGCAATAGCCGTTTTCGTCCGTTTCCTTGTTCCAATAGGTGCAGTGCAGAACTTCTCCAATCACCACCGACTGGAAGCAGTCCTTGCAGCGTGTCACCTGCTCCACATCAGCGGCGGCCATTTCGCGGATATCGTTCACAAGAACATCGTGGGGGATGGCTTCATCCGTTTGACCATACGGGCGAAACCATTCGATCATCCGCTCTTTCTCTATACATTCCGCCATTACTCCGCCTCCCGGATCTCGTCCTCGCCGAACTCCACGCCGTCATTGATACGCTCCAAAACGCTTTCCACAAAAGCCTCATCGGCACAGGCGTTCAGGGATCGGATAACGTCGTTGGCTAATTCCATGATGATTCGTTTGCTGCTCATCACTCCACCTCCTGCATCCAGAACTCGCGGCGGCAATTATCACACCTTTTGCCTGGATTTTTGCACCCTCCGCTATTACTTCTGTGAGACTTAGAAAGTGCAACCGGACAAATCGTTATTACACCATTCCCATCAAGTACTGTCTCTGGGTATAGTTCCAGAAATATGCTCTGCCGTGTCTTTCGTGGGTGTGCAGCAGACCATTCCTCGACGACCTTGATGGCTCTTTTGGGGTTTTCAAACATCCACAGATAGCATTCGCTCATCACGGGCTTTGCTTCATCCAGGCGGCACCCTTCGCAATCCGGTAAAAACGAATTAATGTGCACTGAATAATAGAAAAAGCCTTATATTTCAATCCATAGAGGCCAATTCGTGGTATAATTGGAGCAGGGAAAATGGCAAAAATCCAGCAAAAACCTTGCACCCGGAGGGCAACCATGTATCGTTACAGCAATGGACAGATCAGCTTGACGGATTTCAAACAGCCGGTGGGCATGAATCTGAAGGAAAGCAACCGTTGGGTAAAGAAAGCCCAGACGATCCCCTGGCTGGAGATCGAGAAGCGCTACGCCGCCCTATTCACAAACCGGAAAGGCAATGTGGCCAAGCCGCTGCGTCTGGCCTTGGGAGCCTGCATCATTCAGGCGGAGTATGGCTATTCTGACGAGGAAACCGCGCTTCAGATCCAGGAGAACCCATATCTTCAATATTTCTGCGGGTATCCTGGCTATGATGACGAAAAGCAGCCCTTTGACCCGTCTTTGATGGTGTATTTCCGCAAGCGCCTGACGCCGGAAGTGCTGGGTGAGATCAATGAGATGATCTTGCGGGACGCAAAGGAGCGTCAGGTCAAAGAAGCCGAATCAAAGGATGACGATGATGATTCTGACGGCCAGCCGGGAACTGGCGGAAACAGCGGCACTATGATCGTGGACGCCACCTGCGCGCCGTCCAATATCCGATATCCTCAGGATGTTTCCCTGCTCAACGAGGCCAGGGAGAACGCCGAAACGCTTTTGGATGTTCTTCACGATCCCACGGACGGAAAAAAGCCTCGAACCTACCGCAAAAGCGCCCGGAAAGATTACCTGAAATACACAAGATGCCGTAAACACACCGCGAAAATGACCCGCAAAGCCATTGGGAAGCAGCTGGCTTACCTCCGGCGCGACCTGAATGCCATCGATGGCAAACTGTCCCTCGGAAAAAATCTGCCCCCTCGTCAGGCGGAGCGTTTGGACACGATCCGCGCCGTCTATGAGCAGCAGAAGTACATGTACGATAACCGTACCCACAGCGTACCTGGCCGGATCGTCAGCGTGAGCCAGCCCTTCGTTCGGCCCATTGTGCGGGGAAAAGCGGGAAAGCCGGTGGAGTTTGGTGCGAAGCTGGACATCAGTGTCGTTGACGGATGGACGCGGCTGGAGTGCTGTTCTTTTGACGCCTACAATGAGGCGGGAAATCTGCAGGAAATGACAGAGCGGTTCCGCGCGCGAGAGGGGCATTATCCCAGCCGGATCCTGGCGGACAAAATCTACCGAAACCGGGAGAATCTCAGCTATTGCAAGGCGCATGGAATCCGTCTTTCCGGCCCAGCTCTGGGGCGGCCTAAGAAGGGTGAAACCAGAGACAAGGCTCAGGACTATCGGGATGAGTGCGAGCGCGTGGAAGTGGAGCGCAGATTCAGTCTGGCGAAGCGTAAATGTGGCATGGGACTGGTCACTGCAAAGCTGCGGGAGACTGCGGCCCATGTGATCGCCATGTCCGTTCTGGTGCTGAATCTCCGCAAGATTCAGCGCGCCCTTTTGAGAATGCTCGCATATCTTCTGGAGATTCTCGCTCAGAAGAAAAATTGGGCACTTGTTCAGTAGACATGAATTACACATCCTTGCTCTTTCCTGCAAAAACTTCACAGCATCCATCACATTTTCCTCCATTTGCACCCGTCACAGGCACCCTCGTGTGCTTGTTTGTGCTTGCCACAGTATTGGCATAGCTCGTTGATGAGGTCTTTCCTGTCTGCGCCCAGCTTCATGTTGCTGTCAAACAGCGTTTCATTGATGGCGGCGTACTGCTCGGCGGTGTTCTTTGCACCCTGCAGTTCCTCTTTCAGTTTCACGATTTCGCAAATTGCATTGCCGTTTGCCGCCATCATGTCGGTCACATCGTTCGGCATCAGGCCGGTGTCCTCGTAGGCGGCGAGGCGCTCCCACACCTTCCGCGCCGAGCACGCGCCGTTATACGGGCACGGAAGCTCCCGGCATTGCGCGATATCGCAGAAGTTCCCCTCAAACGTCAGTCGTTCCATCACTCCACCTCCCATTTCAGTTCGTCATACAGCTCACTGAACCGCTTGTTCCACTTCCGCATGCCACAGAATACATACACGGCAAGTGCAATCCAGATAATTGATGCAATATCACTCATGCTCATGCTCCCTTGCCTCCTCAATCCGCCCCGCCAGCCGTTCCAGCTTGTACCGGCGGAATGTCTCCACCTGTCCCGCGCAGTCGAACAGCATCACCATCTGCTGAAGCATGATCTCCACGTCGGCGATCTCCTCTGCAATGTGGGTGCGTGTATCTTCATCCACACGACCGCGCAGGAACTTGCACAGCACATCCTGCAACTCTGCCATCTCCTCGAAAACCATTGTGATCTGCGCCTCTGCTCCAAAGGCTTCCAGTGCCGCACGGCAGATTTCGTCACCGTCCGGCCCATCGGTGCCCGCTTCGTAGGGCGGGGGTGCCCTCACCCCTCCGCTGGGCTTCCGTCAAGTTATACCGCAGCCCCTCATTTGCCTGCCGCAGCGCTTCTATCTCCCGCTGCTGGTTCTCAATCAGGTCAGCGGCGGCGGAAAAGTATTCATTCTGATCCAAAACGCATGTTCCGCTACCAATATGCCTACTTTCGCACTCGGGGCAGTCACACCCGCCACACACCGCAACACACCGCAGCGCGGTCACGATCTCATCTCTTGTCATGTCATTCCTCCTCTTACCCAGTAAATTCTTCAAAACTGCACGACCGAAACGCCGCCCGCATATTCACCCAGCGGGCAAGGCGCTTCTGTTCGGCGGTCGGCTCTCCGCCGTCATAGTCGCGGTACGGCTGGGCAAACGGCTCAACGCCCATGTCCCGAAGGGCAAGTATGCGCTTGTGGCTTTCTTCAACGTCCTGCACCAACACATAGCACCAGAACCGCCAAGCGGGTATTCCCGCCTCTTTCAGATACGCCGTGGCATGTTCTATCACCGGCAGCATAGCGGAGGTGTCGCAACTCATGCGGACAGACCTGATCCATTTCAGACCAGCCAGCAGTTTTGCTGTTTGCGGCGTAATGAGTCGTGCATCCAATCCCTGATTAAAGTCCACCCGCACATTCTCGTGCCCCATGCGCTCGATCTGCTCTAAGCCGTGGTCGTGCGCCAAAACGTTGTTGTCCATGAAAATGATGTCCCGGCTGTCAGGGCGTTTTACTTCCTCCCATGTTGCCGCCGGTCGGATAAGCCCCTCTTTCTTCGGCACGATGCACCATGGACAATTCCGAATACACCCTCGGGTCAAAAAACCGATGGCCGGTTTCCACGCCGGATACAGTGAGTAGTCGGGCCGCATCCGCTCCACATCGTCCGGCAGGCTCCCGTAGTCCTTGTACCCCGTGCCGCCGGTGATGATCTCGTCGGCGTTGATGCAGGTGTCCATGTCCGACGAGAACGTGAACACCTTGCTCATGTATACCCGGTCGTAGTGCTTGAATCCGTCCCACCACTCCACGCTGTCACCATGGGCTTTGTGGTAGGCAGACAGCCGCATCAACGCAAGATTTGGGAAGTTGTGCCCGTCCACATCAATCAATCCAATGTTCATGTCATTCCTCCTCTCGCATCTCCGCCCCATTGCTCCGCCATAGCTTTAGCAATGCCTGGGAAGGTTTTACTTCTAGCTTTTGCTGTACGCGGGTCATTCCATCGCAAAATCTTACCCGTCTCGTCTTTTGCAAAGTGTGCGCTTGCCCCCACACTGTATCCGCCTGGCAAAATATCTCCGGCATCTACAATGTTTGTCGGCCGCAAAGCGGGTAAACCTTTAATCCATAGGCAAGTCTTTTTTCTTGCGTGGTGCCCGAATTCATACGGCTGGATAATACAATCCGGCTTACGATAGTGGGTAGACATATATCCGACCGGATTTTCTACCGCGATTTTACAAACGTCGGCATTTACAAAGGCCATAAAAAACGCCGCAGCTTCTTCCCGCAACTGCACCCGTCTGACCGCCTTTTCGCCATATCTTGCCGTGTTAAACCAACAATTCCCAGAATTAGCCAAATATGTGCACGGCGGGTGCGCAATCAGCAGATCCCACCTGCCGATACTATGCAACTGCCCATCCATTGTGGTCACTTTTTTCCCATTGATGGCATTAAGGGCGTCGCCCAGAATGTGCCACTCCGGATGTCCGCCAGACGGCTCCTGAATGTCGCAGGAATATGCTTCATGCCCCAACTCGCGAAACGCCTTGCACACCTCTTGGCTTTCTTCACATGCAACTAAAACTTTCATCTCAATCTCCAAACACCACGCCGCACTCGTCCTTCAGCACGTCCTTGATGTGCTTCCGCTTGATGCGGCCTTCGTTTATCTCCTCCGCCAGCTTCTCCAGGCACTCGTACAGATACGCGATGCTCTGCGTGTCCCGGCTGTCCGATGTCTCCTCAAAGACATGCCAGCCGCATTTGTCCATCAGCACCATCGCCACCATGTCCATGCACTCCTGTGTGCCTTGCAGTTTGCCTTTCATTATCAGCCGCTCATCACGGGATAGATGTTGTTTGCCCATAGGTTCTCCTTTACGTCTCATACCGGAATGTAAATCCTCCCAGCATGTCAAATTCTTTCTCTTTCGGCACTTCCTCGCGGCACCGTGCCGAGACCGAGGAGCGGCCAACGTGGTTCTTCTTGGCCGCCTCCGCGGCGGACCGGTAGTTGTCCACCACGTCACCCCGCCGGTCTATTTTCACCACGGGCTTCCGCCGTGCGGAGGTGCCGTACCGTCTGCCTCCCTCCTTTGGCGTGATCACCTCAAGGTTTTCCAGCCGGTTATCCAGCCGCAGTCCGTTCCGATGGATGATCCACGTCCCCGGCCTCCTGCCGCCCATAAAGGCGTCCGCCATCAGCATGACCACGCCTTTGGGCCGTGGCTTTCCGTCCTTGTGGACCATCTGCACCGTGGCTCTCTCGCTCCCGTGATAGAGGCCCGGTTTCAGCGTCAGCCAGCTTCCGTCCTCCATCTGCTTCTGGATCACGCCCTCCCGGCTGATCCGGTAGCGGTATTTGTAGCCCGGCATCTCTGCCCACACGCTCATGCTTCCGCTTTTTCGCACCGGCGCAGCGTCAGGCTCTCGGCCAGCTCACCGGCGGCCAGCTTCCGCCGCTTGGCTCTCTGGTGGGCCTGGCAGTTGCGGCACTCAGGGTACGGGCAGTTCATGCACTGTTCCACCTCTGCCGCCGTCGCCATTCCGATGTGATAGCCGTCACCGGTGATAAACTGCCCAGTGGCCTCGGCGTTCTTGGGGCCGCGCTTGCCGCCCACGTCGGCGGAAAGCCACGGCAGCACCGCGCCGCTTGCCATTCTCAGGTACATCGCCTTTGCGTTTCCTCCCATTTTGCTATACCTCCGTAATCGAAAAGCCGTACCGCTCCCGGAACAGTTTCGCCTTGTTCCGGTATACCTGCGTGCGGTACCCCTTCGCGTCCTCCACCACCTTCAGCCAGTGCACGTCGCCGTTGCAGTCCGGCGCCGTCTTGCGTTCGTACACAAAGTCCGCCACATAGTACTCGCCATTGTGCTTCACGCCCTCCGGCGTTTTGAATCCTTCGATCAGGCAGAACCGCACCTGTAATTTCAGGTCCCGGATCATGCCCGCCTGCCGCAGCAGCATCAGTTCGTCATACCGGCGGGCCTCCTTCTGAGAATCAAAGGTCAGGTCGCCCCGGCTGGCTTTCTCCGCGTGATACTTGCTGCCTTTTTTCTTTTTGCCTTCTTCGGCGGCCTTGGTTTTCTCCGCCTCCCGCGCCATGATCTGTGCCATAGCCTGCTGCTGGGCCTTCGGCCCCAGCCGCGCCAGATCCGCCACAGAATAGCCCATTTCCCGCTGCCTCCTTATCGTCCCAGCCGCGCCGCCAGCGCCTTTACCCGCCGTTCATACTCCTTGGGTGATAAGCCCTGCTCTCGCAGCTTTTTCTTTTCTTCTTCATACATGCGCCAGTCCGTTCGTTCAGTCGTTGTCCGTCCCGAATGACCGGCTCGCCCCGTTTCGCCTCTTTCTGGCATATCCGTTTCCTCCGCTGTCGTCCTCTTTCCGGTAACTCAGCTCCATAAAGTTCATCTTCGCGCCCTCGAAATAGAAGTTTACCTCGCCGGTCCGGCCCCGCCGGTTCTTCGCCACGCTGCACCCCACCTGGCTCACATCCGCCGGGTCGGTTTTCCAAAGGAACATCACCTTCACGGCGTTCTGTTCCAATTCTCCGCTGTCTCGCAGGGAGGAAAGCCTGGGCTTGTCCGTCTCGTTCACGGTGCGGCTCAGCTGTGCCGCCGCCACAATGGGGATCTCCAATTCCGAGGCCAGCAGCTTCAGCTCCCGGCTGATGCCGCCCAACTCAAGGTTCCGGTTTTCCGACTTCTTTTCGCCGATCATCAGTCCCAGATAGTCCACCACGATCATTTTCAGCCCCTCGATGCCCAGCGCCAGCTCCCGTACCCGGTTCACCGTCACGTCCGACCCGTCGTAAAAGAAGATGGGCAGTTTGGCCTCCATGCTGGCCTCATACGCAATGTGCATCCACAGCGTCTCGTCGCTCTCCGGCACGCCGTCGATCATCTGATCCATGGTCAGGCCCTCCACGTTCTTCGCCAGCAAGCGTTCGCCCACCTCTCCGGCCAGCATCTCCGCCGTGACGTAGAGGACCGTGTTGCCCTTCCGGGCCGCCGCTTCCGCCAGGGCCATGCACATGGCGCTCTTGCCGCACCCTGGCCTTGCGCCGATCAGTATCAGCTGTCCCGGCCACATGCCTTTCAGTGTGGAGTCCAGCAGGGGGAATCCCGTGTCTATCCGGTTGTCCTTCCGGCCCAACGCGCTGTCCATGGCATCCTGCATAGCTTCTGACATGGTTTTCAGCCGTCCGCCCCGCCGCGCTTTCATCTTCTGGTGGCATATGGCGGTCACAGCGGCCTGCGGGTCATCCTCGTCCCCCAGCGCTTCCATCACCGCTCTGGTAAAGCGGGTTTTCTCCGCCTTTTTCCGCACGATTTTGGCGTATTCCATCACGTTGGCGCTGGTGGGCGTGATCTCCATCAGCTGGGCCAGATAGGAGCGCGTGGTCTCGTTGTATACCCCCGCTCTCTCCATCTCCGCCGCCACGGTCACGCCATCAATGGGCTTTGCCTCCGTGTGCATCCTGCGAATCACCCGGAAGATGTCCTGGTTCGTCCTTATGTAGAAATCGTCCTCCTCAAGGCATTTCAGCACATCCTTCACGCATCGTGCGTCGATCAGCATGGACCCCAGCACCGCCTGTTCCGCCTCCGCGGAATAGGACGCCTGCCACGGCAGCGTCAGCTCCTGCTTTTCTCCGATCACTCCGATCTCCATGCTTTTCTCACTCCTTCACGGCTCCCTGGTCTCTCACCATGTCGGCAAAGATGCTGTTAAAATGCTTCTTGAAGTCAAATGCCGACTGTACTTTCCGGCTCCACCACTCGCTGTCCAGCGAATAGTCCATCACCTCTGCCATGGTTTTCCAGTCCACCTTGTTCTCCTGGTGCAGCCGCTCCATGGCATCCGCCCAGCGCTGCAGGTCATCCTCCGTTGGCTGTGCCCGTCCGGGGTTGTCCTTTTCCTTCTGCTCTGCGAAGTACCGGGCCGCCCGGTATGCCTTGCTCTCCGGTGGATAGACCACCTCCGCCGCTTTCTTCCCCTTGTCCAGTTTGTCAAACAGGATGCCCTGGTAGTTGTTCGCCATGCTGTACCGTATCTGCTGCGCCACGGCGCCGTCGCCCATGGTCTTGGCCTTGTTGCCAAGCTGCGAGATCAGGTTCTGATAGCCCCTGGGCTTATAGAACTCCTTCCGGTTCCGCTCCCACTTGTAGTCCAGCCACTCATTCACCGCATCCAGCAGGTCGCCGGTGAAGCGTTCCTCCGGCTGCGGCTCCATCACAGGACGGCTCTTTTTCTCCTTATCCCCCCGTGGGGGGATATAGGGGGGATCTTCTATCTCTGACTCTGACTCTATCTCTATCTCTGACTCTCCGTAACCGATTTCGCACGGTGTTGTAACATCGTTACAGTCGTGTTCCGGCAGAGCGCTGTTTTTCCTGGCCCGATACTCCCGCATACGCTGTGCAGTAGCGCCCTCGCTGCCCACATTCTTCACCGAGAAGGGCAGGAAAACCTCCGTCAGATCATTGGATGCCTCCGCCAGCCCGCAGGAGATCAGGTATTGCAGCGTGACCTCCACATTGGCGGGATCTTCGTCCAGTTCCAGGGCCAGCTCGTCGGCAATGTTTTCCTCCAACCCCGACCATTTCAGCGTGCCGTCGTGCTTCATGGCCACCAACTGCATTTTCAGGTAGATGATGACGTAAGTGTCTCCCCCGGCGATCTTCCGCAGCTTTTTGATCCGCTTCGAGGTAAAGAAATCGTCATACAGCCGCAGCCAGAAATACCGTTTTTCCTCCGCCATAGGCTATCGCTCCTCCTCGATCTCGCACATGTCCACCATGCCGCTTTCATATCCTTCCTCACCGCAGGCCAGGCACAGCGGGCAGGCGCAGCAGTATTCCCGGTTCCGCGTGGTCCGGTTCACAAGGCACCTGCCCAGCATCGCCGCGAACTCCCGCTTCGTGCATGCGATCTTGATCTTCATGCCTTCTTCCCCCCCCTCTCAGATGTTCAGTTCAAAGTCATCGTCCTCATCCGCGCCGTCCTGATCCCAGGGCAGCGGCTCTCCGTCATCCGCCACCTCGTGGAGTCCGTTGAGCATCTCCGCCGTCTGGGGCAGTGCTGTTCCTGCGCTCTGCGTCGTAGGCATCTGTCCCTTGCTCATGGCTTCCAGCTGGGGCAAAAGAACGATCAGTCGGTACAGCATGTCCACGGGGATCTCCAACAGCGCTTCCAGCGTCCCCAGAGGGATCACATGGTCGGCCCGCAGCTCGCTCCATACTTTCTTTTCGCCGTCCTTGGTGGTGTACGGGCGCTGCCGCCAGGTACCCACGGCGATCACGTCATCGCCTTTTTCGAGGCAGGCGGCCAGCCTTGTGGCCGCCCTGTCTCCCATCGCCAGCACGTTCATAAACATCTTGCTGTCGTATGCCATGCCGAACTCTGCCTTTGGTGTGTGCTTCTGTGGCGTCTCGCTTGTCCGGGCATCCCGGCTGACGGAGCCGGTACAGATCATGTACTGGCTCCCGTCAGCGTTGCCCTCCGCGTCTACGCATTTTCTGACGAACAGCGGCATTACTGCTCACCCTCCCCGAAGAATCCGGCAGAGTAATCTCTTGCCGCTGTTTCGGCCTTTGCGGGGCGCTCTGTGCGCTTTGTAATCTTTGGGGTGTCATCATTACCCTGCTCATGCATTGCAGGAGCCACAGGCGGCTCCACAGGGGCGGACTCAGCGGTTTTTGTCTGTACCTCGCCGGTACTCTCGTCCACCACATAGCCCGTGGTGGGGACCACCGGTTCCTGTCCGCCCATCGCCACATCAGGGATCACGCCATCGTCGCTGTCCTCATTGATGTAGTAGCGCACCTCGCCACTCAGCGGGGCTAAGCCGTCGCCCAGCAGCTGCCGCAGCACGGTCTTGCGGCACATCTTGTCCTGTCCGCCACCCACGTCGTACCAAGGCGTACCCCGCAGCAGTTTCTTCTGCTCGTCGGCGCTCAGTTCCCCCGCGATCATGGCGTTGTACTTTTCCAGTTTAAAGGCGGGAGAATACCGGTCCGCGTGGCGCAGCAGTTTGTCCATGCTCCAATACACAAATCTGAACGTCCCATCTTTCAGTTCGTAATAAGCGTAGTAGCCGATAATCTTTTGGTTCTCCCGCTCCTCGTCGGTCTTATACTTGGCAAGATTGATAATTGGCTTTCCGGTTCGAGAATCGCGCGTGATAAATTCACCTGTGTTGGGGTCAATCTTTCCCAACTCACCCTCACGCACCTCAAGGCAGTTGACATCGGCGTATTTGCCCGTGGACATAGCCAGCTGGCAGTAGCCCTTATACCCCAAACTGAACTGGGCCACCGTGTCATAGGGCACGATATAGTAGCCGTGGCCGTAGATCAGGCCCATGCCCTCGCCGCGAAGGCCGGCAGCAATGATGGTGCCGGGGTCGCACTTCTTGAGGGCATCGCTGGCGCTCACCGCGCCGATCAGCGTACTGGTGAACCGCGCCGCCATCCGGTCGTCTTTCAGCGCCCGCGTGATCATCTGCTGGGCGCTGGGCGCCGTGATGGCCATGGAGAATGTTTTCTTCTCCCGCGTCGCCGGGGTGAATCCTGTCTGGTTCTGTGCTTTCATGCTTCCTCCTTACTCCTGCGGCACGCGCCCATAGCGGATGCCGTTTGCCTCCATGTATGCCTTCAATCCGTCCAGCTGCGCCGCCGTGCCGTATACCCGGAAATCCACGGTGTACACAGGAGGAGCCTCTTTCACAGTGTGTTCAAAGGCTTCCCGCTCCGTGGCGCGGATCACGTCCGCCACGCTGGGTGCCTCGGTAGGCTCCTGGGGTTCTTCTTCCACCAGTTCGTTGGTGGAGCCGACCTCCGCCTGCTGCGCAACCATCTCCGGCGGCATGGCGTACATCTTGAAGCGCTGTTCCTTCTCCTTCTGGGATGCTCCCGCCGCTTCCGCCTCCCAACGCTTGCGCTCATCCTCCTCGGCTTTCAGCCGAGTCAGATTGCTGTTCTTCATCAGCACCGCGCCGATGTTCCGCGACGTGCGGTATTCCGCCAGCAGTTCCGTCTCAAACTCGCTGCCCAGCGCCCGGATGGCGTTCAAATCGGCGCGGCACCGGTCAACGGCGGCGCACATGTCCGCCTGAGCCGTGCTTTCGGTATAGGTGGTGTTCAGCCACTTGGGGTTGAAGCAGTCGTCAAAGCTGATCCACTCCGCCATGTCGCCCACGACCTTGGCGAAGTAGTCCATCAGCCGCAGCCGCTTCTCCTCCTTCACCGCGTTCTCCATGGCCTTGATCTGCACATCCAGGGCGTTGGCCGCCTCGTCGCACAGGGCCGTCAGTTCCTTGCACTTGGCCGCAAAATCGCTGTAAGCCTCCATTGCCGCCGCCTTCGCCAGCTTCCGGCTTTCATCAATGCGGTCTCGGACACGTCTGATGGCCGCCCGGTATTGCTTGCTCTGGCTCATGCTCTCCGGCGTCACCGCCATGGTGCGCAGCGGTTCCAGGTTCTCCGTCAGCCACGCCTTCGTCTCGTCGAAGTTAGCGCTGATGCTCTGCTTCCGCAGCTCCTGCAAATCGCTGGTGATGCGGAACTCGATCATGTTCATGCCTGCCGTTCCTCCTCGTCATACTGGGTGATCCACTTCACCCGGTCGGCCCACTCCGGCTTGATGGCGCTCTCCGGGCAGTTCACCTCCACCACGATGGCACGCTTCGGCTCCTCGCTGCCCGCGGGAGCCAACACCTTGTCGCCCACCTTCAAAAAGGGCAGGCTGGTGCGGAACGTATAGGCCGCCCCGGCGTAGCCGTTGCTCTGGGGCTTGTAATACTTCACCTTGCAGATCATTTTTCGTTCTCCTCCTTCTTGGCATCGGGAGCGCCCTCTCCGGGCTGCGCTTCTGCGCTCACGTCTACAATCTTTCCCAGAACGCCAAGCTTGACCAGCGTGTAGGCCGTACACACGGCTTTGTTGTCGCGGAGGTTCTTTTCCACGGCATTGTCAACGCCGGTCAGGCAATGCGCAAAGTCCACGGCGGTCATATCCGCTCCCCGCGTCACAGATTGGAAATCCATTCCCTCCTCCGTCTTGCGCCCGAAACTCATCATGGCAAAGTTCAGGGCTGTTTCCTCTCGCAGTACCTCGCCGGTCTCCGCGTCGCTCATCACCAGTTTCAGTTTCATGTTTCTGTCTCCTTTCAGAGTCGTAATATTGCTGCGGGGGGTGTCCCCGTCAGTATGTGGTTTTGATAGAAGGCTATCTCCTTTTCCAGCAGCCATGCCAAGTTTTCCGCCTGTTCCTCCCGCTCAAAGCGATAGGTGCGGATGGAAAGGTCGCCCTCCATGTTTTCCAGCCCCGCCATCAGGTCCACGAACTCGTAGCCGGTCGCCAGCATTTGATGAAGGAGCTGACAATGGTATGGGTCGGGCACTCTCTTGTCCCACTTGGCCCACCCGGCCTTGCCGTTGGGGGAGCTGGTCTTGATCTCCAAAATGCCCTTCCGCCCCTGTTCGTCGGTGATCTCGCCGTCCAGCGTGGCGAAAAGCCATGGCCGCTCTTTCTGGTACAGCATGTCAAATGCGTGGTATTCCACGGTGTAATCCGGGTACATGGCCTCATACAGGCCCCGCAGCGCCGGTTCCATCCGTACTCCGCGGCTCACCGCCGCGCTGCCGCTCAGGTCCTTTGGGGTGTCCTTCCCCACTTTCAGCCGCCACAGTTCCAGCGGCGACATCCATGGACTCATGCCCACCACCGCCGCAGCTTCCGAGGCGCCGATCCCCTGCCGGTTCCGGCCTGCCAGCCATTCCTCCCGGCTTTCAAAGCGCAGTCGTTCCGTTGCTTTCCTCTCCTTTCGTCAATAAAAAAAGCGCCGCCAAGCAGTTCGGTAATTCCGAACCACTCGACGACGCTCCGCCCTTCCCGCCAACTGACTTAGGCGGGGTACGCTATTTGGTTTTCAGCTCGTCCCGTTTCACCACCACGATTTTCAGCCTGTCCTTCAGGGGGATCAGCTCTACCCGCTGTCCCCTCGCCAGTGCTGCGTTGATGGCGAATACCTGATCCTCCGTAAGGTTTATGGATGCCATGCTCTCTCCTCTTATGTATAAAGCCCAAGGGCTTTACAGCTTGTCCATACGCCCACCATGGCGATCACCACGAAGATCAGCAGCCACAGCGGCCCGCCGCTGCTCACGCCGCCCAAGAAGCCCAGCGCCGCCATGGCGCTGGTGCCCAGCAGCCACTTCCACTTCCGGTCACGCCGGCGCTCGTTTCTGGTCTTGCTCATGGTCTGCGTCCTCCTCAATGTCATCTCCACCGCAATTGGGGCATCGTTTCTCCCGCCGCGTTTCCCAGCCGTTCTCTCCATCCAGGTTCTCCCGCACGGTCACGATCTCCGGATTGCGGAACCACGTCCACTTCCCGCATGTATAGCAGCGGTATCTCATTTCTTCGCCATCAGGCACTCGCACAGCTCCTCCATGGGGATGTGCAGTTTCTTGCAGGCCCTGTCCAATTCCAGCACTGTGAACTCGGTAGGCGTGTCCAGTTTGCGCGTCAGTGTGGAGCGGGAAATCTTCATGGCGGCTGCCAGATTCTCCTGTGTGACCTTCTCTGCGCCCATGCCGCCTCGCAGCATCCTTCGCAGTTTCTGATCCACCGGGTTCGTGCCCAGCAGTGGTCTTACTCTCGGCATCTTTGTACTCCTTCCTTCACCAGCTCTGCCACACGACATCCGTAAATTTCGCTCATGCGGCGCAGTTTCTTTGCGTCAGGCGATGTGCTCCCGGTTTCCCACGCCCAAAGCGTCGTGCGAGATACGCCAAGCAGTTCCGCAGCCTCCTGCTGGGATACGCCTGCATTTACCCGGCAGCGGTAAAAGCCTGTCTTTTCCTTTTTCTCCACATTTTCACCTCACATACGTTAAATTTACTTGACAAATTATGCAACGTAGTGTATTTTGTAATTGTGATGTTGTGATACGGTACATTCTATGTTGCTCTTTTGTATTTGTCCGTTTTGTTGTTGTGTGTTTGTTGCCTGTATGTTCATTTTAGCACATGACACTCAGAAGTCAAGGGCAACATTTGCCGAACACGCCTTTTTGTGATTTCTTATAATTTAAGGTGGCAATTTATGGTAAAAATGACAATGGAGCAAAAGCTTGCTTTACAGAAAAGAAACTGCGAAATGTTGGAGAAGATCGAACTCCTCTTGCTTGCAAAAGGCGTTACAAAAGGCGATTTTTATTCCGCGATCCCTATCAACCGCAGTTCCATTTCCGCATGGCGACAAGGCGAAAGCTCCCCTTCTCCCAAAAAGCTGAAGCGGATTGCAGAGTATTTGGATGTTGATCCCTCTTACCTCATCCCTTTGGACATAAAAAAAGAGTCCGCTCCCCAACCGGGAAGCGAACTTAGTGAGGCGCTCGTGCAATCTCTCTGTTCTCTCACGCCTACTGAGCAGGCGCAGGTGCAGGCTTACGCCGCAGGGCTGATAGCAGCTCGAAAAGCTTAAATTGTTCCTCCGTAGTCAGCTGGGAGATCAATTCCCGCGCCTGTTCTTCGTTCATTCTCCTGCGCTCCTTTCCACCTGTTTCTTATGTACTCCCCGCTGCCGCTGGTACCGGCAGCGGGGATATAGCAGATCACTGTAAATCCGACGTATCTGCTACACCTTCATGGTAGCAGAAGCGCCATGCACCGTCTACCCGCAAAACGGGGAATCCTGTCTTGATTTGGGGAATCTCTCCCCAAAAGCGGGAAAATGGGCCTACCCAAATATGGGTAGGGCTGTCCCTATTGGGAAATCTGTTGTCAGGGAGGTCATCATGTCAGTTATGCAGGACTTGGGGGACTATATTGCGCAGTTCCCCGCCGTACTCAAAGCCGCCAGGATGCGTGTCGGCCTCACCAACGAAGAACTGGCCGAGCGTTCCGGTGTTCCCTATTCCGCCGTCTGTAAGATGCAGTCCGGCGAGCGTGATCCCAAGCTTTATGACGCCGTTGCCGTCTCTTATTGTGTCGGTCTCCATGTTGACGCTGCTTTCGGCCACGCTTCCCAGGAGAATCCTTCTGCCGCCCTTCAGCAGCGTGTCCACGATCTGGAGATGAATGAGGCCACCAACACCGGTGACATTGCCCGCCTGAATCAGGTGAACGATATCTATCTCGAACAGCTGGAAGAATATAAGAAGCGTGAGCGGTATTATAAGCGCTGGTCGTTTTTTACCACCCTGTTTTCTGCCATTCTCTCTGTTTTTCTGATTGCCTACCTGATCTTTGACTTCCGCAATCCCAACATTGGATTCATCCGTCATGGTGATGTCAGTTCCGTTGTTTGGGCCATCGTTCTTCTTGTGGCAATTTTCATTGGAGGCTGTGGCATTGTGGGCTACAAGATGCTCCGAGAATCTGCTGAAGAAACCAAGCGCAAGTAGCAGAATATTTGTTTCGTTCCCGATATAAGCTGTTTTTCTATGCGCAAAATTGCCAAAAATTTTGTTATCGCCTTGTTAAAACAGAAAAAGGCCGCTCCGTGCGGAGCGGCCTGCAACCCAGTCACTAAAATCAACCACGACAATAATGAAAGGAGATTGCCCTTATAGGGTAGCACAAAAATAACAAAATGTCAACGAAATGTAAAAGCTGTAAGCGGGAAGTTCCCGACAACGCACCCTTTTGCCCCTGGTGCGGAAAAAAGCAGATCAAAGAGAAGAAGTCCGATGGTGTCATCAAGGTGCCGGAGCCGAAGCAGCTTCCCTCCGGCAAGTGGCACATTTACCTGCGCCCTGAGTTTGTCCCTGTTACAGAAGATACCAGAGAGAAGTGTGTCACCAAGGCAAAGGCAATCCGCGCCGGTTATATTGAAGAACGAAAGCGCATCCCCAAAAACGCCCTCACTCTCCGTCAGGCCATCGAAGCGTTCATTGCTGCCAACGAAAACGCCCTCTCCCCTGCCACTATCCGCGGCTATGATATCATATGCCGCCATCGCTTCCCGGAAAAGATCGACGAACCTCTGGAAGATACCACAGGCTGGCAAGAGGCCATTGACGCAGCGAACAAAGCGTATTCTCCTAAAACTGTCTATAACTCCTGGGGCCTTGTCAGGGAGATCATGACAGAAAACAATGTGACGCCCCCGAAGGTTCGTCTCCCCCAAAAGCGTCAGCCGGAAAAAGAATGGCTCACTTATGACCAGATTTTGACCTTTGTGGATGCACTGCGCGGAAAGCGCTGCGAGTCCGGCGCTCTCCTTGCTCTCCACAGTTTGCGCCGTTCTGAAATATTTGGTCTTTCATGGGATGACATCGACCTTAAAAAGGGACGTATCCATGTTCGTGGTGCTATGGTTCAGAACAAGAACAATGTCTACGTCAAGAAGAAAGAGACAAAGAACGCCTCCTCGGCACGCACCATCCGCATCATGATACCCCGTCTGAAAGAAGTTCTCAAACAACAAAATGACGCTGGACTCCCCCCTGTTCTTTCCACACCCAACTCCCTCACGCAATCCATCAACCGGGTGTGTGCCGCTGCAAACCTTACAGAGATTGGTACCCATGGTTTACGCCATTCATATGCCTCGCTCGGATTTCATTTGGGGTTATCTGAGCTGGAAGTTCAGGAGATCGGCGGCTGGCGCGATCACAATACTGTCCACAAAATATATCTTCACCTTGCAAAGCAGGATCGCCTTAACGCCGAAAACAAAATGGAAAAATTCTACAAAGAAAAAAACCAAAAGAAGCCCAAGAAAAAAAGCAGCGAAGAATAACTTCGGAACTGGTCAAAAACGCAATTTTGCATATGCTCAAGCATACGAATTTTTAAACCCGCATGATTACAGGTGTTTTACCCGATATCTTGCGGGTTCGAATCCCTCACGGCGTGCCATTATGGCAGGAAGCCCGCAACCCTAGTGGTTGCGGGTTTTTCTTGTATTCATGCGGGTTCCCTGGCATTTTTGCGTGTGCATAGCTGACGCAAATCCGTAATTTTTCAGACGCCAAGCGCCACTCAAAACGCACACTTTTGCATATGGATTTGCATATGAAAACCGGCCCTCTGTGGGGCCGGTTTCCCTATTCTTCACACCACCAGACAGTCTCTCTCCGTACACCTGCTACGGCTGCATCGTCGTGGTGCATCAGGATGTCAACGTAGTTTCCTTTCACCCCTGCATCCAGTGCGATGTACGTCTCGTCACCGATGACCACCGTGGAACCGGTGGGTATGACGCTGGGGTCTGTTGCAACGCAGCTCCCGATCCACGTCCATTGCCCGCTGGCTGTCAGAACGCGGCCTTCCTCATCTCGATTCATGTGGGCGTAAGGCGTGCAGTCCGCACAATAACCGGTGATGATACAGTCCTCAATCACATTGCTTTTGGCCTTGATGGCCTCCAGGGTCTTTTGCTCCTCTTCGGGATCTTCCCATGCCACCGGCTCTTCCTCGCCTGTGTTGGGTGACTGGATAATTGGTTCATCCGGAAGCACTTCCGGTGCGCTTGTCTGGTCGGAGATCAGCAGGCACAGCACGATGACCAGCGCCACGGCCAGAAGAACTTCTGTCAGGATGTGAATAGCGTTTTGAATCGCCACGCGCCTATATTCGTCCCGCAGCACAACGAACGGTTCCGGGCAAAGCCCAAACTCTCCGGCCAGTGCAATGTTCCGCTCCATTGCGCTGCACACTTCTCTATTTCGTCTCGTCATCATCTTTCTTCACCTCGTAAAGCGGGCATCCGTCATTCACGAAATCGGCGCAGTATTCGCTGTCTCCGTTGAAGCAGGCCCATGTAAACTCGTCGTGCCACTTGCAGCCGACGCAGCATGTATACTTCATTTTCGCATTCCTCTTTCTCTCTTTTCCCGCGCCAGGGCATTCCACATGGCCGTTGCGCTGCTCTGCGTGTTGCCGGACACGATGAAGCCGCAGGAATAGCACCTGACGTAATACTTTTCCGGGAGGTTCACTGAGCATTTCCGTTCGCCGCTGTCCATGCCGCACTTGGGGCATAGCCATAGCTCGCCCCTTGGCTTTTTGCGGAAACTGTTCATGTGTCAGCTCCTCCCTGTCGGTCCTTTGACCAGGGTGTATCAACGCACTCCGGATTCTTGCAGCGCATTTGAACAGCCCACAGCAGATTCCACGCCGCCGCCAGCAGGTGATTCTCGTTCTCCTGCCCATCCAGATACTTCGCCGCGTGTCGCATGGCACTGTCCATCAGGCTGCTGGTGGGGATGCCTTTATCGACATTATGCGTCCCATACTTGAGTGCCCGTGCCTCGCAGTGCTTGCTCACCTCGATGATAGCGGCCCACGGGAGGAGATCCATTCTGCCTTTCCCAGCGTGCATATCCCGCACCGCGCCGGTGCTGAATGTGGTGCGCTCACCGCTGTCCTTGATGCGGTTTTTTCTGTACTCCTCTTTCCAGCAATCAAGGCACAGCTCTCCCGTTACATAGTTCGGACGATATTCGTTTCCGCACTTCGCACATACTTCCATTGTTGTCTCCCCTTTCCTCTCTCAAAGCGCCAGCTCTATCTGCCGGCAGTCGTCCTCCAGAAACAGATTCATCTGGGCTGCGTGTTCCTCAAAGCGTTCTTCCTGCAGTTGGAAGTATGTCGGCTCGATCTCGCAGCCTACGAAGTCAAAGCCCAGATCATGGGCGGCGATGCGGCTGCTGCCGCTGCCAAGGTGCGTGTCCAACAGTTTCCATCCCGGCTTTGCGTATTTCTGGATCAGCCACTCATACAGCGCGACCGGCTTCTGAGTTGGATGGATACGCTTTTCATTTAGCGCCTTGTTGCCCTGCTGGGTACTCCCTTCCGAAATGCTCTTGCCTTGCATCATCCCCCGCCACATATAGCGGAATATGTCCACTCTCTTTGTCAGGGAGCAAAATGCAATTTCACCGTCTGACTGGTCGGAACCATCGTTGCATTTGTCCCAAACGATAGCGCCGGCGCATGGCAACTCAAAGTAATTGGCACCCCAAATAATTTGTTCCTTGCTCACGCGGAACAGTTCTTCAAAATACTCACGCCCAGGTGGCGCAGCGTCAAAGCCCGTTTTCTGATAGTTCCCATCTGGGACCCATACTCGTTTTCCGTTTTTTTGGACTACAAATTTACTGCGCTTCTTTCCTCCGTCCTCGCCAATTCCGTAAGGCGGGTCCACGATGGCGAGATCAAACGCCTTGTCCGGCAGCGTCCGCATATACTCCATGCAGTCCGTATTCAATGCGATCTGCTCTGCCATGACTACTTAGCCTTTCGCAGTTCATTCACGGCATCTATCAGCTCGTTGATTTTATCCTGCATAACTTGCGTGTCTGGGACGTATCTCATAGTCCCGTTTTCGGACTTCCACACGCTCCCGCAGTGAAAAATATCCTTGGGCTTCTTCACTACTGCTTTCTCATTCACCCACCGTCCAATGCGCTTATAGCCCTTGAAGCCGTTTTCCGCCTCGTACTTGGTGATGCAGTCCTCCTCACCGTCCGTAAAATGTACAATCGGCTCATAGAATCCACGCTCCCGGCATTTCTCACACCGGCAGACGCTCTTGATGTACCCCACCCGGCCATCCGAGGTCTCCACATAGTCTCCCTCGTGCAGGCTTCCCGGCAGCATCATCGGTTTCGTGGAGCTCATCTTGTCAACCTCGTCCTTTTCTGCATATCCGCAATCCCTGATCGCTCTGATCCGCGCAAAGTCGTACTTGCCAATGCGAATAAAATTCTGCGGCAGATTCTCTATATTGCCACTCCAGCCCGTCTGCATCCCATCGTCCCACTTGAAAATGAAACTGTGCCCGTACCCTAATTGCTGGTGAGACGACACATATCCGGTAAGTGTTTTGGATGATGTGCCATCGGCACGTTCCAGCCTCACATAATCGCCTACATGAAATTTGTATTTCATTTCAAACTTCCTCCATAACTTCAAATTCGTAAAGCAGAGGTGCTTTCTTCTCCCAAAACCGCCACCACTTTCTTCTGGTGTAAATAATCCGTTTACACTCCAAAAACGGCCAAGTAAGAAGTCGTTTGCCAACCGCTGGTTTTTCTGCCGCCAACTCTTAGGTTGCACTCCAAATAAACCGCATCCCCTTGGTCAACTTCACGCAGCTGTCTTTGCTCGTGTCTTGCACTCTGAAATGGAATACATCCTCTGACGCTGACAGGGCATCCTCGCGTAAAACATTTTTCGGCTCTACGCTATACCAAAAACCATTCATTTCGTTTCCTCCGCATTCTCCGGCATCACGATATACGTCTGGCCAATCGAGTCCAGAATGACGTTCTTCACTTTCACAGGAAATACTTGCAGTCGCCCTTCTGCCTCTGCGCGTACCCATTCCCTGATCTTGTCCATGCCGTTCTCATGCACCCACACGGCGAACTCTGCTACCTCGCGCACCATCTCCGGCGTCAGTCCCGTGTCCTCGTATTCCGCCAAACGGTCTTTCAGGCGGTTGCGGCAATACAGCGCGGTGCAATCCGGCATTTTCTCTCCGTGTTTCTTCATCCATGCGGCCTCGCACATCTTGCAATTCACCCAAGCCTGCCCATCGGTGTCGCGCTTCGTCATTCTTTCGTTCATCTCTGTTCCTCCACATAGCACCAGCTCTGGGGCGGGCGCTTGATCGTCCGGCCGTCACAGTCCATTTTGCTGTAGTTGTAATGAGGACAGGCACAGCAATCCGACTCGACTTTACATAGCCCCTTGAACTCGCTCAGTTTCTTCAGCGGGTCATAGATTTTCAGGTTGGAGATATGCCAGCCGTAACCGACGCCCTTGAGATACCGAACGATCTCATCCCGCGTCAGACAGGCTTGCTGCTCCACATCGTCTGGTGCATGGTTGAGCGGTGCGAGCTCATAGATGCGGTCGCAGGTAAACTCGGCAATGATCGTTCCGCCAACCTCCATCTGTACCCATTTATCATTGATGATATGGGGAACAGTTCCTTTTGTCCGGTAAATGTAGCACTTGAACGGTGGAGTCAGCTTTGGCCGGCTCTTTCTGACCTCAATGGTTTTCTCACCGCTGCAAATTTTCTCGCACCACTTCGGGCGGATGCTGATAAGTACGGCCTTACTCATGGTTCCCCCGCCTTTCTGCTCGATTTGGATTTGGTTTGTAGCCATCCGGATACACCACATCGCCAAGCGCTTTGAATAGGTCGCAGCATGATGTGTCGTGCGGAACCTTTGCTAAATCACAAAACTGGTGATATGCAATGGTTGTTCTGCCCTCATCTGTGCCATGTGCAAGATAGTTTCCATGCTCAAACGTACAATTCGGTGCATGAATATATAGCGACCCGCACACTTCGCCATTTTCGTTTCTCACTGGCTTCTTAAAAAGAACATTGTATATTCCGCAGTCGGATTCGAGGATGATTGCTTCCTCTGAATCAGGACTTGCATCACACACAAAAGTAGCTCCCCATCTCATATGTCCATTCTTCATTCTTCTACCCCCATAATCGGCCAGTGGTCATACACTTCGCCGTTGTTCCACGCGGCAACAACCTTTTCCCTACTTGGCAGGCCGAATGTATGTATCCCACATGCCTTACACTCTGCGAACCACAATTCATGATCTCCCTGCGGAGTATCGTAGTCCCGCGAGTACACCGTCGGCTTATGTGCGCAGCCCCCCACAGGCTTCATATCCAAATCAAGCACACAGGCAACCGGCTTTCCAACACCCGCTTTGCAGGGCGCGGATTTCGCAGCAAAAGAAAACTCGGTCTCTTTCGGCTCCATCATCCGTTTTCCTCCCGCTTCAAGATCCCCATTCCGACGCACAGTTCGATCAGTTTGTCATCTTCCAGATCAATAACCCTCTGCGCGATGTCAAGAAGATACCCAGTCAGCAGGTCGAGGCCAACGGAGATGCCAAAGGCGTTTTCTTTTATGACTCTGCTTTTGCTCTCACTCAGCGTTCTGTCGATGTTCGATAGCAGATTGCCGTAATCCAGTTTCATTCTCATGGTTTTTTCCCTCCATCTTCGGCTTTGCCAACGGCCTGTATATCGTCTGCACGCCCTTCATCTGCGGCGTCAGCCACACGCACCACATGACATCCATCAGGGGACTGCCGCCGTGGTCATCCTTGAAAAAGAAGTCCGGTCGCCACGTCAGGGGCAGTATGTAACTGGGCGGGAACTCCTCAAACAGCTTGGCGCGGCCGGCCGCGTGCCAATACTGTGATTTCAGCAGGAACGCGAAGGGCCGTCTGAGGGACGCCGCCTTTCGGATGAACTGCTCCGCCAGCTTGAACGGCGGATTGGTGATGATCCAGTCGAAGCTCATGTGCCACTCCGGCGAATCCACTGTATCCAGAAAATTCAGCCCCTTGGAGATATCGGTGCCGCACACCTGCTCATAGCCGCAGCTCTGGATGGCCTTGACCATATCTCCCTCGCCCGCTGCCGGCTCCCAGATCATCGTCCGCTGCGGCAGGTTCAGGAACTCCATCAAGGCCACCGTCACCTCCGGCGGCGTAGGATAAAGGTCGCTTGTCCGTCGTCCCAGGGCGCTGTTACCGCCGTTGATGCGGCTTGCCTGTAAACTATCCATGATGTCCCTCCTTACGGTCTGTACCAGCCGACGTAGTGGCTTTCGTAGAAGATGAACCGGACACCAGGCAAGCACAGATAGGTGATCTTCGGATTCTCAACGCTTCTTTTGAACATTTCTTTCTCCCTCCGTTTTCTTTCACAATGACGAACTCAGATCAAAGCGTGTAAAGATCCAGCGCAGGCAGTTGATCAAGTCCGCCTTGCTGATGCTGTTGTGTGTCGCCATGTTGACAACATTTTCAATAGCCAATGCCTTGGATTTCTCGGCAATATTGGGGTCATCCAGGTGGTTCTTCACGACCTCTATGGAATCCGCCAACGACAGGTTGTAAGATGGAAATCTCACTGTTTTCATGTTCGATATCTCTCCTTCACAACTACGGCGCATAACTCACCGTCTGGACGCCTTTCCTCACTTACACAACTCTTGGTGATAAGGCACTCATAGTAGAACTTGCTCTCTTTTGTGACAACACCGATTACGCGATCACCTAAAGCCTCTGGAACAGTCAGGGGAATTCTCATTTCTTCTCCGGTTTCGTCGGAATCCGGTGCATTATTTTTTGGCGATCGACATTCCGCTTGCGTAAGTGCACACATCAGGAACCCAAGCCCAAACATCGCCAGCATTTGCAAAATGGCGCGTACAATCGTCAGTGCTTCTCCCATGTTCAGCTCCTCCTCAAAGCAGTACAGTTATTGATTCCTCTGGGATTCTCCCCCCTTTCCCATTTTCCCATTTTGTCGGCATTTTCGCCGTCTTAACTGTTGTCATAGGATTGGGCTTTACAGCCGGTATCAGCCAATCGCTCCCGCACACATAGCACTTGATGAACCTCATTCTCCCGTGGTCACAGGAGAGCTCAAGGCAGTGCTCGCTGCATCGGCAGGACTGACCCGTGCCATAGAATGTCCACAGCTGTCCCGCGCCACCGTTTCCGCGTTGGCCGGCACCAGCGCCGCCATCCCCAGCCTGTGGGACATAGGACGAAGGGGATGGTCCGCCAGCTCCCGCTGCGTGTACCGTGTAGGTGATAAACTCTCCGCTGCCACAGTCTGGACAGCGATAAGGCCGCTCGAAAAACACTTTTCCGCACCCGCTGCACTCGTAGTATTCGTTTGACATGCCCTATCACCCCCTCAAAGGCAGAACTCAAGGTAGGCCCGTAGATTGGCCTTCGCCCTGCTGATTGTCCTGCTTACCACGGACTTATCCACACCATGCCGCGCCGCGATCTCAGTCACCGTCAATCCCTCCGAATAGTGCTCCAATAAGTAAGTCCGCTGTACTTCTGTCAACTTCGACAGCGCAAGAGGGAGTTTTCTTTTCAAGCGCAACAGGACTTCTTGATTGTCCTCCCCGTTTTCCTCCCTGTACCTTTGGAGCGACATAAGGACGTCCTGGTATGTATTTTGTAGCCCGGTAGGCCCTGAACTCTTCATCCAGCCAATACCCCCTCTCGTAATAAAACCGACAGGCTCGTTCCGCATGGCGCAGATCCCTGCGTACCATCTTGAGCTTGTTCAACGTACTGGAATCCGTATATCCATTCCCATCCGCATTGGCAGCTTCCATTTCCTTGATCCGCCGGTCCACCAGCGCCGCACTCTCTGCGTACTGCTCCGCGATCTCTATCAGCAACATCTCAGCCACCACCGCCTTTCACGTTGAAACACGCCCTTTATAGAATTACGCCTTTACTTGCTCGATGCTCTCCATCGGCACCAGCCGTTTCTTGTTCTCTGCATAGTAGACGATGGCAAAGAGTTTGGGGTTAATCAGCATACACCGGTAGCCCTCCCTTTCGTATGGGCCGTCGTGCCATTCGCAGACGATGCTCGTACACAAGGTTGTCGTTCCAACATACACACCAGTAAACGAAGCCGTCTCCGTGGTATACCTATCGCAAGTCTCATATCCATCGACCTGCTCCCCATCAAAAACATTTCCCTTCTCGCAAAGGTAGGCAATGGGTTCTGATCCGTTGTGAACCTCAAAGTATTTTCCGCTTTTCCTGATGTATGCGCTGCATGACACTCGGTCCCCAAGTCGCAGCTTTTGCGTTTCAGTCGCTCTTGCAGTCACCCAGATTCACCTCCATCTCGCAGTTCAGATACTCTCAATAGAATCATGCTACCCGTGTCAAGCACTTTCCCTTGAAAATCTTCTGTCCTGGCCGTCTCTCACCAGAAACTCACTTCTGCTCCACCTATCACCCACCAACTTGCCGGTAACTTGCCGCCACCCCGTCACACGTCCTTCACCTATATGGCGCTTTGCGCCCGACGATATTTTATTTTTTTGGACTTACCCTTTTGGGCAAACACTTTTTCGCTTTCCGTTTCTAAACCACCCCCCTACCCGCAATCTTGCGTCCATCTTTGTACTAACTTGGGACTTGCTTCCAATAAGTCGTGTTCAGAGTTGGGTTACGGAACATTGGAGGGGGGAGAAGAGTTACCCACGGGGTGCGCTCGATTTCCGCCCTCGGAATTGCAAACCACCCCCGGCCCCGGACCATGGAGCCGCCGCGGCTGCTGCGCCTTGCAAGATTGCCCGTCAATCCTGCGCCACGTCGTTACATTAACAGTCAATTAAAGCAACGAAGCGCGGGAAAGCGTGCAAGATGTCTTGCAAACCGCCACTTTCCGCCGTTCCTCAGCCCTTCCGCCTGCTCTGACCGCCTGCCGGTGGCCGGATGGCGGAGCGGGAGCCGCCGCCGGTCCCCGTCTCGCCCGGCTGAACATGCCGCGCCGGGTGACTCCTCTCCCTCTCCCTGGTCTTGGCTGTCCTCTTGGCTTGGATGTCCTGGGCTGTGGTGGTCTGCTGGCTGCTGGTCTGGTCGGCTTTGATGCTGACGCTTTGAGCTTGGAGCGCTCGACATTGGAGCGGGTGACACTCTTTGAGATGATGTTTTATTGAACTGAATACAACCGCGCGGGGAATAAACGCGCGCGCACGCGTAGGGGCTGGCGGTGGCCTACCCCGCTTCTTTGGCATTTTAACGGCTGCTGGTGCCGTTTTTCTTTGGGGGCCGGTGTCCCTGTACCCCCCTTGACGCTTGACGGGGCTTCTAGGGCTTCCTGTGGCGTTTCTGCGCTTCTGGCGTATTTCCGGGGGCATGGGATGCAGGCGGGAAAGCCTGGGGCATATTGTGACGATCTGCGGGGCTGGCGGCGTTCCCTGGCTGCCGGTGGCGGCCATTGGCGGCGGCTGGGTCAGGTGGTCAGGGGCGAAAAATCCGTAACAAAAAAGAGAGGGTACCGGCGTTTTCCGGTGCCCTCTCTGGCGCTTCTCGCTGTTTGGTTGTTTTGGGTCAGGCGGTGACGGCCTGGCCGCTGGTGCCGTAGTACTCCCCGGCCCACGCCTGATAGATCCCGCCCTTGTCGCTGACTGCGGTTACCCATCCGCCCACGTTGGCGGCCACGCGGCAGGGGATGCGGGGCCAGTCTCGGCCCACGTCAAGCCAGACGCGCACCCCCTCCGCCGCTGCGGCTCTGATTGCGGCGGCGGTGTACCACCTGCCGCGGCCTTCCGGGGCGATATTGTACCGGCGTTCTTGGCTGCTGCTCATGCTCTCGCCCACTCTCACGCGATCCGGCCCTGCTGGGCCTCCATCAGGTCGAAAAGCCGCGCTTTTAGCCTCATGACCTCGGCGGCCAGCTTCTGGGCCTCTGCTTCCATGTCCTCGGCGTGCTGCAATGCGTTTTCCACGCTCTGGGCCAGGTCGTCGCATTCGGCCTCTTTGTCGGCCAGGGCTTCGCGGCTGTCCTCGCTGGTGGCGCGATAAATGGGATACCCGGCCCGCTCGCTGCTGTGGTCATCTCTGGCATAGTCACCGGGGAAAAGCTCGTCAACGATGGCCCAGGCGTGGGCGGTGCTCCATGCGGTCTTGCTCTCGTGCTTCTTCATGTTCTGCCCCTCCTTAGTCGTTGACGATCTCGCAACAGATGCCGCCGGTCAAACTCCGGCAAACGATGCCCGCGCCATAGCGCCGCAAAAAGTCGTTCAGCTCGTCCCGGTCAAGTTCCGGGTCGCCCTGCTCGTTGCGTTTGTACCAGCCTTCTGCGGCGGCGAAGTCGTGAATCTCCTCCGGGAAGGGAAGGCCGATATATTCGCCCAGGTCGTCCAGGCGGCGGAACTCGATTTGCTGGCCCTCGTCGGTGGTCTCGCTCTCGTGCTTCTTCTGCTTCGTCTTGGTCTGTTTGGCGCTCTCGATCTCAATGATCGGCTTCCCGCGGCGCTGGGCTTCCTCCACGTCGGCGGCGGTGGCCTCGGAGACCTTGCACCACTCGTATTTTTCGGAATAGTGCTTCTCTACGGCCTCGGCGCTCTCGGCGTGTGCGATGTTGGCACAAAAAAACGTCGTCGCTGTACTGGAAACTTACGTTGAAATATTTTTTCATGTTCTGTTCTCCTTTCGTGCCCTGTCGGGCCTGTCGTGGTTGATCTTTTATACTACTAATTATATCACGATATCGGTATATTACAATTGTCGTTTTGCATAAAGATATCGTTATACATTTGTCAGAATATACAAAAAACAGCAACGGCGGAAAATCGCCGTTGCTGTTCGTTTTTTCGTTATCCGCTGCCGCTGGTGGTGCAGGCGCTGCCGGTCACGTCTCCGGCTGCTCTCGCCGCGCTAATTCCTTGTTGACGGCCTCGCAGATAAAGCCGTTGACGCTCTGGCCCTGGGGGGCGGCTGCCGCCTCTATTGCGGCCTTCTGGCCCTTGGGCAGGCGTACCAGAATTTTGTCATATGCTTTTGCCTCATACTTCGCAGTTGCGGCCATTTGGGCTTTTGATACAGTCATTTTCTGTCCCTCCCTGTCTCGCGGTCGATCTGCTCGCCCAGCTCTTCCGCCCAGCCTGCCGGGATGGTCGCCGTATAAATGGGACTTACTGCCACCACCGGCGCGGCGATCCTGACGGGCTGCCCCTCTGCCGCGTTGGCCGGGATGGTCAGGATCACCCGCGAGGCCACCGCCGCGGCAAATGCCGCCTCGTCGCTGCCTGCCTCCCGGATGCTGGCCGGGGTTCCGATCTCCGCGAACACCGCGCCGCCCATGCCGTTATCGGCTTGTGTCTCCGTGTGCAGGCCGTAGAGCGTCACGCCGCCCACCTGATACGGCCCGGCGGTCACGCCGTCAGGAAGCCGGATCTTGACAAGCTGGCGCTTCCGCTGGCTGTCTCCCATGGCATCCCACCCCATGGCCGCCAGCTGGCGGGCCGCGTTCGGTCCCTCTGGTCTGGTGCTGGTGCTGTCCAGCGCTACAAAGCCGTCATGATCAAAAAAATGCATATGCTCCGTTGCCTCTGGTGTAGGCCGCTGGGCCGCCCAGGTGGTCAATATAACAATATGTGTCATGCTCTCCCCTCCTTTTTTGTCGCATCCTGATTATATCACCACGCAATAACGATAGCAATATACAAATTGCACATTTCTATAACGATATCTTTAGATATTTTGCCGATTGAAATATACCGATATCGTGATATAATGAGATTCACAAAATCAACCACGAAAAAAATTGCAGGAGGTCTACACCATGAAAAATCTGATCCAATTTGAGGACATCCACACCGGCGGCGCATATATCGCCGTTGCCGCAACGGGGGAGCTGTTCCGCGCCACTTACAGCGAGACGCATAAAAATATGTTCTTCGCCATCCCGTCAACGTACCAGATTGCCGGATACCGTCCCGCCGCCCTGGCCGAGGGTGACCGCGTTCGCGTCCACCTCTACGACACCGCAGGCCGGGAGATCGTGACCCGCCACTTTGGCGACGTGTTCACTGTTCGCCGCGAAAATGGCGCTCTAGGCATCGACTGGAGCACCGAGCGCAGCCCGTACACCTGCCGCGGCGAAATCTTCGCCCCGTTTTCCACCTTTGCGCCGTCCGTGATCTTCGAGCAGGTCGGCACCGGTTACCGCTTCTTTTGGGACAACATTTCCGACGCCCTGACCCGGAAGGAGGCCGCCACATGCTGACCGCCTTCTATTACCTCGTCATCCTCACCGGCGCGGCCACTCTGGCCCGCCTGGTGCTGGCCCTGGTGGATCGCATCGAGCGCCGCCGCTGATCTTCACCAAAATCTATACAAAATTTTATCTTTTCAAAGGAGATTTTAACCATGGAAAACAAGAATTGGACCATCAAGGAAATTGAAGCCATCACCCAGCAGCAGGCCGCCGCCATGGCGGAGAGCGTCCAGGACATCAAAGGCCACCAGGTTTATTTCGTGGATTTCGGCGGCTACTTCGGTTTTTCCGCCCTGGTCTACGCCGACGGCCAGCCCATCATTTACGCCAATGACTACGAGCTGCACCACCAGGGCCGCGCCCGCGCCGATCTCCGCGCCCTGTACGTTTCCACTCTGTCCGAGAAGCTATTCACCGTGGACGAGCTGCGCGGCCCCGTCTCCGATTATGACGAGCTTCGCGCCAAAGAATACTACATCCGCAACTATTACGGTATGCGCCGCCCCCACGTTTCCATGTGGTTTGCAGGGCCAGAGGCCCAGCGGGAAGCCCTGCGCCGGAAGGTGGAAAAAATGGTCTTTAGTCCGGTTTTCTGTGCCTACTATGACCCCAAAGACGCCGATTTCGTGAAGCAAGGCGCGGCGCTTCTGGAAGGTCTGAGCCACGCCAACGAGGCCAACCGCGAAAACGCCGATTTCTGGGAATCCGCGTTTCTCTATGAAATGTTCAATCACGAGTACGGGATCAACTGGCAGGCAGATTTTGACGTGTGCGGCTGCTTCGGCAATGTGTCCGGCGTCCGGGATTATACCGACCGCGAAAAGCTCTTTGACGCCTGTGGATTTAACGACATCCAGCGGCAGGCATACGCCGCCGCCCGCCGCAAGTACTTCAAGAGCGAGTCCGCGAACCTGTGACCACCTGCACCACCTGCGCGGGGCGGCGTTTCACCGCCCCGCACTTTCCCTTCAAAATTTCACACCGAAAAGGAGCCAATAAAAATGAACGATCAGAACAACGTCAAAATCAAAACCGGCGACGTGGTGGAGATCACCGGCGCATATTTTAAGAATGACAACGGCCTATATTTCGTGCAATACGCGCCCGGCGATCCCGGCTGGCTGGGCAATTACTGCAGCCTGCGCCGCGTCAGGAAAAGCGGCGAGATCAGCGCCGCAAAATATAGCCTCTGCTCCTGGCCAATCTCCACATACGTCAACGACCGGGAAAAACGCGCCGCCGCCGACAGCTGGAACCGGGAACACGCGAAAATTGAGGTGAAGCCCATCGCCAACCGCGCCCACATCGCGGCGCATTTCACCCAGGAAGCGGACAGCATGTCCGGCCAGATCATCTATCAAGAGTTCAACTTCGGCCCTGACGATCCCTGCGTCGTGGAGCTGCGCACCCGCCAAAACTTCCTTTATGACCTGGCCGCCAGCATCCAGGCGGCGCAGGCCCAATAAAAACAACCGTCAGCAGGGGCGGCCCAGCGCCGCCCCGGAAAGGATACGAAAATGACCACTTACACCGAACGCCGCTTGCTGGACTATAACGCCGGAATCTGGGCCGATCCCATCGTCTGGACTTTCACCGCCGACGGCACCGACCGCCTGACCGTCACACGCGACGGCGTGTCAAAATCTGTCCGCGTGGAGAACTGCGGCGAATTTGCCTATAAGCTGCAGAAATCCCGCATCCTGGCCCAGGGCGGAGCGCCGGGACTCTGCGCCACCCTGACCGCCTGGGCAAATGAAAACTTCTGCTTGTCCCTGCTCAACAAGGTCTTGCACCACGCGTTTGACACCTGCCGCCCGGCCCGCTGACCGCAAAAACGGCGCCCTGGGGGCAGGCCGCCCTACACACAAACCACCTATAAACCGCCGTAGGGCGGGGTGCCCTCACCCCGCCGCCCAAAATTGGAAAGGAGTCCCCCATGCTCAACCGCTATCAAGTCGTCACCTGGTCCCGCGATACCGGCGCGGATGAAAAAATGGACTTCACCCGCAAGGCGGACGCCATCCGCCACGCCCGCAGCTTCCGCGGAAGCGAGGACTACGCCGCCGTATACGACGCGGCCACGAAAACAGCCGCCGTCATTTTCGGCAATCTCTACATCCCCGTTTTTGCCGACTTCGTGACCGTCCGCCCTCTCTGCACGGCCTGCTGACCGCCTGCCCCGCACATTGACACGGGGCATATGATCGCCACGACCAGCCCCAACGAAAACATACGAAAGGAAAATTTACCATGTTCACATACACAACCACGACAAACCGCTACCGCGAAAATATTATTCTGGTATCCACCGACGGCGTGGAGATCGCCACCATCCGCGAAAATCGCAACTACCGCAACAGCGATGGCTACACCGTCTATGCCATCTTCCGCGACGACCCCGACCGGGGCAAATGGCTGGGCAATGTCCCCACCATCGCCGCCGCGAAAAAGCTGATCCGCGACTGGTACAGCGAAAACATGGACGCCGTAAAGGCTGCCACGCCCGCCAGCCGTGCCGATGTGCGCCGCCTGCCCTCGTTCAGCAACAGCGGCTTTTATCCCACGCCGTCAAAATTGGCCGGTAAAATGCTCTCCTGCGTGAAGTGGGAAGGCGTCTATACCATTCTGGAACCCTCTGCCGGAAAAGGCGACCTGGCCGACGCCGTGGACCGCCACATCCGCGCCCGCCGCCATAAGATCAGCAGCCGCGTCTATATCGACGCCGACGAGCCTTACATGGACTGCATCGAGCAGGACGCCGACCTCTCCGCCCTTTTGCGCGGCAAGGGCCTCCACGTCGTCCACGATGATTTTCTCACCTTCCGCACTGTCAAGCAGTACGACCTGTGCATCATGAATCCCCCCTTTGAAAACGGTGACGAACATCTTCTGCAGGCTCTGTCCCTCATGGAGCGCGGCGGCCAGATCGTGTGCCTTCTCAACGCCGAGACCATCCGCAACCCCTACACCAACCGCCGCAAGCTGCTGGCGCAAAAATTGAGCCAGTACAACGCCCGCATTGAGTTTATCTCCGACGCCTTCCGCCATGCCCAGCGAAAAAGCGACGTGGAAATTGCCCTGGTCTATGTGAACATCCCCCGCAAAATTTACGCCTCCGACATTTTGGAAGGACTCCACCGCGCCAGCGAAAACATCGAAAATTCCGCCGCTGATCCTGCCTCTCTTGCCTCTGCCGACTGGATGGAAAATTTAATTGAAGGGTATAACTTCGAGGCAAAATTGGGCGAAAAGCTCATCCATGAGTTTCAAGCCCTCAAGCCCTACTTTGACACCGGCGACAAGTACGACAAGCCTCTGCTGTCCCTCACCGTAGGCAGCGATAAGCGCGGCAACGGTACGGCATCCCAGATCAACGCCTACCTCTCCGGCCTGCGGGCGAAATATTGGGGGATGCTGCTGCAGCGTCCGGAGCTGACCGCGAAAATGACCTCCGCCATGCAGCAGGACTACCAGCAGAAGATCCGTTCTCTCTCCGCCTATGACTTCTCCCGCTATAACATCGAGTCCGTCATCCGTGAGATCGCCCACCAGCTGACCCGCGGCGTGGAGGAATCCATCCTTGAGCTGTTCGAGACCTTCTCCGCCAAGCACTCCTGGTATCCGGAGTCCGCCAATAATATCCACTACTACAACGGCTGGGCCACCAACAAGGCCCACAAGGTGGGCATGAAGGTCATCATCCCCTCTAACGGCTGCTGTGCCAGCTGGGGCCGCGAAAAATTGGACGAATACCGCGTCAACTCCCTGATCTCCGACCTGGAGCGGGCCATGAACTACCTGGACCGCGGCGAGACCTCGTTCCACACTCCCGTCGATCACGCCGTCCGCATCGCCAACGCCGCCGACACCAACAAGGCCGATTTCACTTACTTCACCTGCGTGTTCTACAAGAAAGGCACCTGCCACATCAAGTTTAAGCCGGAAGCCGCCCGCATTATCGACCGGCTGAACATCTTCGCCGGTCAGCGGAAAAACTGGCTGCCGCCCACCTACGGCAAAAAGCACTACGCCGACATGACCGAGGAGGAGAAAGCCGTCATTGACGATTTCCAGGGCGAAGAAAATTACGAGAAGATCATGTCCGACCCCTCCATGCTGATCTCCACCACCGCCTCCCTCGTGGCCCTCCCCGGCATGTAACATCGCCAACGAAAACCTGACCCTTGCCGCCGTCGCGCCGCCTTGCCTCTCCTTTCAAGGAGAGGTGGCGCGAAGCGCTGGAGAGGTCGTAGGGCGGCGTGCCCTCACGCCGCCGCTTCGTAGGGGCTGTCACCTCAAAATTTTTCGCGCATGGGGGGATATAGGGGGGTATATAGACTCTATCTCTATCTCTGACTCTATCTATCCGTAACCGATTTCGCACGTCGTTATAACGCGCCCGTAACATTGTTACGCGCCCTTGTCACGAATCCACACCCCAGCCCTTGAAATTCTGCCCCGTTTGTGATATTCTGCACATAGGAACTTAACAGGCCCCGTGAAAATAACCAAAATCCCCGCGGAAAAAAACCTGTTTTGTCTCTCAAAATTTAACGATAATTCCCTCTTGCTTTTCCGTCCCTTTTTTGTTATACTCGCGCGCACGCGCTTGCGCCCGCGTTTCTTCCGCGCTTCCGCGCCGGTTCTATAAGATAGATATATAATATACGGAAGATATATATACTCCTACAAGAAGATAGGAGATAGAGGGGTTTAAGGGGAGAAAGAGGGAAGAAACCGCTGTTACAGAACCGTTCTTACATCGTTCATCACCGTTACAACAATGTGGAACACTGTTGTAACAATGTTACGCAAGCGTTACGCAGACGTTACAACAAAATTGAAAGGAGTTTCACCATGTCCCTCATCACCTGCCCGGAATGTGAATCCGTCTGCACCGAACAGCAGCTCAAAGCCGCCGGCATGTGTCCCTCCTGCGGCCTGCCGGAAGCGGAAGTCCGCAAGCACATGCCCCCTCCCCCTGCTCCCGAACCCAAACCTGAAACCAAGCAGAGCGCAGCGAAAACAGGCGACGACCGCTATAAAACCACCGCCTCAAAATTGCTGGCAGCCTTCGCCTGGCTCATCTGGGCGGGCGGCGCTATCGGCGTTATCATCATCGCCATCTCCGCCAGCCAGCTGCGCTATTCCTTCTATGGCAACAATAGCGCCGGAACCGTGTTATTCTTCGCCGCGCTGGCCGTCGCGTCATCGTCCCTTTTCTTCGGGGCGCTGCTCTACGGCGCGTCGAAATTGCTGATCGACATCCACGCCGCCCGTTTAAACCTGGAGCAGCTCAACGCGAAAAAGGAGGACTGAAAACATGGCCTTGCAACCCTGTCCCCATTGCGGCCACCCCATCAGCGAAAAAGCCGAGAAATGTCCCGTCTGCGGCCAGAACCCCCACCTGACCCCGGAGGAACTGGACCAGCAAAATGAGGCCAAAAAGAAAAAGCGGAAGCGCACACTTCTGATCGTCGGCATCTGCGCGGCTGTGGTGCTGGTGGCGGCAGGCATCTGTGCTGCACTATACCTTCCCGACTACCTGGACTACCGTGCAGCCTGTGACCTTTTGGATCAGAAAAATTATGTGGCTGCCGTTGCCGCATTTGACGAATTGGGCGACTACCGCGACAGTGCCCAGCAGGCGCTGGAAGCCCGCTATCAGCACGTCGTGGCGCACAAGACCCGCGATAACCAGCAAACCCGCGATTACATTCAGGAGCTTGTGGACGAAAAGTATAAGGATGCTGCCGACATTGAGAAAGAAATCTATGCGTGGCACATCACCGTGAAATCTTGCGGCAGCAAGAACGGCGCCTGGGAAAGGACCACTTTCCGCATAGGAGATCCCCTGTTTTTCTATGTGGAAGTACACGGCGGTCACATCGGTGAGTCCTGCCGCCTTCGCTACGAGGCCACCATCTACCCCACCATGTACTGGCAAGGACAGGGCGTTCCGAAATCCACGCAAAAGGATGACATGGGGACATTCAAGGATGGCGGAACATACTGGTTCGGCTGGGAAAATGGGATTCAAACAGACGTGATCGGCTCCATTGCCTTCACCCTCTACGACGCCGACACAAATGAAAGCATCGCGTCCTGCAACATTTACATGCAATAAACGCGCAAAAAACGCACGGCATCATACGCCGTGCGTTTTATTTTTCAAAAATATTTCTCCAAAACCCCTTGACTTTTCATGTACATGGCATATAATTAACATGTACATGAAAAGTGAGGTGAAAACATGTCGCCCCGTACAGGCAGGCCGAAATCAGACAACCCCAAGGATACGCAGATCAAGTTCTTGGCCGACAAAGCCATGGTGGAAGATTTGGATTTCTGCTGTGAGAAGTTGTCGAAAACCAAAAGTGATATTATCCGCATGGGTATTCAGAAGATCAAGGCCGAAATCATAGAAGAATAAAGAAACTCCCCCTTCGCGGTTAGTTTGGCGACCGAGCGCGAAGAAGGAGCTGCCAGCACCGCAAGGATGCCGTCTAAATCATTATAGACGCTCCCCCCTGCGGTTGTCAAGTCACCCGCAGGGGCTTTTTTGTCCAATTTCGCCTCCCGTGTGCGGAATTGGGTGGAAAAGATCAACCACGTCTCTGTCCCGGTGTTACACGGAGTATGAAAAAATCGCCGGTAAAAATACGCTTCCGTTGCTTGACACGGAGCGTATCATCCCATTACCGGCATATTTTTGACACACAAAGGGAGATAACACCATGAATGAATTATCCATCATCCACCAAAATGGCGTAGACGTGATCGACAGCCGCAGCGTCGCCGAGGCCATCGGCAAGGAGCATCGGCATCTTATCCGAGACATCCGCAATTACGTTGAAATCCTTGAAAAAGCTACTGAGCGCAAATCTGCGCTCAGTGAAAATCCCGAAGAATCTAACGAGCCCAAATTTGGGCTGGTTGAAAAATCTACTGAATCCAATTTTGGATTGAGTGAAAAATCCAACGAGCGCAAACTTGCGCTGGTTGGGAAGAATGACGCGGGAAATTTTTCCCTCAGTGATTTCTTCATTCCCAGCACCTACACCGACAGTAAAGGAGAACAACGTCCCTGTTACCTTCTCACAAAGAAGGGCTGCGACATGGTGGCCAACAAGCTCACCGGCGAAAAGGGCGTTCTGTTCACCGCCGCTTACGTCACCGCCTTTGAGAAAATGCGCAGGGAGCTGACCTGCGTCATGCCCCAGGACTTCCCCTCCGCCCTCCGCGCCCTTGCCGACGCCGAGGAGCAAAAGCTGAAGCTGCTGGCCGAGAACCAGGCCATGAGGGGCAAAGCGGATTATTTCGACGCGCTTGTGGACAGAAACCTTCTCACCGGTTTCCGCGAAACAGCCAAGGAGCTGGGCATCAAGCAGAATAAGCTGATCTCCTTCCTGCTGGATAACGGCTATGTGTACCGCAACCAGCGGGGGAAGCTGCTGCCCTACGAGGCAAAAAACGACGGTCTTTTTGAGGTCAAGGAGTTCGTCAACGACAACAATGGTTTCAGCAGCACCCAGACCCTCATCACCCCCAAGGGGCGGGAGACGTTCCGCTTGCTGCTTCTTGGCGGCGCTGCGCGGCTGTCCGCCGGAAAGGAGGCCATGTAATGACCGTCGATATCAGCACCCCTGAAAAACTCCATGAATACCTTATGTCCCTCGTGGAGAGGGAGAAAAGGACGGGGGTTCCGTCATCCGCAGAAGAACTCGCACCAGCCATTGAGGAAATGTTCCGTCGGCAGGCGGAAACCGCACGGAAGATGGACGAACTCTCCGAAATTACCAGAAATCCCTTTAACAACAACGTTCCGATCTTGCTGGCCGATAAATACAAGACGCTGGCAACCGAGAATCAGGTGACGATTTTCGGGGTCTTGTGCCTGCACCTTGTTATGGCTGTTGAAAGTGCCAGGAACGGTGACTTTGGAGAGGCAAATCTGCACATGGTCACCGGCGGCATGGAACAGGAAGAAGCAAATTGTCCTGCCTACATGGAGCTATGGATCGCCATCAGCAGATTCATTGACGCCCTTCGAGACGGTGTTGTCACTTTTGACCCACCCGAAGAAACCGCCTGATAACACCCCGTATACCCCAATTCACACCATTCATTCTTCATACACAGGAGGAACCCATCATGACAGTACGCGAGATCAGCACGACCCTTGACTTTGACGACGCCAAAAAGTCCCGCATCGACCTTACCTTCGGCGCAAACTCCGTCCCCTTCAACCGTGACAACGAACTGGAAATGAGAGCCTACGGGGATTTCGTCATCGAGAGCTGCCATATCTGGGAGGGCGGCGTGGAGCTCGTCCTCAAGCAGCAGTTTGTCCGCAATGGCAATCTGGCTTGACCATTTTCCCCATTTGGGCAAAATGCTCCCCCGCCCTTGACACGGGCCGTACAATCATCATACCCCAAACAGAAAGGACGAAATTTACCGCAATGATCTCCCCTGATATCAAGCTCAAAGACCGTATCACCCGCCGCAGCGAAGGCATGGACGATAAGAAATACTACACCGGCGAGGTGATCTACATCCACCCCCAGCGCCGCTTTTTCACCCTCCGTTTTCAGTTCCCCCACGGCTCCTTCTGCGAGAGCTACTTCGCGTAACAGGGCGAATGAAAATCCTCAAAACTTTTTTCAAAAAGGTTGTTGACACGGGTAGCATAATCATCATGAGGAGGGCGATACCTCCCCTCCTCTGTCCTGAATCGGGACCTCCTTTCAAGTCATAAGCCCTTCCGTAAGAAAGGCTGCGCCGGTTCGTGGTCAGGCATCCCACCTTCCCGGCATCCCCTGTGCAATTCAGGCCGGAATTCCCCTTTGTAGGGGCGGACGACTCTGTCCGCCCCACGGGGGAGCAAATCCATGGTATCGTAGCTCAGTTGGCAGAGCGCACGGCGGAAACCGCCGCCGATGGCCGCCGCAGGTTCGATCCCTGCCGATACCACCACAGCGCCCCTTGTGGAGTTGGTGGCGCTATACAAGTAAAAGAAACCACCGTCATGCCAGCCATCACGACGCAAACAAGATGGCAATATGCAGATGTAGCTTAGCGCGGAACGAGCGCCCTTTCCCGGAGGGAGGTCACAGGTTCAAATCCTGTCGTCTGCACCATAGGCGTGACCTCTTGCCTCGCAGCCGCACGGAGCGTAAGCCTGC
>ERZ1034873.48-NODE-48-length-72865-cov-6.631699_pt1 | contig 72865 bp, 76 predicted proteins | sample MGYA00520689_ERZ1034873 | MGnify/ENA primary metagenome ERZ1034873 (study PRJEB33766, sample SAMN09781722) | gut metagenome | biome: gut microbiome | host: Homo sapiens | place: Madagascar | study: EMG produced TPA metagenomics assembly of the PRJNA485056 data set...
CGATGGAGGGGTCGGCAGGAGCACTCGTGATGACCGCCGAACCAGTGGGATGCTGCTGCGCATACTTCGCCTCGGCCTCGGCCTTACGCCAGTTGTGGAAGAGAATGACCACCATGGCCACAATGCAGCATAGCGAGCCAATGACGGTTACGGGATCAAATTTCTTCATTCCAATGGAAAGGGGGTGTGATGTGGGGTGATTGCGTCAAACAGACGCCAGAAAACGCTCCAGGACGCCGTCAGCGGCCGCCCTTGTCCTCCTTTGGGGGAGGCACTGGATCCACCAGGTCGCCGCGGTAGAAAGGATGGCACCTGAAGAGCCTGCGGATTGTCAGGTAGCCGCCGCGCCAGAAGCCATGAACCAGGAAGGCCTCCCTGGCGTAGGCCGAACAGGTCGGGGTGAAACGGCAGCACTTCGGCTTCAGGGGACTCAGAAAACGCTGGTAGCCACGTATGAGAAACGCACAGAAACGAGCCGCCAATGACGACCCCCTCGCAGGGGAGACGCCGCCACAACCCTCTCTGTCAGCAGGATCCGACATCGCCGTCAAAATGGCTCCCCGAGGCCTCAAGGACGCCAGATTTCCTCAAAAGCCGACGCAGGTCCTTCATTACGTCCCCCATCTTGGCGCCCTTGATGAATCTCCTGGGAATCATCAGGACCCAGCATGGCTTCAACTCCGGAAGAAGAAGACGCCAGCATTCGCGGAAAAGACGCCGCGCACGGTTGCGGACAACCGCGGAATGGTCAAACCTGCGGGAAATCAAAAACGCCGTCCGACAGCCTTGCTCCGACGACGTTCTCAAAACTACGATTACACAGTGACGGCCAGCCAGGTTGACGCCACCGCCACGAACAAGATCCAAGTGCGCCTTGCAACGAAGCCGAGCATCGCCGCCAAAGGCTTTCCTGCACCGCTCATCATGGGATTCGGACATCGCCAGAGACAACTCCACGGACTCAAGATACCGCGAATCCCAGCGGAGCGCAGAATGACTAGACCGTCAGACGCTTGCGACCAACCTTCCTGCGGTGAGCCAGAATCTTGCGCCCGTCCGCAGTGGACATGCGCTTGCGGAAGCCATGGGTGCGCTTGCGGCTCTTGTTATGGGGCTGATAGGTCATTTTCATGGTCGTAATTCCTTAAAAAATGGTGATATGTGTCGCTAAGTAAAAACCTCTTGAATGGCAAGCCGCTTAATATAAGGCGGTAAGGAAAGAATTGCAAGCAAAGGCGGCTTTATGGGCAGTGCCTCATACACGAAAAGGAAATTCAGAGCCACGAAAGGACACGAATGGAAAATTCAGAACCACGAAAGGACACGAATGGAAAATTCAGAACCACGAATGGACACGAATGGACACGAAAAGGAAATTCAGAGCCACGAATGGGCACGAATGGAACCACGAAATACAGGAGTGGAACCACGAAACACACGAAATACACGAAAGGGAAATTCAGAACCACGAATGGATACGAATGGACACGAAATACACGAAAGGAAAACTCAGAACCACGAAAGGACACGAATGGGCACGAAAGGATAATTCAGAACCACGAATGGACACGAATGGACACGAAAGGAACCACGAAATACAGGAGTGGAACCACGAAACACACGAAAAACACGAAAAAAGGCAGGGGGGATAGTATGAACCACGAAAGGCACGAATGGATAGTATGAACCGCTAATGGAGAAGGATGCCTCCTTCCCATGGAGGAGGCGTCGCTACGGCGTTTTCCGTGCTTTTCGTGGTTACAGTGTCTCGTCCTCTATCGTCGCAACCCTATCCGACGAATGCCTTGTACTCCTCTTCGCTGAGGAGTGTGTTGATGGCGGCTTCATCGGGGTCTTTGACGGTGCAGATCCACCCATTTCCTTCCGGGTCGTCGTTGACCATTTCAGGGTGTTTGTCCAGTTCCTCGTTGACGCTTTCGACGGTTCCGGTCACGGGCATGAACACATCGGAGGCTGCCTTGACGGATTCGATGACGCAGAGCGGTTCCCCTCCGTGGATGAGTGTTCCGACCTGTGGCAGTTCGACGAAGGTGATTTCGCCGAGTTCATCGGCGGCGAAGTGTGTGATTCCGACCTTTGCGACGCCGTCCGCGATTTCGATCCACTGGTGTTCCTTTGTGTACTTTTTCATAGTGGCCTGGGTTCCTCTTTTCCTGCGTGTGTTGTTATGCTTGTCTATGGATGATTGAGTGTGCTGACATCTGCCAGGACAATGGCCTGCGCCGCGACCGCCCTGCCCTGCCCGGCATCCCCCAGTCCGTTGCCGCTCTTTGACTTGACGGAGATTCGCGCGGCATCCGTCCCCAGCAGATTTGCCAGGCTTTCCCTTATGGCGTGGATGTATGGCGAAAGCCTTGGGGTCGACGTGAAGATTGTGCAGTCGAGATTAATCAGTTTCCAGCCCTGGAGGCGCGGATTCTCGAGGACCAGCCTGAGCAGATTTGCGCTGGGCGTGTCCTTCCATGCGTCGTCCGTGTCCGGGAACCATCCTCCGATGTCTCCCATGGCGACCGAGCCCAGGATTGCATCGATGACTGCGTGGAGGAGCGGGTCTCCGTCGGAGTGTCCCAGGGGGCCTCGCCCATCGCTTGTGGGGATTATGATTCCTCCCAGCGGGAACGGCCTGCCCTCCCCTAGTGGATGGAGGTCGAATCCCTGTCCGATTCGGAGTTGTGTCCCTTCCACGTGGCTACTCCATGCAGACAGCATGTGCAATCTTCTGTGCCGCGTCCCGTGCCAGCTCCTTGTATGCGGCGGATTGTGCCAGTGCCATGTCGTGCATCAACGGCACATCCGCGGTTGCCTCGACGCTTCCCCTTCTTGGCGGCGTGTCTCCTCGTGTCGGCCGGGCGGTGTATTCGCAGGTCATTGTCAGCCTGTAGAGGACGGTCTGGTAGGAGTCGCTGTCGCTGTGGCGAGCCTTCGAGTCCCGCGTGCGTGCGCTGGCGAGGCGTCCTTGGTCTATCATGACGATTTTCACGCTGACATCCAGGGTGGCGTCCTGTCGGCTTGCGAGTTTGACGCCGGGCGTATTCATGATGTGTTCTGCCAGGGCGTCTTGCAGAAGCATTCCAATGGATGGTTCTGCGGTCGTGTTGTTGATTTCCGAGACTGAGATGTCGCGCATGTCCTTTGGCAGTGCGCTTCCGAACCGGTAGTGTGCGCATGATACTCCCAGGAGGAGTGCAGCCGTAAGCAATGCGATGGCGTGTCTGTTCATATCCGTGGTCGTCTAGTCGGCGTTTTCGGGGAATTGTTCGTCCAGGACGCTCTTTGCGTCGGCTCCCGCCTTTGTGTCGTGGTAGTCCCTGTTCAGGTCCAGGAGGTACCGTCTTGCGGTTTGCGGGCGGTAGTGGTGTTTATTGAGGTAGAACTGTGCCCGTTCGAGCAGTCTTGCGGCCTCGCGTTCCCGTGCGTCCTGGATGATTTTCCGTGCCTCATCCCGTCTTTCATCGTCCTTTGGAGCCTGTTGGAGGAAGCTGTTCGCCTCCCTGATGGCGGCCTTTCCGAGGTGTCCGTCGCTGTCGCGCTTGGCGGACTCCCTGTCCAGCAGCCTTGCCAGCCGGAGGCGTGTCTCCGCGTCATCTGGTGCCAGCTTGATAATCTGCTGGTATGTCTCCACAGCCTCCTCGACCTTCTTTGCCTTCTCGTATTTTGCGGCGAGTGCCAGGCGGTCTCCGAGGGACTGCTGGATGCCGGCCTCGTAGCGGATGATGATCGTGTAGATGTTGATGGCGGCCTCCGGGTCGCTTATGCCCAGGAACGTGCCGCGTCCGTTCTCAAAGTCCTCTGCGAGGGTCCGCAGTTGATCCAGGACATTCTCCAGCGGGATGTTGTAGAGGTGTTCGTCCAGGAGGTTCTTGTATGCGTCCAGGGCGTCGTGGGGTTTTCCTGCGCGCAGCAGGTTTTGTGCCTCCAGGTAGAGGAATTCCGCGCGTTTGCCCTCGTTTGACTGGATTTTCGCGGCCTTGCGGTAGTTTTTCGCCGCCGCCTTGTAGTTTTCCCGGGAGAGCGCCTCCTCGGCATTGCGGACAAGCGCCCGTGTCTCGGAGAAGTTTTCGAAGTCGGCCAGGGGATTTGCGGTGGAGTCGGCGAACGCAGGAATGACTGCGGCGACCAGGCATGCAATCAGGGATGTTCTGGAGAAAAACTTCATCGGCGTCGTTATGGTACATGGAGGCGGGGCGAAGGGGTCGCCCGCCGGGATGCTGGAAGCCCCGCTACGGCACGGGTGCGAAAATCATGGGATTAAGATAATTGCGGTTTACTGGTTTGTTATAGCTTTGGGATGCACCTGATGAGACCTCGAAAGGCGGCAATTTTCGCACTCTCCAATGCCCCGGACCCGGCACTTGTGGAGGAGGGCAGGAGGACGCTCTCCCTGGCGCTGGGGGGCGTCGAGGTGGTTCTTGCGCTTCCGCAAACGCCTGGACCACGGAAGTTTGCCGGGGACGACAGTGCGCGGGCGGCGTGTTTCAACCAGCTCCTCGAGGACGGCTCGGTGGACCTGCTTGTTTCGGCATGCGGCGGCTACGGGGTGACACGCATCCTCCATCTGATAGACTTTGATCTGCTTCGGCGGTCGAGGAAGACGCTCTGTGGCTACAGCGACGTCTCCGCGCTTCTTCTTGCGGCGATGTCGCTGGGGTGTACTCGCCTCATCCACGGTCCGATGATCTGCTCCAACTGGGGGCTGCCACCTGCCCCGGAACTCCTCCTTGAACGCAACATATTCCTGGAGCTGCTGGACGGGCGTCCCTTTGCCCTGGAGGATTCCCGGTTTCCCCCAATGAGGTTTCTGAAGCAGGGGAGGCTCTCCGCCCCGCTGGTGCCGACGAACCTGACAATGCTGGCAAGCCTCCTTGGGACGCCGTTCATGCCAGACCTCAGGGGGTGCATCCTTGCCATCGAGGATGTCAACGAACCAGCCCACGCCATCGACCGGAAACTCAACCAGCTGAAGTCCGCAGGAGTCCTCCCGCAGCTGGCGGGATTGTTGTTCGGGCATTTCACCCTGTGCGAGGACGCGGAGTTCCTCCCCGGAATCATGCGTGAGTACGCGGAGTGCGTCAAGGGTCCTGTCGCCGTCGGATTCCCCCTCGGGCACGACCACCCGGTGAAAAGCGTGCCACTGAAGCGGCTGTTGTGAGTGGGGGCCGGCACTCTCCTCCTGAAACGGCGAATCCCCTTTCCCTGCTCCCAAGAAATGATTCTTCTCTGCTTATATTATTTTTTTTGACAGAGAGACGGGGTTTTCCCGCATTGATTGGAGGCTAGAGAAGTCTTATGGATTTGGAAAAGTTGGGTCTTCATGGCAAGAGCATCCTGCGTCTGCTTGATTTGACGGACGAGCAGGTTGTCGGTCTTGTTGAGCTTGCCGAGGAGCTCAAGGCCCGTAAGAAGAGCGGCGCGAATCTGAAGGACGCCCTGCTCTATCGCAAGAACATCGCCCTCATCTTCCAGAAGAGTTCGACGAGGACCCACTGCGCCACCGTCTGCGGCGTCCATGACGAGGGTGGCTACACGGAGTATTTGAATGCCCATGACCTTCACTTTGGCAAGAAGGAGTCGGTCAAGGATTCGGCCCGCGTCCTGGGCAGGATGTTTGACGGCATCATGTTCCGGGGCTACTCCCAGGGTGTGGTTGAGGATCTTGCCCGCTACAGCGGGATCCCCGTCTGGAATGGGCTTACCGACGAATGGCATCCATCCCAGGTATTTGCGGACTTCCTGACCATCAAGGAGCATTTTGGCACCCTGAAGGGGCTTAAGCTGGCGTATGTCGGCGACGGCCGCAACAATGTCGCCAGTTCTCTGATGGTGGGCTGCGGCAAGGTCGGAATGGACTTTGTGGATGTCTGCCCCAGGGAGCTTTCCCCCAGCGAGGAGGTCCTCCGGCTCGCCCGCGAATGCGCCGACCGGAATGACTGCACGATTGAGGTGAGCCACGACCCCGTCCAGGGCGTCAAGGGCGCAAACATCCTCTATACGGATGTCTGGGTCTCAATGGGGGAGGAGAGTCTTTTTGAGGAACGCCTTGCGTTGCTGCGTCCCTTCCAGATCAACATGGAGATGGTGCGCAACACCGGGATGCTGGAGTCCGGCAAGGTCATTTTCCTGCATTGCCTGCCCGCCTTCCACGACAACAACACGGAAGTCTCCAAGGACGTAGGTGCGATGGAGGTCTCCGACGAGGTCTTCGAGGCTCCATTCTCGAAGATCTTCGACGAGGCGGAGAATCGTCTCCATACGATCAAGGCCATGATTGTCGCTTCGCTGTCGTAAGGCGCGCCAGTCCCACGGCCTTCCTCCTCCTTTGCAAGGCGAAAAGGGCACATTTTCGACATTTTTCCTGGATTTTGCAGCCACATCAACACCTATTCACTTTCCAAAGGAGGACAATTAGATGACTCAGCGCCGCATGATGGAGGAACTCAGCTGGGATGAGTTCTGCAGGCTTCCCCTTGACGCCCGTGCCCCGTATTTCAAGCAGTCCAGCGGGCGTCCCTACCACTGCGTCATTGCGCAGCAGTTCGACCGTGAATCCCTGGACGCCCTTTGCGACCTGGCGACCCGCATCCGCCGCATTGCCAAGTCGAAGGTTGGCATGGAGTTTCTCTCGACGCTGATGCGCAACAAGCGTGCAATGCTCTACTTCACGCAGCCAAGCACGAGGACCTTCCTCTCCTTCTTCTCGGCATGCCAAATCCTCGGGTTCTCCCCCGCCGAAGTCCGCGATCCGTCCATTTCCAGCGAAATGAAGGGCGAGACCAAGGAGGACACGATTCGGACATTCAGCTCCTTCTTCGACCTCATCATCATGAGGACGCCCGCCCAGGGATTCGCGGAGCAGATGGCGTGGATGATATCCCGCACGGAACGCCCGGTGCCAATCATCAACGCCGGCAGCGGAAAGGACCAGCACCCCACCCAGGCACTCCTTGACATCTATACCCTCTCCCGATCCTTCGAAAGACGGGGCGGAATCGACGGCAAGACGGTCCTCTTCTGCGGGGACCTCGCACGTGGAAGAACGGTCAGGTCGCTCTCCGGACTCCTCCTCCAGTATCGCAACGTCAAGCAAATCTTCGCCGCCCCGGACTGCCTCCAAATCGGGAAGGACATCCTGGCGCAGCTCGATGCCGCAGGCGTGGAATACGAGGTCACAAACGACTTCAAGGGAAAGGTGGCAGAGGCTGACGCAGTCTATATGACCAGGCTCCAGGATGAATGGGACGACAAGCCGGGGGACAGCTCCTGCGGATACAGGCCGGAAGACTACTATTTCACCGGCGATGACCTCAAAATCCTCAATCCAAAGGGGGTAATCATGCATCCGCTCCCTAGAAGGCTGGAAATCTCCACTGTATGCGACGACGACCCGCGGGCCGTCTACTGGAGGCAGGAACGCAACGGCATGTGGATCAGGGCTGCGCTCATCGCCACCATCTTCTGCCGCGACCAGGAAATCACGCAATACTACATGCTGAACAACCGGTAGGCGAGGTTGTGAAGGCTCCGACCCAGGTGTTCTCCCTGTCTGCGGGGGAGCCTTTTCTGTCTTATGCAGGATATTTTCTTAGGGAGTTTAGTGTAGTATAATTCATGCTGTCGCCGTATGCCTGATTGGGCTGTACTGTGTCTGGAGCCACTCATTATTTCCTCTTTGGAGGAGGGCAGGGCAGGTCGGGGCGGATAGCGGTTCCTAGGTGGATTGCACGGGGTCTCCCGTGTGGTGTGGCGGCGCATCGCCAGCTTGTGTTCATTATTACACAACGTATTGATTATTAGAGCGTTATACTGCACAAATCCCTGCGGTTTCCCTGTTTATTTGCGCAAATGGGCAGGATGTCGCATCTAGCTTGTGTCCACTGTGTTGTGGTGCTATTCCCCGTTTCCGTCCGACACTGTTTGTCGTATACTAAGGTGTAGTATAGTTCGAGTAATTCAACTATATCAAACTATACTTCTGTATATACCTCTCCCATATAAGGTCGTATATTCCTGGGTGTAGTGGGATTTGTGGCGGGCGCGCCGGAATGGGAGTATAGTATGTTTCTGTACATAACTTTCCCGTTTTTTGGTTTTCATTGGCGTGGTTTCCCTTGCAATCTGCCGTTGAATTTCCTAGAATAGGATTTGTCGGATTCTTTACGCAGGATTCCTGGCTTGTCCATTTTTGGTCCTGGAGTTTTGGTTTTTCCTATTCTGCGGTGTTTTTCGTGTATTGTTGTGGTTTTTCTTTAGTGTGCGTCAAGTTTTAGGAGGGGATGCTTAGTGACATCGAGTCAGACAGAGCTTTTCACGCAGCAGCTTGACCGTCTTGGGGAGGAGCACTTTTTGGTGTTGCTATGGGCGGCGGTCAGTGCCGACCGTCAGAAGAAGTACAACATAACCAACTGCTTTGACGATTTGAAGGCGGGTGGGATAACTCGGACGAAGCAGACTGCCGTTGCCGCGGTTGAGGCGATGCACCTGCTTTGTCTGATAGACATCAAGGATGAGCGGAACCGCAAGAACATCTACCTGACGAACTTTGGCGGCCAGGCTTTGGCCCGTCTTGCGGAGAGTGGTCGTTTTCAAACAAAGAAATCTCACTTTTTAGAGGAGCTAGTCTAAGGCATGCAGAAGATCATCGGCATAGGTGGCGCGGGGAGCAAGATTGCGACCAAGCTGAGTTCCGACTCCATCATAGTGAACGTGAGTGAGGTTGAGCTTGGGAAAGTGAGTTCCCATGGCAACAAGATCCAGGCGGTTTTGCGTGGCGGCGCGGGCATGTACAAGGGATGCCGCATGGATCCCGAGCTGGGGCTGGAGGCCTACGCCTCCGTGAGCCGCGAGTTGGAGAGTCTGATACGCGGTTCTCTTGTCATAGCTGCGACAGGCGGCGGCACCGGCAACGGCATCACGAAGGGCCTCATGGAGTATCTGGTCAGCCGCCAGGAGATCATCCCGATTGAGCAGAAGACCATCTTTGCGTTGATTCTGCCCTATTCCCGCCTGGAGTCTGCGGAATTTGTCGAGAACACCTCCATGTTCCTGAACGACTCGGTGGCTCCCGCCATTGACAGCGGCAACACCGGCAACATCTTCATGTTCTCCAACCGTCTCAAGTTCGAGAACCGGATTCCCGAAGACCGTTTCAACCAGATGATAGTCGACTCCCTGAAGGAATTCCTGTCTATTCCCCAGAAAAATGCCGAGCTCAAGCTTGTGGAGGGGCATGTCGACCAGGAGGACTTCGACCTCTTCCTTTCGAAGCCCTACTTCAACCACTTCACCGTCTTCCGCTACGACCCCACCCAGGAATTCGGGAGGCAGCTTCAGGATCACGGCAACCAGCTCCTGCTGCCGGCGGAGCAGCCCATCGAGGCGCTCTTCCTGATGGAGATTCCCGCGGGCGGCGACCAGGCCGCCTTCTACAACCTGGTGGAGTACTTCAACAGGCAGGGAGTCAAGCCGCTTTACAGCGTGGCGGAGAACTCCGAGCTGACCGAACCCCGCGTCACGGTCGCGCAGCTTTACAGCCGCAAGCCCGCGGAACTCGTCCACGACTTCAATACCGTTGCTGACGAGCATGCCCAGACGAAGGTCAAGAAGACCCTCAACCAGTTTGTGCAGCTGGAGCACCTCGAAGTCAACATGGCTGACGAGGCGCGCAAGGTCAAGACCAGCGGGCAGGACGAGATTGTCGCCCTTCTGAAGCGCATCCACAAGATCTAGGGCGAGGCGGGTCTTCGTCCCTGGTTCCCATCCAGTTTTGTTCCAGTATCATTTGGAGGATTGCGCGGAGGGGCGTCCGTCTACTTCCGGTTTTCGTCCGTCCGTGGCAATTGAGCCATCGTGCAGCAGCGCAGATATCTTTCAGACAAGGAGTTGAGCGAGTCTTCGGGGAGTATTCCCTCCGCGCCCCCGCAGGGCGAGCGCAGGTACCTTTCCGAGGAGGAGCTAGGCGAGTCTTCAGGGAGTATTCCCTCCGCGCCCCCGCAGGGCGAGCGCAGGTATCTTTCCGAGGAGGAGCTAGGCGAGTCTTCGGGGGGTATTCCCTCCGCGCCCCCGCAGGGCGAGCGCAGGTATCTTTCCGAGGAGGAGCTCCATGGCGTCGTCGACGACACCTCCGACGAGCATTTTTCGCTTGAGGAGACCCATGTGGGGCTTCGCCTTCCGCGTCGGTCCCCGGAGCCGCGTGCCGACTCCACGCCGGTGGAGTTGCCTCCTTCCCAGGAGGGTGGCGTGCCGCGCCGCCCCATCGTCCAGGGCGCTCCCCAGCTTTCATCCATGTCCCATGGCGTGACGGCATTCTTGCAGGCCCGTCTTCCCGAGACCCTGAACACCCTTCCGCCGGCCAGATGCGAGGCCATCATCCGCGACTTGGAGAACGGCGCCCCGTATGCCATCGGGTCGCAGCTCTTCCGTGGCGCGGAGAGCATTCTCTACCAGGGGACCTGCGAGGGATTCAACTTCATCGTCAAGTCAATCCGCAACAGGTGCGACCATTGGCTGGGGGACGTCCGCACGAGGAAGGACACGGGGAAGCTGAGCGACAACGTCAGCTATGCGACGAAGTACAAGCACCTCTCCAACGAGTGGAAGATGGGGCAGCTTCTCCGCGAGACGGCTCCGAACCCGACGCCTGTCCAGCTTTATTCCATGCGGAGGGTGAAGAGGCTCGGCCTTGAACTTGGCTGGGACCTGCTCATGGAGCGCATCAATGGACTCGACTTTTCAGACAAGAAGCTGCTTTCGGTGCTTTCCCTCTCGGACAAGCTGAGGGCGTGCATCATGATGGCGCAGGCAATCCATCAGCTCCACCAGCGCCGAATCGTCCACCTGGACATCAAGCCAAGCAACTTCCTCCTTGACCGTGACGCGAATGTGCGCCTGATCGACTTCGGAATCTCAGTTCCGACGGGATTCCAGAGCCGCACGGTGGCCGGCACCGCGGGGTATTTCTCGCCGGAGCAGATATGCTGCAGGACCCTGGGGGAGGATACGGATGTCTTCGCACTGGGAATCACCTTCGGAGTCCTCTTTGGAGGGCGGACGCTCATGCAGAACCCGGAGGAGGCGAAGAGCCGCCAGTATCGACACAGCGTAATGGTTGACATGGAGAAGAATACGCTTCCCGCCGTCACGGATATTCCTGAACTGAACGGGGTCTTCAAGCCCCTCGCGGAGGTGATCAGGGACTGCACGATCTTCAAACGCTCCAGCCGCATCGGCAACTGCACGGCGCTGATTGCGCGGCTCGTCCAGGCCGCCGAAATCTGCAAAGTCAAAATCTGACGGGGAAGGGAACATCTCCCTTTCTCGTTTGCGGGCGGTGTTACATAACCTATTGCAGCTGAGTAGGTTAAATAGCCTACTGCGCAAGATTGCGCCCGTGCCTGCCGTGGCAGGTTTCCTGTCACGGCCAAGTCGGTTCGCCCTTTAACCTCCATGTAGTCGCCTGGGAGCCGGGCGACTGCGGCTGCTACAGCACCTTGCCCTCCATTCCCCCAATCCCCACGCCTCCTTCTATGCGCTTTTCGCATCTGGCATACATCCTTGTAATTGCCGCGTTGTGCGGGATGGGGGTGTTGTTTCTATACAGCACGGGGTATCTTGGGCCTGAGTATGCGGTGCGTTCCAACTACCTCCGGCAGTGTCTCTTCATCGGCCTTGGGGCGTCGGTTGCCTGCGGGATAGTCGCCCTGTCGCCGGGGCGGAGTGCGTGGAGGGCGTTTGTCTTTGGCGGCTATGGCGTGTCGCTGCTTCTCCTTCTGCTGGTCCTGGTCTTTGGAAAGTCCATTGGGGGCGCCCGTCGCTGGCTCTCGGTGGGGGCGTTTCTATTGCAGCCGGCGGAGTTCGCCCGTGTGTTCACGATAGCGGCGGGCGCATTGCTGCTGGACGGGCGGACCCTTCCGCGCCGCTGGGAGGCAATCGTCGGGGCAATCTGCTTTGTCGTCCCGATGGCCCTTATTCTCCTTGAACCCTCCTACGGCAACGCGGCCTCCCTGGCGGTGCCGATGGCGGTCATCTTCGGAATGCGGTATCTGCCGCGTCCGGTATGGACCCTTGCGATGGCCCTGGGCGTCGCAATGCTGCTCTGCGCCGGGGCGGCAGTCTGGCATCTCCGGACGCAACCCCCTGCGGAGAGGGGCATGTTCATCGGGACGGAGGCGGAATCGAGCTTCTTCCGTGGATACCACCTTCGCCGCCTGGACTCATTCCTCTCACCGGAGGGCGGCTGGAACGAACAGCAGTCGCTGATGGCGGTGTCCGGCGGGGGGCTTACGGGAAAGGGATACCTGAACGGCACTATGAAAAACCTGGGGTTCCTGCCCAGGACCGTCGCCCCCACAGACTTCATCTTCGCAGTCGTGGCAGAGGAGGGCGGGCTCCTCTTCGGCGTCCTGCCGCTGATGCTGCTCTACTGGATGCTCTTCGCAATACTCGCCACCTGGGCGTCGCGGGCGCAGGACCGCCTCGCGCTCAACATGATTGCAGGAGGCATGGCGCTGCTCTTCACCCACGTGGTGGTGGGCGTCGGAATGGCGGTGCGCCTCCTTCCAATCATCGGATTGCCGCTGCCACTGCTCTCATACGGTGGCTCCTTCACCCTTTCAGTGTTTATTCTGCTGGGGGCGATGGCGTCGGCGGAGTGCCATCGCACCGACCTGCACGCAGATAAATCTACGCAGGAAGAGGATACGGGATCCTGTGTCCTACGTGTCGGACACCTGCTGAAGATTCATCTTCACCGAAAATGAGTGACATTTTATTTAGTTGTGTCCAATACGAGAAAGCGAATAAAAAGAAAGTTTTTTTTGTGTATTAGTTGAAAAAATCGTAAGAGCCAATAGATTTGCTCTGTTCCGTAGTTCCAGCACACTGGGTTTGAGAAGGCCCTTGTGCTCCGGTCCGTCGGCTCAGGATACGGGATGTCATACTCTTCCTTCCGTAGTAAACACAAAAACACAAAAAGGGAAAAAAAGATGAAGAAAATCACTGCATTCCTGATGATGCTGGCCATGGTCGCGTCCTTTGGAGTCTACGCACAGGAAGCCGCTCCTGCAATGGAAGAGGCTGCTCCCGCAATGGAGGAGGCTGCTCCTGCCGCTCCGATGGAAATGGAGGACGACTCCTGGATGCCCGTCGTTGAACTGAGCGCCACCTGGCAGTCCAAGTACATGTGCGATGGCAAGGTTGCCAATCCCCATCCCATCACCGCCCTCAACGCCTTCGTCGGCCTCGGCGGCTTCCGCCTGGACGTCTGGAGCGCGATTGACATGACCGAATACAACCGCCCCGATGGCGGCAGCCGCGCCTACAAGAACAACCGCGAGTATCGCGCTGAGGAAATCGACTACGAGATCGGCTATGCCTACACCTTCGCCGACCTCCTGCCCTTCTCCCCGCTGACCCTCGACATCGCGTGGAAGTACTTCCAGTATCCCCGCGCCCTGTTCAGCCACGACAACCCGCTGGACATGACCGTCTACCTGGACAACCTCCTGGATCCCGAGGGCGCCGCGTTCCTGGGCACTGGCGTGACCTTCCGCTATGACCTGGAGCACTACACCTGGTATGCCTGGTACGACGTGACCTTCGGCTACAACTTCACCGAGAAGCTCTCCGCCTCTCTCTCCTCCAAGCTCTACTGGGGCACCAAGTCCAAGATGCGCGCCGCCTACGGTCTGAACCGTGACGCCATCTCCTCCCTGCTGCTCCGCGCCCAGGCCAACTACGCGCTCTGCGAGCACCTGACCCTGAACGCATTCCTCGAAGCTGGCTACGCCATCGACCGCGAGGTCCGCGCGAACTGGAAGGCCTCCGACATCAACAACGAGGAGAACTTCCGCGCTGGTTTCGGCGTCGCATACGCATTCTAGTCGACACTGAATCCTGAAAAGACGCGTCCGTTGGAGAATTCTCCGACGGGCGCGTTTTTCATTTGGAGGGGGGACCTTCTGCTCTCCCCAACTCCTTTCCTGCCGCATCCGGGGGGTGAAATATCAGAGAAGGCGTGTGGATTCCACTTCGCCTTGCCACTCCTCCAGTGCCTCCTATTCCCTGGAAAGGGCGGCCGCGTATGCGCCGTCGTGCTCCGGGGTGGGATAGAGCTGCCGTTCCTCCTTGAGGGAGAATTCGGGGTGTGTTTTCAGGAATTCCCGTATTTGGAGGGAATTCTCGTCGTTTTCGATAGAGCAGGTGCTATAGACTATTCTTCCGTTCGGGCGGATGAGCCGCGCAGATGCCTCGAGGATTCTCCTTTGGACATCCAGGAGCCGCCGCAGATTCGCCTCGGAAAAATTCCGTCGGACATCCGGTCGCCTTCTTATGACACCCGTGTTGGAGCATGGGACATCCAGGAGGATGGCGTCGACGGATGACTCCTCGAGCGTCGGCCGTGTGGCGTCCATGAGTTGGACCGATGCGACATTGACATCCTTGAGATTGTCCTTCAGCCGTTGCATCCGTGGTTCGGCGGAGTCGCAGCATATCAGTCTTCCCTGGCCTTGGAGTCTTTCGGCGATTGCGAGGGACTTTCCCCCGGGGGCTGCGCAGAGATCCGCGATTGTCTCCCCGGGGCGAGGGTCCAGGAGGGCGGGCGCCAGGAGCGTGGATGCGTCCTGGAGATAGTATTTTCCGGTGGGGAATTCCCCCGTTGAGGTTTCGACGAGCGCCAGCGTGTCCTCGAACCGGAGCGGATAGGGCAGGCTTGCGAGCGAGCCTCTCCGCCTGGCCGTCGCGGGGGCGGGAAGCTGCAGGATTTCGGCGAGTTCCCTGGTGCGTTCCCTTCCGAACTCCCTCTCCCAGCGCAGGTGCAGTTCCTTCGGCAGCTGGCATTGGACATTTTCTGGCGCATCCTTGAGGAACCCCTTGAGCGCCTCGTCATCGGGTGCGTCCCTGAGGAGTCCCCGCAGGACGGCGTTGACGAATCCCGCCTTCTCACGTCCGCAGATTCTCTTCGCGTATTCGACCGCCTCGCTGACGCACGCGTACGGCGGGAGCCCCGAGAGCGCATACATCTCGGTCATGGCCCATTCCAGAAGGAGGAGCATCTCAGGGCGCAGCTTTTTGCAGCGTCGCTTGAGAATCCATTCGAATCCGACCTGGAGCCTGTTCCATGAGAACCAGAGATTCTTAAGGAGCGGGGAAGCGGAGTCCGGCACTCCGGCGCCTGGCGCGGGAGGTCTTGACGCGATTTCGAGGAATTCCCGCAGTGCGGTCTCGGCGCCGTTGGTTTTGCTCTCTTTCGTGGTCATTTTGAGGGGAGGAAATATAGTAGAAACAAGCGCCAAACCCCGCTTGCGCCATCGCCGGCGAAAGCCTGAAAGGAGAGTGTTTCCAGGCGCCTTCAGTTCTCCCCCATAATTTATCCAGTCCCCATGCTACACACGCCCAGAATCAATCTCTTTCTTGCCTCCGCGCTGCTTGTCGCGGGGCTTTCGCTGCATGGCCAGCAGGCCGGCGTTTCGGCGCAGCAGGTGATGAGCGCCCTTGCGGGAATGCGTTCCGACATCACCCTGATGCTTGACAGGCAGAAGCAGCTCTCCCTGCGCATCGAGGGGCTTGAGGAGGAACAGAACCGCAAGAACGAACAGATCCGGCAGCTGGAGGCGCTCTGCAATGCGCTTGCGCAGCAAAACCAGTCCCTGGAGACACGCCTCGCCGAACTCCAGAAGGCCTTCGAGGCAGACCAGAGGGCGCGGAAGGACGAACTCCGAAACCTTTCGAAGGACCTGACGAATGTCATCAAGTCCTCCACTACGCCGCCCGCGCCAGCCGCCACGATTCCCGCCAACATGAGCATCAAGGAACTCAAGGTTGAGTCGGGGGACACCCTCTCCTCAATCGCAAAGGCGGCTGGATGCACGGTGGCGCAAATCATGGCCGCAAACCCAAATCTGAAGTCCGCCGATGACATCCGCGTCGGACAGGTCCTGAAAATCCCCGTCTCGGGAAGGTAGGCGGGATGCTTACGAGATTTGCATTTCTGAAGGGCGCGTGGAGCCTTGACGGGGCGTCGCTGCTGCGCATTCCAGGCGTCAGCGAGGTTCATCTTGCCGGCGGCGACGACGGCCGTGCGGTGGTTGTCCTGCGGGGGCCGTCAAAGGAGTTTCTCGATACGGCCGAGGGGAGCCTTCCTGCCTGCGAGAAGAAGGAGATTCTTGACGCATCCGTCAGCCGTTGTTCGCTGAATATTGACTATCTGCCATGAGGACGGCGTGATATGAACCAGATTGATGAGAAGCAGAATGCCGGCGGCGCACTTCCGCCGAAGGGGCGGACGGGATACGTGGCGTTGCTGGGGCGGCCGAATACCGGCAAGTCGACGTTCCTCAACACGGTCCTGGGATGCCATCTGGCGGCCGTTTCGTCAAAGCCCCAGACCACCCGCCGCTCCATGCTTGGAATCTACAACGACGACGAGTCCCAGATCATCTTCCTGGACGCGCCGGGGGTCCACCCCTCGAAGATTGCCATTGACGAGGCGATGGAGGAGTCCGTCTCGAAGGTTCTTGAGGATGCGGACATAGTGGTTTGCCTGATAGACCCGACCCGTGTCCCTGGCGAGGAGGATGGTCTGGCCGCGGGTTTGGCGGCCTCTTGCGGCAAGCCCGTCCTGCTGGTCTTGAACAAGTCCGACGTGAGCACTCCTGCCCAGCGTTCCGCGAGCCTCGCCTTCTACCGCGAGCGTCTTCCTGACTCCGAGTCATTGGAGATGAGCGCATTGGACGGTGCGTCTGCCGGCAGGTTGATTGCCCGCCTGAAGTCGATGCTTCCGGAGGAGTTCATGCTTTACGACCGCGAGGGGGTGACGACTGCCTACGAGCGCGACATTGCGGCGGAGCTCATCCGCGAGTCGATTCTCGAGTTGATGCGCGAGGAGATTCCGCACGCCATCGCGGTTACCATCGAGTCGTGGAGGGCATCCGAGAACCGCGTGGAGATCGAGGGGACGCTCACCCTGGAGCGCGAGGCCCACAAGGGAATGGTCATAGGGCAGGGCGGCCGCATGATCAAGATGATCCGCCACTGCTCCGTCAAGAAGATTTCCGAGCTGTGCGGCGGCGCCCGCGTCGACCTGGCGCTGCGGGTGCGGGTGGTTCCACACTGGCGCAGGCACAAGCAATTCCTGAAGAATATCAAGCTATGGGAGTAGTCCGGTCGATTTTGAAGGCCATCGACCACGTGCTCGCACCGCCCGTCTGCCCCGTGTGCGGAGAGACGCTTGCCGAAGAGCGTGAGGACGGGCGGCTCTGCGGCAGGTGCCGTTCCCTGGTGGAGGAGGACGGCGGGGCGCGGCGATGCCGGCTCTGCGGGGCCGGCATGGATACAGCCCTGGACTTCTGCGCCGACTGCGCCGCCGCCAAACGCCCGTGGAAGGCGGGGACATGCGCATTCCCCTACGAAGGGGAACTCGCACAATGGATTCTCGCATACAAGTTCGGAGGACGCACCGCAATGGCGCCGTTCTTCATCCGGGAGATGACACTGGCCTGGAAAAGGGATTGCGGAGACTTCCAGGTGGACGCCGTGGTCCCGATTCCACTCCATTGGCGCAGGCTATGCCAGCGCGGCTTCAACCAGGCGGAGATTCTGGCGCGGGGCGTCGCAAAGGGGCTCGGCGTCGATTGCCTGCCCGCCCTGAAGCGGGTGCACTCAACGGGACACCAGGCGCGGCTGGCCGGAGCCTCCCGCAGGAAAAACCTCAGGAACGCCTTCCGCGTCGCCAGGGCCGACCTTGTGGACTCCCGCAGGATTTTGGTGGTGGACGATGTCTTCACGACTGGCTCCACCCTGTCGGCCGCATGCCAGGCCCTGCTCAATGCGGGAGCCGCCGAAACCGCCGTGCTTGCCATGGCGCGTGCTTGAAACTACACAGATGCGTTCCCTGTTCTGGACAATACTGATTCTCGGCGTGATTATCGCGCTTCCCTTGTGCCTGAGGAGGAGGGACGCCATGCCGTTGCGCGCCCCCAGGAGCCTTGTGGTGATTACGGCGAGCAGCGAGGCCGTGCGACACGAAATCGAAATGGCCTTCCGCGAACACCACAAGGCACTCCACGACGGGGAGGAGGTGACTATCGACTGGAGGACTCCCGGGGGAACCTCCGAAATCGTGCGCTTCATCCAGAGCACCTATTCCGCGAATGCAAGGCACGCCTGGATCGAGGAGGGCAGGGGGGATTGGGACGAATCCGTCTCTTCGTCGGTCTTCGCCGCCACCCCTCCCGCAGACGCGGCTGGCGCCGAGGCCTGGAGGTGGTTTCGCGGGAGCGACGTGGGGATAGACGTGGATATCCTGCAAGGGGGAGGCCAATACGATCACGAGGGGCTCCGTGCGGCAGGGATTCTGGTTCCGTCCGGAGTCCGCTCCCGCCATCCCGAGTGGTTTTCAGGCGACGCCCCGATTCTTTCGCCTGGCGGCGGCGGGGAAGTCTGGTATGACCCGTCGGACTGCTACTACGCATTCTGCTTCGCGACCTTCGGAATCGTCTACAACCGCGACCGACTGGCGGAGGCGGGGTTTTCGGAGGCGGAGATAGGCGGCTTCGGGTCGAAGTGGAGCGATTTGGCGGATCCCAGGCTCTACGGCGCAGTCGGGGTGGCGGATCCCTCCCAGTCAGGGTCGATTACAAAGTGCTTCGAGATGCTTATACAGCGCTCGATGCAGGATTACATCTCCGCGCTTCATCCAGGGGAGGATATCGCCACATACAAGCCGACTGTCGAGGAGCTGGACGCCGCCTGGTCGGAGGCGCTGCTTCTCCTGAAACAGCTCGGCGGCAACGCGGCGTATCTCACCTTTTCGGCCAGCAAGGTGCCCGTGGATGCCTCAATGGGGCAGATCGCGGCGGGTATGTGCATTGACTTCTACGGACGGAGCCAGGTCGAATGGAGCCGAAGCCAGCTTGGGCGCGAGGTGATCTCCTACCGCACGCCTACAGCCGCCTCCACCGTCTCCGCCGAGCCGATTGCAATCCTCCGTGGCGCACGCGACCGCGAACTCGCCGAGGAGTATGTCGACTTCCTGCTCTCCGAAAAGGCACAGAAGCTCTGGGGCAAGGAGGCGGGAGCCCCCGATGGGCCGCGGGACTACACCCTCTACAGGCTGCCTGTCAGACGGGACATGTTCGAGGGGGACGCGCTCAGGGACACGGTCTTCGGGGATGAACGGCCACTCCTCCTGGCTAGCTCCTTCCAATACCGCGGCGACTGGACGGGCTCGCTCTTCACCGCAATACGGGTGCTGGTGAAGACCATGCTCATCGACTGCGGCCCCGAACTGCGCCGGGCATGGGGCGAGATTCTCCGCCAGGGGGGCATGGAGGCACTGCCGCCGGAACGCCGCGCCGCCTTCGCAAGACTCCCGTTCCCATATCACGAGTCACGACAGGCGACGCGACGCCTCGCAAATCCCGAGGAACAGGCTCTTGAACGCCGCGGCTGGATTGAGTTCTTCAGAAAAAGCTACGGGGAGGCGGCCGCCGGGAAAAAGTGACTGGAGAATCACGCCATCTCTGGAAAAGGCGGAGATGCAATAATACATTCTCCGGAGCGTTATGAAAAGCATGCGAAGACATCCCTTCACATTGATGGAAGTCATGATCGCCGCCCTGGTGCTCACCCTGAGCGTGGTGGCCACCATGTCCATTGTGGGGACCAGCCGCAGCAAGCTCCTGCGGGAGGAACGACGCTGGGCAAAGGAACACTACCTCCTCAATGTCATGGAGTACTATCTGGCGACAGGCCCCGGGTCCTCAGTCCCAGAGGCGCTTCTGCCGGAGGGCTGGAATGCCTCATGCACCCTGGTGGATGTGGAGGACGGGCTCCCCGACGCCGCATACGATTCCATCCAGGGGTGGCGCCTGTGCGAATTCCAGGTCTCCCTCTTCAATGACAAGGGGGATTTGGTCGCCGAGCAGTCCGTGCGCAAGATTCTCAAGGAGGAGGACGTGGGATACGTCTCCATGGGGGCAAGATGAGAGTAGCGCGCATCCGTCAATTCACTTTCCTGGAGCTGGGCATCGCGATTTCAATCATGCTGGCGGTGTCGCTGGCGCTCTACACATATTCCCGCGGAGTCAGCCGTAGCTGGGAGAAGATCATCAAGGAGAAGAACCGCTTCCAGGAACTGCTGAATCTCGACCGGGCCATCGACAAGGCGCTCTCCAACGCCGTCCCGTTCACCTGGATGAGCGACGACGCACCCGGAGACAGCGGAAAGTTCCCCTTCATCCTGGCGGAATGGAACCGACTCAGGGTCGCATATCTCCACGAACTGCATGACGCAACGGAGGGGGCAATCCGCTTCGTGGAGTTCCTCGTCCAGGACGGAAATCTCTATCTCACTTATTCCGACAGGCCATTCTACCAGTGGAGCGACCTGGGAGGACGGGACCAGACAGTCCTCCTGGCGGAGGGCGTCCGGCAAATCCGGTTCTCATATCTCGACTGGTCGGCGGACGAAGACTCCGACTGGGAGGACAGGGCCGTCTGGATGGACGACTGGGAGACGGAGGTCTCCGAGAGGATGGATGCGCCGCTCGCCATCATCATGACCGTGGAGTGGGAGAACGGCAACCGCGAAAGCTGGTGTCGCCGCACAATGGGGAACTCCTACCGCGAAAGATTCGGCCAGTGGGATCCTCTGGAGGAGGATAAACAGAAATGACCAGGCCCCGTCACAACGAAAGCGGAATGGCCCTGGTGATGGTGATGGGCGTCCTGGCCACGGCACTCGTCCTCGTCGCACACCTGATGGCTGTCTCCGAACTCATTACGAAGGAGGCGTACAGCGTGTCGTCGAAGGGGCTTATGCGATACCAGGCCGAATCGGCGGCGGAGGTCTCCTTCTGGCTGCATCTGACGGACAGGAGGCTCTTCTCAGACCGCACGCTGGGACAGACCGAGGACGATGACTTCCGCGCGGCGGAGGACTTCCCCCCATGGATGCTGGACGGACGCCCCCATTTCTTTGACGAGGACTCCTGCGTCGTCTACATGAATTCAGGGGAGTCCGGGATACGCGCCGACAATCTCACGCTTCTCAAGCAGGGGCTGAATCCCGTTGACGACGCGGATGTCCTGGTTGAGATTGATGACTTCATCGCCGCATACAACGACTATGTGGACTCCGACGATCTCCGGTCTCTCAATGGCTACGAGGGGGACGACTATGCGGCGGAGGGCTTCTACACGCTCCCCCGCAATGGCCCGATGGAGTTCAAGGCGGAGCTGTACTGGCTGCCGGATTGGGCGAATGTCATCACGGGTGAAATCGCCACTCTGCCGCCTATGCGCATCTTATACAAGTATCCCGCGGGATCGAAGACTTCCATTTTCTCGGCCACCGCCCAGGAAATCTGCTTCATGCTCGGAATCGACGAGGGGTCGGCGGATTTCCTCGCAATCCAGGAGGCGCTGAAGCGCTGGCGCGAGGACGGGACGCCGCTGGAGGAGTCCCTCGACGCGACGCTGCTGATTTCCCTGCAGTCGAGGTTCAGCTTCACGGAGGCCGGCGTCGCGGTCGTGGAGGCGAATGCCTACGACAGGCAGCGGGAAATCATGTCGGGCTACAGGGTCGTCCGCGAGGCTAAGATGTCGTCAAGGACATTCTTTGCGGACAAGAAGAAGGAGTGCCTCTCTGTCTGGGAGCGTAAATGGCGGTAGCCTTCCGCGAATGTCTCTGGTGCCAGATCACCTCGCTGCACGTGGGGCTTGGCCGCGCCGATGTCTATTTGATTGACGGGGCGGAGGATCTTCCGGTGCTTGCCGGTTCGGTGGATTTGACGGAGGCGGGGGTGGTTGGAGCCGGCACGAACCTTATCGGAAGCGACCGTGACGGGCTCTCCATCGTCCGGCTCTCGGCGTCCCGGGAACCGGAGTTCCAGGAGGGTGGCGTCCTCCGCCTCGGCGCAGGGACTATGCTTCCGCGCACCGCACAGCTTGCGGCGGAGGCGGGTCTGGGAGGGCTTGCGCCTCTCTCTGGAATCCCGGGAACCCTTGGCGGCGCGGTCATGATGAACGCCGGGGCAAATGGCGCGCAGATCTCCGATTTTCTCCTGGAGGCGGAGGGGATCGACCTTGATACGGGAAAGCCCTGGCGCTGGAGGCAGGGCGATGGCGGATTCGCATACAGGCAGTCGCCTGTCACCCAAAGGATGATCACACTCTCCGTTGCGCTGAAGCTGCCAGGGTCAGACCCCGAAACGGAAAGGCGCAGAATCACGGAGGAGAGGGAACGGCGGCTGACCGCCAACCCGCAGGGTCCGTCCGCGGGAAGTATCTTCAAAAACCCGCCGGGAGAATCGGCAGGACGACTCCTGGAGGCCGCGGGATGCAAGGGGCTCTCAAGGGGAGGGCTCCTGGTCAGCGAAAAACACGCAAACTGGATATTGAACCCGACGGCAACACCTACCTCCCAGGAGGACGCACTGATGCTCCTGGCGGAAATGCAACGGCGGGTGCCAACGCTGGAATTGGAGGTCCGAATTGTTCGATAGTTTGTAACTTATTGAAAATCAACAAGTTACAACACAAGTATACTATACTTCCGCAACCGCGAATATGGCGTGGTAGGTGACCGCGACCCTGCCGTCGCCCCGCCCGTGCATCGCCTGGTATTGTCTTGAGAATTCCTGGATTTTCGCTCTGTTCCAGGCGGTTTTCGTTCCTGTTCCCGTGACTCCGGTGGCCTTGAGGTGGCGCAGGATGTCCAGCGGTGTCTCGAAGAGCATCGTCTGTCTCTTCTCGTAGAGTTTCAGGATTGTGAAGCCCGCCTTTTGGAGCATGCTCCTCCATTCGTCCATGGTGGCGTAGTGGAGCCGTCCCCCGGTAAGTTCTCCGATTTCGCGGAGGTTTTCCGGCCCGAATGTGGTGAAGGCGAGGACTCCCCTTGCATTGAGGGAGCGTTTGATTTTGTCGAGGAGCGCCTGCTGGTTTTCCGCCCACTGGAAGACCGCGTTTGCGGCGAAGAGGTCGTTTTGTCCAGGCAGTTCGACGTTTTCCACGTCTCCTGCGATGAATGCCGCTTTTTTGCGTTTCAGGTGGAATCTGCCGCACTCCGGCACAATGTCAATCAGCCGGAGTTCCTCGTATTCGAGTGCCTTCTCCATGCATTCGGTGAGGATTCCCGTGCCGCATCCCGCCTCGATGATGCGGGGGTACAGGCGTCGTCCCTGCGTGGCCTCGACGAGCGTCCGCAGCAGTTCGTGGGCCATCTCGCGCTGGACGCATGCCGCCTCGTTGTATGTATCGAGGCTTCTGGCGAAGCGCTGCCTCACCAGCGGCTTGTCAATTTGGTTCTCCGAGGGAGAGGAGTTCATTCCAGGAGGTGAAGAGTTCGAAGGGGGAGTGGGGTGCGTCGAGCTCCAGGAGTGGAGTTCCGAGTGCGCTCCAGTGGGCCATCTGTGATTGCGGCGGGAAGATGCGGTCGCGTGTGGAGACAAGCGCTCGGGTGAAGACGTTGGCCGGCGCAACGCCCTGCGCAGAGCGCACGCGGTCGGCAATTGAGCGAAGTTCGGCCTGCTGGGATTCAGGGGAACGATCTCCCAGCGGATACGACTCCGCCGACTGCCGGCTGCCCGCAAGACGCATCATGAAGTGGCGCCGCGCGTTGGCGTCCCCCCAGTTGGCGATGGTGCCGTCGAAGACCTTTGGGGGAATGCCACGCTCCTGGTCGATGGGTGAGAGCGTCCCGTTGATTGCAGTCGCAGACGTGAAGCCCGGCAGTCCGGAGGCCATGCACCACTCGGCAGCCGCCCAGACGCCCAGGGACCAGGCCGCAAGGTGATACTCCGAATAGCCGCATGGCAACGACCACTGGACAGGATGGGTGTAGTCGTATAGCACAACCAGGTCGAAGCCGTCCAGGGAAAGATGGCGCGTCGCATGCCAATCCATCCCCCAGCCCGTGAAAAAGACGAGCAGGCGGTCGCTCCCGCGCTCGATTGTCTCTGGAAAATGACCCATGTGCAAAAAAAACGACTCCAATCCCGGCAAAGTCCATAATCTAAGAGTTGGACCCCGCCCCGCCGTCCATATATGGAGTGAAGAGGAAGAACCCACCTCCTCCTCCGCTGACGCATACGGCGTGGCAGGGGGGATGAGATGCAATAGCCTCGAAATCCACGAAGTCAGTGACTTCTTATTGAATTACTGTCAAAAGTTCCTTTCCGCTGATGCCGTATGCCTGGGGCACGTCATCGTCCAGCAGGACGCGGATGTACTCCTCCATGTGCGGGGCGAGACCGCCTTTGCGCATCTCGTCCAGCGTCATCCACTCCATGCACCCCTCTGTTGAGGATTTCAGTTCCCCCGTGAAGGTTCTGGTATGGAACATGAAGACAATGTATTTTGAGTTGGCTTCGACTTCGGCGGGGGAGCCGTTTGCCCGCTCGCCGATGGTCTCCCACTCAACCACCCCGCACATCCGCAGGTTCGCGACCGTCAGCCCCGTTTCCTCACGGATTTCGCGCACAGTGCTGGCTGTGATGGATTCGCCAGCCTCGACATGCCCGCCGGGAAACGTCAGTCCGCACCACGGGTTTGTCGCCTTCGGAAGGCGGTGCTGCACAAGGATACGGCCAGTCGCCAAATCCTCAATCATGCACATGTTGCAAAGGGTGTTGTTCATTGGCCAGACTCTTCATCTTCATGATGCCTTCCACATTTTCTCCCTGTGGCCTGCAAGAAAAACCTGCGAGGGCAGGAAGCGTGATGGCATTGTGATTCTGCGTCCCTCCAAGGCCTTGAACTGCTCCTGGAACGCCTTGTTCGAGTAGTATTCCCGCAGGGATGGCGAAAGAATCAGGCGGTAGTCATCGTCCAGCGAAATTAGGTGCTTGTCAAACGCCGCATCGTAGGTCGCGGCGAGACAAAGGCCATTCGTAGGGTTGAGACGGTTCGCCTTGTCCTCCGCCCAGCCGCTGATGTGACTGGCGCGGAGCGTCTCGACCACAGAAAGGCCGCAGAGGCAGCATTTGAAGTCGAAGTTGCGGAGCATCATCTCGCGGAAGACATACTGGTTCTCTCGCATCTTGATTGTCGCAAGCCTCTCCCTGCCCGTGAGGGAATTGACCTCTATGCCATCCTCCCAGTAGAGATTGCTTGCCGTAAGCGGGATTCTGGCGAGATGCGAGGCCAGATGGGCGGCATCGGTGGCTGTCGCAGCCATCTCCAGCATACGGTCTCGACGTATATGGACAAGCTGGAATTCAGCCAGTTTTCTTATTGCCGCCGAGTAGAAGTGCTTGAGATAGTAGCTTGGACTGACCGTTCCGGCAAAGAAGCCCCGTCCTTCGCGCCCTTCGTCCTGTGCAGTCAGAACAGCGTGGTAGAGCGCATTGAGTCTTTCTGCGTCGGTTTTGTCCCAGAGGGTTTCGCTGGCGGAGAGAAGGGAGGTCTTCTCTTTCAGTATGCCATTGAGTCGCTCCAAACCTATGACGTATGAAGGCGGGGCATTGCTCCCAGGCGCGGACTGTGCTTGGGCATAGAGAAGAAAGTCTTTTGCCGTGCCATTCAGTTTTTCAGCCTTCATCTTCTAACTCCTGATTTCTGATTATGAAGGGTAACCTGTCCAACCGCTTCTTCACCTCGCATTCCCAAATCACAATCACATGCCAGCCTGCCGCTTCCAGCGCGGCGTGTTCCTTCTTGTCCCGTGCAACATTGCGGTCGAACTTGGCCTGCCAGAACTCCACGTTGGACTTGGGCATTGTCGCCGTCTTGCACCCTTCGTGCCGATGCCAAAAGCAGCCGTTGACAAAAATGACCGTGTGCCACTTTGGAAGCACGATGTCGGGATGCCCCGGCAGTTTGGACGAATGCAGACGGAAGCGAAACCCCAGTGCATGCAGGTGACGGCGCACGACCATCTCCGGCTTCGTGTCCTTCGACCGAATCCGGCTCATCACCTCGCTGCGCTGTTCTGGGGAAAGGGTGTCCATCCTTCAGATTTCCTCAAAGAACTTGAGGTTAATGTCGTAGTCTTTTATGATTCTTTCTCGCAAGCCTATCTGGTATTCAGCAAGTTTATTCATAAAGGTGTCGCCGTCCATAAGGTCTATTTGTTTTTTCCCCGGTGCACAGGCTTCCCGCTTGGCTTCCTGTGAAAAGACACCTGTTGTGATTAGAACACCTTTCTCAATGTTGGAATCTAAAGAGCCACGAAAATCACGTATTTGAGGTGCTCCTACAGTGCCAGTATAGCGTTTGCACTGGAACGCCACGGAGAAACTGAAAATCCCGTTGATTAGCAGCTTGCCCGTTCCATCAATGCCACCATCCCCGCTTCGTTTCGTAACTTTCACGTCAGTAAAGCCACACTCTCGAAGCAGCCTTTGGGATAATCGCTCAAATGCGAAGGCATCCATATTCTTGAGGATTTTTGAAAGACGCTCCTTCCAGTTGAATACATTGTCGTCTCCATCAATAGCCGAAGCGCCTTCTCCCGCGGAATCATCACTACTCGAATTGTCGGTAGCGCTGGCGGTATTATCCACATTATTGCCACGGACAGTTCTTACAACCTCCCTTGGGTCGACTTCTGCTGTTTCTGCATAGCCTTGAACAATGGACCAGACACCACGTGAGCTACTGTCAATAGCACCATATTTACGCAAATATGTTCTTGCCCAGGCCAACTGATAGTCTAGTTCGCTCTGGTTTGAGTTGTTGTGCAACTCCTCAACAGTTATTTTAGGTAGTTTTAGTTGCTCCAACACCTTGTCATGAATTTCTCCGATCGTGCAAGAACCACCATTCTCCTTCAACGCCCTAAGTATTGGATTCATCAAGTTGGGATAACGTGGGACAGTGTATTTTCTCGGCTTCGACATGATTGGTTACTCCCTTGATGGATATGCCGCTTTTATCTCGTCTGCTAAAAAGTTAATTCATGATTTCACTTCGCACTGCAACTTACGCTTGAGTTCTTCTTAATTTACAAGCGGGTGATAGGATGGACAAGCAAAAACAATTTTTCAGAGATGTTGCCACCAAAAATTATCATCATTGCGAGTGGTGGCATTGGGACTATGTTGATGATATGCGCCATTGCTCCGATTGGGCATTTTTCTTCTTTGGCAAAAGCAACTAACTCACAATTACAATTTGGGAAAGCGCAACGTCCCCCCGAAAGCCCCCATAGGACTTTCAAGTCTTTTTCTTTTATGTGCCTACCGGTTGTCATTTTGTTACAAGGTGACGGATAAACTTATTGCTGACGTATGCGTTCCTCAAAACCAATGAATGTTTCGCATAAGAACAGACATAGGCTTCCAGATGTATGAACAGCAAAACGTGCCAACCGTTCGTCTATTTTGTAGTGTTTATCTGTATTCCCATGTGCATCACTATATGAATTACGTATTTCCGAAATACTTGTAACAATTCCAGAGCAACTGCCAAATAGGGATTTGAACATCTTTTCTTGATGTTGATCGGCAGACAATTTCATAACAACCGCCATTTTTTTGTACAAACTGGGGACATCTTCATTTTTCCCAAGTTGCAAGTCAAGTTTTTCGGCAATCAATTTAAGTTCGCTTTCCAATAAAGTTCTTGCCATAGTGACGGCCCCTTCGGGGTCATGTTCCAGGCGGGAAAGCATTTTGCCCCAGTGAAGCATAATAGTCTTACTGTCTAGGCTTTCAAGAATGCAGGTATTCTCATTTAAAACATCTGTTGTAAACTGTCGAACGGCCTTGTACAGAGGAGATAATTCTTCATTCAACCATTCTCGACGTACTTTATATTGAGACGAAATACCCTGGGCTATTTGTTTAATTGCTGCAAGATCTGGGGAAGAACAAAGCCATGTAGGCAAGAAATGCGTATATGAGGAATTGATGAAGAAAGAACGCAGATCCTTAAATTCATTCTCCAAAAGATTGTTTGATGTTACTGCCTTGTTTAGAATGCTGTGAAGTGAGTACAACTTTTCTTGGTCATTGGAATAATCGCTTACGCTATGGACAATCATAGTATTCACCTCGTTTGTAAAAATAATCCTGGGATTTCCTCATTTAAACGCAGATGGGTGTGGTTGTTATAATTGGTGAACACTTTGGATGCGGCCAGTTTCACGACCTGGATGGCGGGGAGGCTGGGAAAGATGGGCATCGTTGCCGTGCCTGCCACGCTGGATTCAGACTGGTCCGTTGGGCTGACAAAGGCGTTTATAGGCGTCATGCTGTGCATGTGCATGAACTCGCTATAGGTGAGCTGATAGAGGTACTGCTTGCTGACGTCCTCCACACCGGGCTGGCCGCTGACGTGTCTGTCATCCAGCTCGATGTCGTAGTATTTGGCATCCAGGATGACGAAATGGGTATGGTCATTGCTTTTGACAATGCGAATATAGTCGGGGCGTAGTGTCTTGTCCGCATCGTGCGGTTCGCCGCCGCTAGCGGCCTTCCATTGCGGCTTCTTGATCAGACCCTCCAATGTGTCTTCTCCGTTGAAGCTACCATCTAATGAGATTCCAAGTGTTTTCAATTTGTTCTTGTATTGACTCTCGAAGACATCGGCGCACATCGCCTCCCAAAGGGTGTGGAAACTGTTCGTGCCAAACATTCGTATGCCCGATGTTTCAATTGACATGTTTGTGTTTTCCACCCAGGTAAGTAGATTGCGGAGCAATACCTGTTTCTGGCTTACGAATTGAATATTAAGTTCTTTGCGTAGTCGTAGGCAGATGTAGTCGTCCGTCCCGAAATCAATGCGTTCCCCTTGATAGGGAGTGGGGGTCTCCAGTTGGAGTATTACATCCAGTTCACTGGCTTTGAGCCGACTTGAACACTCGGTGATGATGCAGGCGTGCAATCGAGTGATATAGTCAGTGTCATCTTGCCGTGTATCATTGGTGTAGTAATCGAAATAGTAGGGGCGGTTGTTTTGGATGACTGGCATCGTGGTATTGATAGTGGTCTCCCAGTCTATCTCGCCCTGGCCGTGAAGTGTCAGTTCGACCCGCTGGTTGGAGTAAAGCCCGTATGTGTAAAAATCACGTAGAAGGAGCAAAGCCAAGGCAAGCTGATTGGGCATTTTAAGGGAGGAAGTCTCACTGGCCGTATTCATCCCTCTGTGGTCTGAATTATAGCGTTCGATGGCATGTAGGACCGGACGCAAGTCAGATGGCTGCGGCTCACGGCTTTTGATGTATTTCGGATAGCATTTAAGGACATGCCCATCAATCTCAATAACGCCAACATACGCGAAGACGAACGGTGTATTCTGTCCAATGTCACCATTGATAAATTCGCCATGTAAAGCCTCATCCTGCCACCCTTCTTGTTTTTCTTCGCGAACAAGCTTGGCTATTCTGGCAAGTAGAAGTCGTTGCAAATAATCCTTGGCTTTCGGCGCATCCTTTTCAAGCCACATGGAAATATCTTCCAAGCGGTAGGGGTGCTGCTCTATGAAACCTGTTCGACTCATGTGTTGTCCTGGCTTTCCTCATCGTCTGCTTTATCCAGGTCATTTGCTTGTTCTATGTCAAAGTTGAAAACATCTTTCAACCCGCCTTCTTCAAGTTGCTGGCAAATGATGGAATAGGAGAACAATCCGTCTCGTCCTTTGAATATTGTAGAAGGATTGTGCCGGACGGCATCTTCGAAGAGGTACATTAGCACTTTTGACTTGAATGACTGAATAAACATCTCGTTTTCAGCCTTCAAAGCATTAAGCCCGACAAAGAAAGGACCAAGGAGCTTGTCCTCGTTTATCCTTGCTGCAAGTAAATGCGCATTGATGGTCTTCCTAATGGTGTTCCAATAATACTTTCCGTCCTTGAAAGAATAATTGTAGGCTGATATCATCTCTTCATTGGTATCGATCCCAAGGTAGTTAAAATCCCAGCGACGTTTGAAAGCCGTGTCAATTGGAAACACACCCTGGTCGGCACTGTTCATTGTCGCTAAGATGAAGAAGTTAGAGGGTAAGGTCAACTTGGTATAGCCCCATGTAGCGTCCCTTAGGGCATGATTATCATTGTCGGCATCAATTTTAGTCAAGTACCGTTTCATATCTTCGCTTATTGCTACTGGATATTCACTGGTTCCATCCTCTTCTCTATCCAGCAATTGGAAGGTGTCCCCAAAGACAGCAGCAGCATTTGCGCGATTTAGTTCCTCAATGATGAGGTAGAAAAATTGTTCATCATTCTGGTATGCCTTTATCAAAAGCCGCAAGAATGGACCAGGAACATAACTGTAGGTGATTTGATTTTCTCCAACTGTATTATTTTCTACAGAAGGCTTATATGCGCCAACAAACTGTTGGTAACTGTACGTTGGATAGAAAGTTACCCGTTCCTTATACACTTCGCTTATATTCTCGAGTTTCTTTTTAATGTAATGACTTTTGCCTGTTCCCGGTGCCCCATTGGTTATGGTTTGGTAAGAAACTGTTGGGTTTTCCGTTATATTTACTGCGCTGGTTTCAATGAAGGGATTGTTGGGTAATCTTATTTCAAAGTCTATATCGCCATTTTCAAGCCTTGTAAGAATAATAACATCTCCCGAAAACAAAAACTCTTTTAATGAAAAAACTACATGCCTATCATCAGCACGAGTCATGTTGGCAATACCTTTAATATAAAGTCGTCGCGTGGTAATATCATCCTTGTTTAGCTTGGCGATGAATACCTCCTTCTCCGCATGGAATGCTTCTTCAAGTAATCGGGTGTGAGAATTCAGCCATGTGTTATCAATATTCCATGTATTGGTAGTTCTTCGCTGATACCATGTCCTTCTATCAAGAACATGAGCTATAGAATTGAAGGCAAGATTCCTCTTGTCTAAACGTAGCCTTACATCATCGTCAGTTTGAAATACAGCCCCAAAAATCTCATCAAGTTGCGGCTCATTTAATGAACAGATGAATATACTCGTTTGATTTGAGTTTACATTGCCTCTTATGCAATAAATGGAGTCGGTATCTGCTAATCGCTTTTCAAGTGCCATTTTCTACCTCAAGTTGAAGATTTCGGACAAATACGCAAGAATCGCGTACACGACATTTACACTAACGGCATTTCCAGCCTGTTTGTAAAGACTGCAATCTGCTACCCTAAACTGCTCTCTAGCATTTTGCACAAAAACATGTTCAAAGCCTTGAAGTTCAAAAGCCTCCTCTGGCATCAATTTTCTAATTCGCACATTCTCACAATTTTCAACACCACCATCATACCGTTGCTCACCATGGGAATTAATGAAATCTTCACTAAAATAGTTATCTTGGCAGGCGCGATGCATTTTGGACATTGTTGCACATAATGGTCTCGCAATCTCAAGGTCGATTTCTGATTTTGCTACAAAACCACCCGATCCATTGGCAAGAATTGTTCGCTTTATTTTATTCGAAAGCCAATAACGGTCCGGGGCATTTATACGTAGAGCATCGGCGCATCGTCCTTGCATTATAAGGGAGTTCCTGTCACGCATTAGAAACGAAGTGTGTATTGCATCTGCCGTAAATGTAAAGCCATGCGGCAGGGGATTAGTTGTAGCGAAGATATATAATCTATTTCGTGTTTGTGCCAATCCAAAATCGGCAGTGTTAAACACATCAGAATAAACAGAATATCCAATATTCTCAAGTGTTTGTTTTATAACACGATATGTCCGCCCCCCATCATGTCTTTTAAGATTTTGGACGTTTTCCATAAGGATATATGTTGGACGGCGAATCTGGATAAGTTTCGCCATCGAGAAGAAAAGCGTTCCACGAGTATCCTCAAATCCCAATTGTTCGCCCATCATGCTGAACGATTGACATGGAAACCCGCCTGTAAGTAAATCAAAATCCGGCAAATTATCAACTGCATTTCTATTCTCAACAAACGCAGCTATATCTCCAATTATGACTTCTCCTTCTGTGTTGAAATTAGCTCTATATGTTTTTTCGGCAGCAGAATCAATTTCCGAGTATCCGACACAAGTAAACTGAGGTCCACCGTCCTGTGACAGTAACCGCATTGCTTGGCGAAATCCGCCGATACCAGAGAAAAGTTCTACGTGTTTCATGACAAGTGCTTGATAATTTCTTTTCCAATCGAGTAAGCCAATTTCACTGGGACAGCATTTCCTACTTGTCCATACCAAGAATTTTGTGAACCGTAGAAGATGAAATCATCAGGGAAGGTTTGTATCCGTGCCGCCTCTCTCGCTGTAAGGCCCCTGGCATACCAAGGATGAATGTACATATTACAGTCAAATCTCATGTGAGAAGTAATTGTTTTACAGACTTTATCTTCCTCAAGTTTAAAATATTTATCCTTAAATATACCATTGCGTCTTGAGTATGGCATAATGTCGGCAATTGATGGGTGAAGCGAATTTCCTCCTTGTGGAAGGCGTGTGTATATTTCAATATCGCGTGGATTATTATATCTATTTTTGTGATTATACAGCTTTGTTATTTCTCTGTTTCCATTAATAAAGGTGTAAAAATCCGTATGTGGATATATGAATGTTCGCTCAAAATATCCGACTTCGTCAGAATCTTCTCCTGCTTTTCCTCTTTCCCCTTTGTGACCTAATTCTGGGAGTCCATCAATGGCATCACGTAAAACATATCCTCTTACGGTATTGGATTTAATATCTGCAAATATGGAAGAGGCATCAACACCAATTCTATTTCCTATCAATATGAATCTAACACGATTCTGCGGCACCCCGTAGTCAACAGCATTTAACAAAGCATAGGAAAGAGAATAATCATTGCCCAACATCATTTGGAAATTATCCAAAATCTCGTCAATACGGGAAGCCATTCCACGCACATTCTCCATCACAAAACAGAGTGGACGAACTTTGGAGAGGAACTCAAGATATGACTTGTAAAGATGATTGCGCGGGTCATCGATTACTCGCTGACGATTTGCCATCGAAAACCCTTGACATGGCGGCCCCCCACAAACCAATGTCACGTCTTTAGGAATAGGGAAATCAGAAAGATGTTCGACAAGATATTTGATGTCTCCAACAAAAACCTCGTTTTCTGACATTTTTCTATTCCGCCTATATGTTTCAGCGGCAGCCTCCCATATTTCGTTGGCGAAAACTGGTCTAAAACCTGCTTGTTCCATGCCAAGAGATAATCCACCGCAACCGGCGAACAAATCAACAAATGTGCTATTTCCCCTTGACATGGTTTTATTCTTGTTTGGAAGTTTCCATTATATCGTTCAACTCACACTCCAGCACCTTGCAAATCCGTAGAAGGTGTCTGTGCCAATATTCTCTCCACGGTTAAGTTTGGCAACAGAGGCCCAACTCAAGCCGGCGGCCTTTTGGAGTTCCGTCTTGGTCATATTCTTGTCGATAAGCAAATGCCAATGTTTTTTATAGGATATCTTCATCGTGTCTTTCGAAATCCGTCTTGTCCCATCGTTTTCGCTATTTTGCCATACTATGCACCCATAATTCAATCCATTCTACTCAATATGTGGGAAAATCCTCTATTTTTCAAGGTTTTTACGGATTTCTTCCGAAATTCCGCCAATCCCCGCCTGGAATGACCTTCGCGCCTCTTGGCAGGGTGTTCATCACGTAAACCAGAGCCACGGTCTCGGAATCGTTGTCAAGCACGACCTTGACGGTCTCGCGTTGGTAGAGGGTGGGGTAGCCCTCCAGAATGTCCATCCGGGCGAGGATGGCGTCCGTGACCGTCAGCAGCTCGGCCCTGACATCGCCGCCGGCGTTGTCGGGGACGAGGCGGGGTATCCGCGCCACGTGTCGTAGAGCCTCCCCCTTTCGTGCTTTTCGTGCTTTTCGTGGTTCCCCCTGCCCATTCGTGTCCATTCGTGTCCATTCGTGGTTCTACTTCCCCTCCTTGTATTTTTCGTGCTTTTCGTGCTTTTCGTGCTTTTCGTGGTTCCATCCTGTCCATTCGTGGCTCGCATTGCAACTCCTGGGCGAACATTTAGGAGACGGCGCATTGGATCCCGTCCCTTGCTTCTCCATCTTGCCTCCCTCCTGTGAAATCGGATTATATTATCCATTGTTTACATCATCGCAGACGTCTTTGGAGCGGGTCTGTTGACCCGCTTTCTTTTTATCCGCCTAACATGGAGGAAGTTACTTATGAGCAAAATGACTGAGGAGCAGAAGCAGCGTGGTCAGATGATCGACTATCTCGCGAAGCAGCGCGGCATTTCGCGTGACGAGTTGGTCGCCATGCTTCAGCGCACGGTTCGCGAGGCGGCACGGAAGGCAGTCCGCAACTATCTGAATGTCGACGTGGAGATTGACGACAAGAACAACATCACCTGCTTTGCGAAGCTGACGGTGGTTGAGAAGGTTGTCGACCCTTCGCTGGAGATTGACGTCGCCATGGCCCGCACCAGGTTTCCCGATGCGAAGGTTGGCGACGAGATTGCCTGGAAGATTGAGACCCAGGACTTTGGGCGCATTGCGTCCCAGGCGGCGCGTCAGATTTTGACGATGGGTCTTCAGGATGCCGAGAAGCGTCATGTCGTCTCCCAGTTCACTGGTCAGGAGGGGCAGCTTTTGACGGGCACGATTTCCCGCCGTGACAAGAACGGTGTCTGGATTGACTTTGGCAATGCGGAGGGTCTGATGCCTCCGAAGGCCGGCATTCCCGGGGAGCAGTACGAGGTCGGGGACCACATCACCGTCCTTCTGAAGACCCTGAATCCCGACAAGCCCGGCGCGAGCCTCTATGTCACCCGTTCAAGCGCGGACTTTGTGCGCCGTCTTTTTGAGCGTGAAGTCAGCGAGATTGCAGACGGGACAGTTGAGATCAAGGGAGTTGCGCGGGAGCCTGGCTACCGCACCAAGATTGCGGTGACCAGTTCCCAGCCGAAGGTGGATCCCGTCGGCGCCTGCGTCGGTCTTCGGGGCGCCCGCGTGCGCACCATCGTCAGCGAGCTTGGCGGCGAGAAAGTTGACATCATCAACTGGGATCCCGACATCAAGGTCTACGCCGAGAATGCGCTGAAGCCTGCGAAATTGGCGAAGGTCTTCATCGAGGAGGTGGACGGCGAGAGGATTCTGCAGGTGCGTGTCACTGACGACCAGCTTTCGCTTTCGATTGGCAAGAAGGGCCAGAATGCCCGTCTTGCGGCCAAGCTTCTTGGCTGGAAGATCAACATCGAGCGTATTGCCCCCGAGGAGGTTCCCCAGGAGGAGAACTCGATGGAGCAGATGATTTCCCAGGCGACTGGGCTTTTGGCCCAGGCCTGCGGCATTGACGAGTCCATCGCCCGCATCCTGGTGGTGAATGGCTTCCACTCCGTCGAGGGCCTCAAGGAGGCCAGCGTGGAGGAGCTTGCGGAGATCGAGGGCATTGGCGAGGAGACAGCGGCGAAGATTGTCGCCGCGCTGGCGTCATAGCCTTCCTCCGGCGCGGGCGGTGGCGCAAGTGGCCCGCCTCTCCGCCCGCGTTTCCCTTCCCGTCTTTGGCGGGAGGTTGATTTCCGTGGAAATTGGCAACGGCAAGTAAAAGCTAAGGAGGAAAGAATATGTCATCGAAAATACGTGTAAACCAGCTTGCCCGTGAATTAGGAATGGAAAGCAAGGAGCTTGTGGACTTCCTTCAGAAGGAGGGGTTTGCCGTGCGCAGCCACTCCAGCACCCTGGACGAGGAGGAGGCCGAGCTCATCCGCAAGCAGATCTACAACTCCCGCAAGGAGGCCCAGGACGCGCGCAGGCAGAAGGCCGCCCCCGCGCCGACCGCCCAGGATGCTCCCGCCGAGGAGGAGCCAGCCGAAGACGTGGAGGATGAAGACGAGGGCGACGGCAGCGAGGTCCGCCTGAAGACCCCTGTCACCGTCAGGGACCTGGCCACGGCCCTGAAGAAGAAGCCCAACGAGCTGATCATCCAGCTGATGGGCCTGAACATCTTTGCCGCCATCAACCAGGTCCTTGACATCGAGGTGGTGGAGAAGATCTGCGAGAAGAACGGCAAGAAGTTTGTGCAGGAGCGCCGTGAGAAGGGGAACCACCCTGTCTTCGAGCGCAAGGCGTCTGCGATTGCGGCGGCCGCCAATGCCGGTCGCACACGCAAGAAGGTCGGCCGTCCTCCCGTGGTGGTTTTCATGGGTCACGTCGACCACGGCAAGACCACCCTTCAGGACTACATCAGGAAGACCCGTGTGGCGGCTGGCGAGGCCGGCGGCATCACCCAGGCGATTGGCGCCTCCGTGGCCCAGTATGGCGACCAGACGATTACCTTCCTTGACACCCCCGGGCACGCCGCATTCACGGCGATGCGCGCGCGTGGCGCCAACGCCACCGACGTGGCGGTACTGGTGGTGGCGGGGCCCGAAGGGGTCATGCCCCAGACCGTCGAGGCAATCAACCATGCAAAGGCGGCCGGCGTGCCGATTATCGTCGCCATGACAAAGTGCGACCTCCACGGGTGCGACAAGGACCGGCTGCTGAGGCAGCTCCAGGAGAATGGAATCCAGCCCGAAGAGTGGGGCGGCGACACGGCGGTAATCCCCTGCAGCGGAATCACCGGGGACGGCGTGGACGAATTGCTTGAGCGAATCCTGCTGGAGGCCGAGATGCTGGAACTCAACGCCGACCCGGACGCGCCCTTCGAGGGCCTTGTCATCGAGGCGCAGATGGAGGCGGGCATGGGACCCACCGCGAACATCCTCGTCCGTAACGGTGTCCTTCGCCAGGGCGACTGGTTCTCCTGTGGAAGTACCTACGGCAAGGCCCGTGCGCTTTTGGACACCCACGGCAAGCGTCTTGCGAAGGCGACTGCGTCCACCCCTGTGAAGATCATGGGCTACAACGGAGTTCCCGAGGCTGGCGACCGTGTTGTCTGGCAGCCGGACGAGAAGTCTGCGAAGGCAGCGGCCGAGGAGGAGTTGCAGCGCAAGCGCCTAGAGGCGATCAGGGCGCCCCGCGCCACGAGCATCGAGGAGTTGATCAAGCAGATGAACGAGGGCGCCTCCTCCGTTGTCGAGCTGAACATCGTCCTGAAGACTGACGTGCGCGGTTCCCTTGAGGCGATTTCGGATGCCGTTTCGGCCATCAAGTCCAACAAGATCGCGGTCAAGATTGTCCATGGCGGCGTAGGCGAAGTCACCGACTCCGACGTGGTTCTGGCGGCCGCGAGCAAGGCGATCATCGTCGGCTTCCACGTGCGTGTCATGCCCAGCGTGAACCGCACCGCGAAGCAGAAGGGCGTTGAAATCCGCCTCTACTCGATCATCTACGATCTTCTGGACGACATCGAGGACGTCATGCGCGGCCGTCTTACCCCCGAGATCCGGGAGACCCTGGTGGGCGAGGCGGAGATTGCGCAGGTCTTCAACATCACCAAGGCCGGCAAGATTTGCGGCTGCCGTGTCACAAGCGGCACAATCAAGTTGAACCAGAAGGCGAAGGTCTTCCGTCAGAAGGACATGATATACTCCGGCCTTGTGGCGTCCCTCAAGCACTTCAAGGAGGATGTCAAGGAGATGCGCGCCGGCCAGGAGTGCGGCATCCGCCTCGACAACTTCGAGGACTTCGAGGTTGGCGACCGCATCCAGGTCTTCGCGGTCGAGAAGATTGCGCCTGAACTGTAGCGCCGGCCTTCCTGCCTTACGCACCACCACATTACCCACAGATGCCAGCAGAATCCCGCATAACCAGACTCAACGCGCAGCTGCTCAAGGAACTGGCGCAGCTCGGCGAAGTGCATATCCGCCCTGACATCCCGGACGCGCTTGTCACCTTCACCGGCGTGGAGCTCTCCAGCAACCTCCGGACGGCCAGGGTCTTCGTCTCCGTCTATGGCGGCGAGGATGCCAAGCGGCGTGCGCTGGCGCTTTTGCAGCGCAAGCGCCCCGTCCTCCAGCAGGGGATTGCGCGGAAGATCCTGATGAAATACACTCCCGTGCTCCACTTCACGCTGGACGAGACAGCGGAACGTGCCGAGCGCGTCATGTCCATCCTCCAGGATTTGAATCTTCCCGAGGAGGATGGTGCCGCCGCGGCTCCCCCCGCCACACCACCCGATTCCCCTTGACGGCACAATGGATTCCCGAAGCGAAGATACGATCTGCCAGGTGGAGGCAAGAGTCCGCGACAAGAACGGGCTCCACTTGAAGGTGGCCAGCGACATTTCGCGGGCCTGCGCAAAGCTTCCGTGCCATGTCAAGATCGCCCGCGACGAGACCCATATCGCCGACGCGAAGAGCCCGCTGGCGCTTCTGACGCTGGGCGCCTCCGCCGACATGGTCCTCAAAATCACCGCCCAGGGAGATGACGCGCAGGGCGCCTTGCAGGCGTTGGAGCCGTTCTTCTTCTTCCTCACCTGAAGCCCCACGCCCAAAGCCCCACCCCATGAAATTGTCGGAGCTGTCGAAAATCCTGTCGCAGCTGGACATGCATCCAAGCCGTGCGCTTGGACAGAATTTCCTGGTGGACGAGAATTGCCTTTCCGCGCTGGTGCGTGCCGCGGCGCCGGTTTCCGGCGAGGAGATTCTCGAGGTCGGCCCTGGCACTGGCGTCTTGACAGAACGCCTTGTGGCGGCGGGATGCCGTGTGACTGCCGTGGAGTTCGACTCCCGTCTGGCGAGATATATTCGAGAGCGTTTCGAAGGCGTTGACGGCTTCCGGCTTGTCGAGGGCGACGCCTGCAAGGTGGACTACACCTCCCTCTTTCCCGTAGGCACGCGTTTCCGCTGCGTCGCGAATCTTCCATATTCCTGCGCATCCGTGCTTCTGGCGCGTCTTGCGGGCCTTCCTAATCCGCCTGCTTCCTTCCATGTCCTTCTCCAGAAGGAGATGGCCGAGCGTCTTGCCGCGCCTGTGGGGACTCCCGCCTACGGTGTCCTGACAGTCCGCCTTGCCTTCAGGTATCGCGCGCGGATTGCGCGCATTGTCCCCCGGGGGGTATTCTTCCCGCCGCCGGAGGTGGATTCTGCGTTTTTGGCGTTGGAGGCCTTGGACGCCCCACTGGCGGACCGGGCCCTCCTGGAGGCCGCCGACCGCCTGGCGACGGCGGCGTTTTCGCAGCGCCGCAAGCAGGCGCGGAGGCTCCTGTCGGGAGTCGTCCCCGGATTTGATTTTGCGGGTGCCCTGGAGTCGATGGGGCTTCCGGCCACTGCCCGCGCCGAGAACATCTCCCCACAACAGTATATACAACTCGCGAGGTCCGCAAATGAGTCTGGGTAGCGTAGTCTGGGATGCATTCATCAACAGCGACACCGTGGGCAAGCTGATTGTCCTGGTGCTGGTGTGCTTCAGCATAGTCATGTGGAGTGTCGCCTGTACCAAGACGATGCAGGTTGGCGCCGCCATGCGCAGTTGCCGCACCCTCTTCAAGAAGATGAGGGGGAAGGCCACCTGCAGCCACCAGATCCTGGGCGAGCTTGAGCGCAACCGCAATCTCGAAGGCCCCACTGCCGCGCTGGGGCGCGCCGCATTCAAAATCCTCCTGGAAATCCTGAAGCCCTCGGATGTGGAGAAGTATGCCCTCACGACCAACGGAGTCCTGCCCAGGGCGCTGACGGACGAGGAGACCGACCGGGTCCAGGCCGCCATGGAGGCCGAAGTCACCATCCAGCAGATGAACCTGGAGTCGGGGCTTTCCTGGGTCGGAAGCGCAGGATCCCTGGCGCCAATGCTGGGACTTTTCGGCACAGTCTGGGGAGTCATGGCCACATTCATCGGAATCGTCAACAACGGAGGACGTCCCGACATACAGGCAATCGCCCCGGGAATCTCGGGAGCCCTGCTGACGACCGTCGCGGGACTCATCGTCGCCATTCCCGCAATCATCGCGAACAACGTGGTCGCCGGGCGTCTTGTGACCATCGACAAGGCGATGGACGACTTCATTTCCGCGATTGTCACCTCCCTGAGGCTCGCCCAGGTCTCGCCTCGCCATGCGGCGCCTCCGCGGGAGCCCTCCATGCCTGTCCAGGGCGGCGGTGCGCCAATGGGGCAGGGCGCCTCCGCCGTGCGGCCCGGCCAGCCCGCGGAACCATCCGTCATCCGCGCCTATCCAACCGCAGGGGCGGCGGCGCCGCCGGCTCCAGGGTATGCCGTTCCCTCCTATCCCTCCGAAGCAACCCGCACCGGCCAGGACTATGCGCAGTAGAAGAGCAAAACGCGGAAGCCTGATCAAGGTCCAGAGCGAAGTCAACATGACTCCGCTGATGGACTTGACGTTCATGCTGCTCATCCTCTTCGTCATCACGGTCCCAATCCTTGACTACAAGACGGACGTGGTTCCCCCCTCGATGAACACCGAGGCCACAGTTCCCGAGGAGGATCCCGAGGCAGTGCAGGTGACCCTTGACGCGGAGGGGAATTGCGGAGTCAACGGGGTCCCCGCCTCCTTCGCGTCGCTGGAGGAGCAGCTTCGCCAGCTCAAGTCCCTGGGGCGCACCCGTGTCCGCATCCGTGCCAGTGGCGAACGTCCCTACGAGGAGATAATCATGCTGATTCGTCCCGCCAAGCGTTGCGGGATGGAGGTGCAGTTGGAGACGAAGGCGGAATGAGCACTGTTTGCGCCGCGAGTCTGCCCCCCGTGATATCCTTATGCTCCCGCAGATGGCTGCGGTGCCTCCAGCCCTGCGCGGCGCTTCTGTCGGGCATATTGCTCTCCCTTTCGTTTCCGCCGGTCGAAGGATGGTGGCTGGCATTCGTCGGATTCCTCCCGCTCCTGCTTGTCCCCTTTCCATGCGGCCGCATACGGCGCCTGTGCCTGGGATTCCTCTTCGGATACGCATATTTCGGAATCTCCTTCGCGTGGCTAAACACGGTGGGCTTCGGGGCAGGCGCGCTTCTCGCCATCCCCTGCGCGCTGTTTCCGGCGGCCTGGTATTATCTGGCATCGGCGGTTCTATGGACTCTGAAGCCCCGTGAACGCCCAGGCATGCCCCCCGGCGAGGCGGCGCTTGCGACGCGCCCGGGCGCGGGAATGTGGGCGCTTCGCGACTGGCGCAGCCATGCCCTCTTCGTGCTGGCCCTTCCCGGCTCCTGGTGCGCCCTGGAGTGGGTCCGCAGCTGGATATTCACTGGCATGCCCTGGAACCAGCTTGGAATCTCCCAGGCATTCGTCCCCACAAGGCTTCTTGCGACGGCTGCGGGAGTCTACGGCATCTCCTTCGTGATTGTCCTGGCCAACGTACTGGCCGCAGGAATCATCGTCGGGAGATACCGCCGGGCTTCCGCCCTTGCGCTGGCCGTCGTCGCATCGCTTGTCGTGGCCTGGTGCGCCTTCCAGTGGCGCATGGAACTCCCCCAGTCGGAGCCTCCGATTCGCATCATTGCAATCCAGGGAAATGTCCCTGAATGCCGGGTGTGGACGGAGGAGGAGTTCGACAATGCGGTTGCCGCATACCGTGGGCTGACGCTCGACGCGCACGCCAATGCACCCGCCCCCGCGGACCTCTACCTCTGGCCGGAGGGCGCGATACCCGCGCCAATCGTCTACGAACCGTACGCCCTTGTGCTGGCCGACGTTCTTGACAAGGTCTCGACCCCGCTTCTGATTGGGGCGCTGGACGAGCGGATGCCCGTGGGGGGCTCCGCGGCGAATGTATACAACTCGGCGTTTCTCCTGAGGGACACCGCCACCTTCTGGCGTTCGATGCTGGTCGCACGGACGGACTACTACGACAAGACGCATCTGGTCCCCTTCGGGGAGTTCGTTCCCTTTTCGAAGCACTTTCCGTGGCTTGCGGATGTCATCGGAATGGGTCGCGACCTCACTCCGGGCAGGAGCTATACCCTCTTCAGGCTGTCCCGAAACGGCACTGACATCCCCCTCTACGCCGGCGTGAACATCTGCTTCGAGGATGTCTTCCCCGAAATATCCCGCAGATTCGCCCTCTCCGGCGCACAGATGCTCTTCACGATTACGAACGACTGCTGGTACAAGGAGAGCAGCGGCGCCAGGCAGCACCAGGCGCACGCGGTCTTCCGCGCCGTTGAAAACCGGCTGCCGCTCATGCGGTCGGGAAATAATTCCCATACGTGCCTGATTACGCCGAAGGGGGAAATCCTCGCGCCAATCACCGACGCCGACGGCGGAGACTTTGCCGCCGGATGGCACGCATACGATGTCGTCCCGGCGCCCAAGGACGCGCCGCCGACACTCTACGCACGCACGGGAAATCTCTTCGCGTGGATTTGCGTGGCCGGGACGCTGGCCGAACTCCTCTGGCTCGGAGGACGCCTATACCGACGCAAGGCCGCGCTTCTGGATGTTGTCGAAAGAAGGAAAAGGAGACCAGGAAAATGAGCGAACCGAAGGATTTGGGGTTTTCAGCGGAGCTTTCGCAAGACGTTGAGGAGCTGGCTTCTTCGGGACGGCTCCGCGTCCTGCGTGAAATCGCCCACGGCGATGGGGCCACGGCATATTGGAACGGTCGCGAATACAGGAATTTCTCGAGCAACGACTACATGGGGATTGCCGGCGACTCCGCACTGCGACGCGAGTTCTACGACCTCTTCCCGGACCACGCATCCCCGGAACTGGCACAGTCCAGCGCCTCGTCAAGGCTCCTCACGGGAAACACCCCCGCATACGTCCGACTGGAAAAGACCCTTTCCGAACTCTACGGGGGACGGTCCGCACTGGTCTTCAACAGCGGATACCACGCCAATATAGGAATCCTGCCAGCGCTGGCAAAAGGCCACGACCTAATCCTCTCGGACAAGCTGAACCACGCCAGCATCATCGACGGACTCCGGCTGGCAGACGCCGAATTCAAACGCTACAGGCATCTCGACATGGAGCATCTGCATTCGCTCCTGACCCAAAACAAGGACGCATACCGCAGAATCTTCATCGTCACGGAGTCGATCTTCAGCATGGACGGAGACGAGGCGGACATGCGGGCGCTCGCCGCCCTCAAGAGGGAGTTCGGCGCAATCCTCGTGGTCGACGAGGCACACGGAGTCGGAGTCAGAGGACCGCGGGGAACCGGACTCGCTGCGGAGCAGGGCGTGATGCCAGAGGTGGATGTGCTCGTGGGAACCTTCGGGAAGGCCTTCGGATCGACAGGGGCATACGCCATCCTCTCCCGGGAAATCCACGACTATCTCGTCAATCACATGCGGTCGCTTATCTTCACAACGGGACTGCCGCCGGTCATCCTCAACTGGAGCAACTTCGTCCTGAAAAAGTGCGCCGGCATGGATGACAGGCGAAACCACCTCGCAACTCTCGCAGAATACCTGCGGAATGCCATCAGGGAACAAGGCTATGCGACAGGCGGAACCTCGCAAATCGTCCCGCAAATCGTGGGAGACGACCAAAAGGCCGTGGAACTCGCCCAAAAATACCAGGACGCCGGAATCCTCGTATTCCCCATCAGGCATCCGACGGTCCCAAAGGGAACCGCAAGGCTCCGGTTCTCATTGTCCGCCGCACTGGACCTCAATAGCATGGAAGAGGCGGCCAAAGCCTGTAGATGACAACCACTAATGGATAAGATAAGAACCACTAATGGACACTAATGGACACGAATAAATACAAAGAACCACTAATGGACACTAATGGACACGAATTGTATTTTGGTGATGAAGTTCGGCAGATTGTCGGATGTGCTTTTGAAGTTTTAAAGGGCCTTGGAAGTGGTCTTTTAGAGAAGCCCTACGAAAATGCCTTGTGTGTGGAGTTTAAAATGCGAGGCATTCCTTTTCGGCAGCAACCTCGTTACCAGGTAATATACAAAGGGGTCAAAGTCGGAGATTACATTCCCGACCTCATTGCATTTGACAACATCATAATTGATACAAAAACCATAGATCGCATCACAAATCTAGAATTTGGGCAGGTATTGAACTATCTCAAAATCACAGGTTGCAAGGTGGGTCTTATTCTGAATTTCAGACACCCACGTCTGGAATGGAAGAGAGTTGTTTTATGAAATACTATTAGTGTCCATTAGTGTCCATTAGTGGTTCTATTTAAATATATTCGTGTCCATTAGTGGTTCTAATTCATTCGTGGGTGGTTTTGTCATATATGAGGATTGCGGTGGACGAGGATATTCCCACCGTTTTTCCCGCCAGCGGCGCCAGTGCGTCTTCGAGGAGTATCAGATTGTCCTTTGAGAGTCCTGCCCGCAGGAGCCTTGCGGCGTAGGAATCTGGCGTCGAGTCATCCATCCATCGGTCGAGGACGGCCTTTGGCAGGAGCTGTGTTCGTCGAGCCTCGATGACACTTGTCCTTGCGCCTTTTAGCCCCGCGTCCGCGGCTTCGGCTTCGAGCGTATCGGCATCCCATCCGAGGACTGGGTCGTCTGGCTGGGCGTAGAGTGTCTCTTCGGCCTTTCGGACCTCCTTTGGGAGCGTGGTGTTTGCCAGCAGCGAGAGCCTTTGTCCCCGCCGTGGCAGATTTTCCGCCAGTGCCAGCGTCCCGTCCTTCTCGAGAAGCTCCTTCAGGAGATTAAGCGCGGCGGTTCTGTCGGCGCATTTTGCGAGGACATTTCTTCCGACAATCATATCGAACTTCAGCCCCTCCTCCTCTCCGGCCTTTTTGAGGAGCCGCGGGAGGTCTTCGAGATTTCCGAGGAGGATTTTGGGCTGTCGCAGCTCCGGGAGGTTTTTTGCCTGTTCCAGGAGGACATCCCGTGCCTCCTTGGTTTTCACGAGGGACCAGACGCCTCCTTCGGGGACTCTTCGTGCGGCCTCCCACGTGAGGAATCCCGAGTCTGCGGAGAGGTCCAGGATGCGTTCATGCCGCTGTGTGGCGCGTCGCCTGAAGAGTTCCGTCTTTATGGTGGCGAGGAATCCGGCCAGGGAATCGACCGTCCTTGCGAGCCAGGCTTCCGTTGTCTTGTTGCTTGGCGAGAAGGTGAGGATTTCGGGCGGCGCCAGTCCGTTTTCGGCCTCTCTCAATGCGGCGAGCTGCAGTTCGCGTCGGCTGCGGATTTGCTCCGCGAGCGTGCTTTCGTAGCCGAGATTTCCGGGTTCGTAGAATATCCGCCCCTGGAGTGCGCTTGGGAGATACTGCTGTGCGACCCAGTGGTTCCGGTATTCGTGCGGGTATTTGTATCCGACGCCGTGCCCGAATCCCTCCTTGTCGCGGCTGCCGTCCCGCAGGTGGTTTGGCACCTCGCCCTCCCGTTCCTTTTCAACGAGCTTGAGTGCGTCGAAGAATCCGAGGACGGAGTTCGACTTTGGGGCGGTGGCGCAGTAGAGTGCCGCGTGTGCCAGCGGGAAGAGCCCTTCGGGAAGCCCCACGCGCTCGAATGCCTCGGCGCAGGAGGTGACGAACTGGACGGCGTTGGGATCCGCCATCCCGATGTCTTCGGAGGCGAAGATCGTCATCCTCCGGAAGATGAAGCGCGGGTCTTCGCCTGCGTAGACCATCTTTGCCAGCCAGTAGAAGACCGCGTCGGGGTCGCTTCCGCGCATCGACTTGATATATGCGGAAATCGTGTCGAAGTGGTAGTCCCCCTCACGGTCGTAGAGAACCGCCCTGTGCTGGATAGACTCCTCGGCAACCGCCAGGGTGACCACGATCCTGCCGTCGCCGTCGGGAGGCGTGGTCTCGACGGCGAGCTCAAGGGCGTTCAAGGCCGCGCGGGCATCCCCGTTGGCGACATTCGCAAGATGTGCCAGCGCATCCTCCTCCAGGAGGACGGAGAGGCGCCCGTATCCCCTGTCGGGAGTCTCCAACGCCTGCTTCAGGACTTGGCGTATATCACTTTCGTCCAGTGGTTTAAGTTGAAAAATCCTGCTCCGCGACACCAGTGCCCGGTTCACCGTGAAGTATGGATTCTCGGTGGTGGCACCGATGAGGATGATTGTCCCGTTCTCGACCCATGGGAGGAGTGCGTCCTGCTGGGCCTTGTTCCATCGGTGCACCTCGTCGATGAACAGGATTGTGCGTTGTCCGTATTCCCCCAGCCGCCGTTGCGCCTGCTTTGTGACATCCTTCAGGTCGGCGATGCCCGTCATGACCGCATTGAGGGTGACAAATGCGGACTTCGTGGTATTCGCGATGACGCTTGCCAGGGTGGTCTTCCCTGTGCCCGGGGGGCCGTAGAAGATGAGCGAGGAGAGCCTGTCGGCCTGGATTGCCCGCCTGAGGAGCCGCCCGGGCGCAAGGATATGCCGCTGCCCGATATACTCCTCCAGCGTCTGCGGACGCATTCTTGCCGCGAGGGGGGACTCCTTCTTGAGGCGTTCCTGCCGTGCGTGGTCGAAGAGTGACTGGGGCGTCATCGACATGGTGCCGTGCTACTGCTCCCTTTCGTTGGCGAGGGTGGTCTTCATATACTCCTCGATGGCTTCGAGCGTGGGATCCGCGATGGTCTTCCTGAGCGGGAGCTCCTTGAGCGCGTCCAACGCGGGGTGCCTGGCCTCGACCCCGTCTCCGAGCGCCTGGTGGATTGCGTCGGGGAATTTTCCGGGGTGTGCGGTTTCGAGGCAGAGTGTGACCGCGTCAAGGAGGGGATTCCTGGTGGCGACGGCGACTCCGACCGCACCGTGGGGATCCAGGAGGATTCCGTAGTCCTTCCAGAAACGCTGGATTGTGTCGAGGGTCGCCTGGGTGTCCCCCCTGTCGGCGGCAAAGTCGTCGTCACCGCCTTCGAGTTGGATTGGGCATCCTTCCGCAAAGGACTCCATCAGGTCGCAGACCATTTCGGGGCATTCGTCCAGCCGGTAGTAGAGATAACGCTCGAAGTTGCTTGCAACCTGGATGTCCATGGAGGGGGAGAGGGTGGGGTGGACGGCGCCGCGCTCGTAGACGCCTGTCCTGAAGAACCGGGAGAGGATGTCGTTCTCGTTGGTCGCCAGGAGAAGGCGCTCGATTGGGGCGCCCATGCGCTTGGCGACAAAACCCGCGAAGATGTCCCCGAAATTCCCCGTCGGAACGCATACCTGGAGGGGAATCCGTTCCCCAAGCTGGTCGTGGACGCGGAAGCAGCCCCAGAAGTAGTAGACGACCTGCGCCAGAATCCTGGCCCAGTTCACCGAATTCACGGCCCCAAGATGCATCGACTCCTTGAAGGAATGGTCGTTGAAAATCTCCTTCAGGACCCGCTGCCCATCGTCAAAGGTTCCCCGGATTGCAATGCAGTGGACGTTTTTGTCTGGAACTGTCGCCATTTGTCGTTCCTGCAGTGGGCTGACTCGCCCATCGGGATACATAATGAAGATTTCGATATTCTCCTTTCCCCTGACTCCGTGGATTGCGGCGCTTCCGGTGTCGCCGCTTGTAGCCCCGAGGATATTGAGTCTGCCGCCGCGTCGTTTCAGGATTTTTTCGAAGAGGTTTCCGAGGAACTGGAGTGCGACATCCTTGAATGCGAGTGTTGGTCCGTGGTAGAGTTCTGCGACGAAGAGTCCGCTGTTTCCCATTGGCCGGATTGGGACGACCTCCTCCGTGTCGAAGGTTGCGTAGCTTTTGTCGATGAGTTCCTTAAGTTCCTGGTCGGTGAATGCGTCCCCCACGAATGGCTTCATCACCTGGAATGCGAGTTGCGGGTATGTGAGTTCCCTCCACTGGTCCAGTTCGTCCGCGTCGTAGTGCGGGATCATTGCTGGCACCAGCAGTCCGCCGTCGTCTGCGAGTCCCATCATGACCGCCGCTTCGAAGTCCACGGGCTGGATGCCGCCGCGTGTGCTTACATAGAGTGAGGGTTTGAGTTCCATCTTCCCGCTTTCTCTCCTTGAAAAGGGTGTTATATTGTCTCGTTTCTCAATTTAGGATTAAGGTCTCCGTCCACGTGTCTGCGTGTGCGGGGAGTTTTCGACCCTCCTAATATAAATCGCTGGCATCTTCCCTTTGGCGGATGCGCGTCGGCTCCGGCATTTTCCATGATCAAGAAGGCACTGGTTTTCCTGGCACCCGGCTTCGAGGAACTCGAGGCGCTGGCTCCTGTCGATGTCCTGCGCCGTGCGAATGTCTCCGTGGCAGTTGCCGGCGTGCAGGCTGACGCGGCGGGGCGCGTCTTCGGCGCGCACAACGTGCCCGTCGTCTGCGATCTTCCTGTCGAGGCATTGGACCTTTCGGGGTTTGACCTGGTCTACTTTCCCGGCGGGATGCCTGGCGCGGTGAACCTGGCCTCCTGCGGCCTGTGCCTTGACGCGGCGCGTCGGGTCCACGATTCGGGGGGGCTGGTCTGCGCGATTTGCGCCGCTCCGATTGTCCTGGACGCGGCGGGGCTTCTTGACGGCATGGAATACACCTGTTATCCCGGCTTTGAGAAGCGCATCTCCCATGGCGTCTACACGGGCAAGTTCATCCAGAAGAGCGGCAGGATTTTGACCGCCTGCGGTCCTGGCGCGGCGCTGGACTTCTCCCTTGAGATACTTCGTTCCGGCGGCATGGGCGCCCTGGCATCCCAGCTTGCGGACGGGATGATGGCCCGGCGTTGACCTCCGCAATGGCAGATTTCCAGAAAACAGAATCCCGGAAGCCGCGTCCATCCGCGTCTTCCCTTCCTCCCACTTCATTGGAATAAAACAGTGAAAGCATTCAACGCAATCTTCAAGCAGACAGTCCGTTCGGCTCTTCGGTCGAAGGTCTTCATCGTCCTCTTCGCGCTGATACTGCTGTGCGTCATCGGCCTCCCGCTGACCATCCGTGGCGACAACACCGCCGCGGGGCTTGTGCAGGTTTCGCTGACCTACTCCCTGAACCTAGTCATCGCCCTGGTGTCGGCCTCCTGCCTTTGGCTGGCCTGCTCCCTCCTCTCCAGTGAAATCGAGGGATACCAGGTGCACATGGTTGTCACCAAGCCCTGTCCCCGCTGGAAGCTGTGGTTCGGCAAGTTCCTGGGCGTCTTCCTTATGCACGCAGTCATCCTTGTGGTTTCGATGGCTGTCATCTACGGCCTGACCTTCTACCGCATCAGCCATGCCCAGAAGACTGGTCTTTTCACCGAGGAGGACATCCAGAAGCTCAGGCAGGAGTCCCTGGTGGCCCGCCGCGAATTCCGCCCCACGCCTCCCGACCTGCAGAATGCGGTCGTCGAGGAGTATCGGAAGCGCGTCAACCAGGGCGTCATCAACGTGAACGTGACCGACGAGCTTGCGGCGAAGCAGGCCATCATGAATGAGCTTCTCGAGAATGTGATGAGCAACATCACCATGAAGCCCGGCGAAACCAAGTCGTGGAACTTCAACAATGTCAGGATTCCCGACAAGGACGCAGTCATCTACCTGCGCTTCAGAATGTATTCAAACGACACCATGACCACCGACCAGAGGCAGATTCCCCTGGACATCGGCGTCCAGGTCTTTGCGGACGAGAACGGGAAGCGCCAGCCCCGCACGGGGGCGGTCCCCGAGGTCTGGTACACTGAATTCACCGGGAAGCCCTTCATGATGCCCGGCGGCTCCTGGCAGGAAATCTCCACCATCCCGCCGAGCGTCAAGAGGGACGCCGAAGGAACCCTCAACCTCACAGAGGGAACGCTCCCCGTCTACGCGAAGATGATTGTGGACGGCGAGAGCAAGGACCAGGTGCGGGTCACCTTCCGCAACCTCTCCGACCTGCTGCTGCCCCCCGCGGAGAGCATTCCCGCAGACGAGGAGTCCCAGGATGAGTACAGGAAGCTGGTGCGCAATGCGACTGGAGTCTTCCAGGTGGCTGACGGCCCCACGCTCCTGTGCCCCGTGGCGTCATTCCTTGACAACTACCTGCGCACCATGCTGATGGCAATCTTCCAGCTCGCCTTCCTGTCGGCTCTGGGCTGCACGGTGGGTTCCCTCTTCTCGACGCCGGTGGCGGTCTTTGTCGCAGTCGCGTATCTCATCATCGGCCTGGTGGTCCCCGCCGCCACGTCCGCGCCGTTGCGCGGCGACAACGGCCGTTTCATCTACAAGAACGTCTGGGAACACGGCGCCCACTACATGGCGCAGGGCGTCCAGGCGCTTGTCGTCACCGTTGACGACCTGGACTGCACAGGCAACCTTGCCAACGGCCGTCTTGTCGAGCTCAGCCAGCTCAACATGGCGTTCCTGAAGGTTGTCCTCCTCCGCAGCGGCCTCCTTGCCCTCATCGGCATCTACTGCCTGACGCGCCGCGAGCTCGGACTGGTGGTCCGCAGGATTTCATAGGCTCCCGCACACACACTTCCCGACAATATGAAGAGCAATTTCTCACGAATACTTGCAATCCTGGTGGCGATGGTGCTTCTGCTGTGTGCGCTTTCGTTCCTGCAGAACCGCATGAACGGAATCCGCGCCACCTACCATTTGACGGACAACCAGCCCCTGGAGAACGCGCCACCAATCGTCGCGTTCACCAGCGTCGCCCTGGGCGGCTTCCGGGGCATCCTTGCGGACTATCTGTGGCTCCGTTCCAGCAGAATGCAGGACGAGGGCAAGTACTACGAGATGGTGCAGCTTGCCGACTGGATCGTCAAGCTCCAGCCGCGTTTCACCGGCGCCCACGCCTTCCTGGGCTGGAACATGGCCTACAACGTCTCCGTCCGCTTCACCAGTTTCGAAGACCGGTGGCGCTGGGTGAAGCGCGGCATGGAAGTCATCCGGGACGAGGCGCTGGAATACAATCCCGGCGACCCGAACCTCTTCCATCAGCTGGGATGGATTTTCCAGCACAAGATGGGGCAGGACATGGATGACGCGAACCGCTACTACAAGGTCGAGTGGGCGAAGGAGATGATCCGTCTCTTCGGCGACTACTATCTCCAGTGGGAGACCCTGGACAAGGCGCCACTCAACGAGACGAAGCTTCTGGCAGTCCTGGGGGACAAGGCGGCGGACTACCGGAGGATCCTGGCCGCGAACAACGCCGACTTCTCAAAGCTGGAGCTGGAGTTCCGCGACGCCGCAACCATCCCGCAGCGATACAGGGAGTCCTTTGACGCAGCCGGAATCACCGAAGACGTGGAGCTCTGCCTGCGCCATCGCTGGATGCTCTACAAATACCGCCTCGACCCGAAGTACATGATGCGCCTCAACGAAAAGTACGGCGAGTTCGACTGGCGCCTCCCGGAGGCCCACGCGGTCTACTGGGCGCAGAAGGGCCTCGACCGCTGGCAGGACCCCTCCGCCGCATTCAAGCGCCTCTCCTGCGACCGAATGATCTTCCAGGCGCTTTCGGCGGCATTCAGCACGGGAAAGCTCCTCTACCTGAAGGGCGACCTCAAGTCACTCCAGATGCAGCCCAACTTCGCAGTGGCGGACTCCGCCCGCGAGTCCTACCTGACTGCAATCAAGGAGTTCCCGAGGAACAACATCCAGGGCGCCTTCAGCAACTTCCTGGTGGATTCGGTCGTCCGTCTCTACATCTTCGGATACAAGAAGAAGGCGGCGAACTGGTTTGAATACGCGAAGGAGTTCAACCCGTCCCGCTTCCAGGGTGAGATGGAACCCTTCGTCGTGAAGGAACTCGCCGAGGACATGGTGGACGCGACCCACAGGGCGGCGGAGCAGGCGGTCAACAGCTACCTCTTCCAGGCATATACAATCCTGGCATACGCCGCCGACGAGAATTCCGACGAATACGAGACCTTCGAGGCTCTTACGCTGACCGCAAAGACCCTCTACGACAGCTATGCAAAGGATGTCAAGGGCACGGAGCTGCGCCGTGGCCTGCCGCCCTTCAACCAGATGAGGCGCACCGCGCTGGGCAACATCGGCCGCGCCCTGGCGTCCAACCCCGACACAAAACAGCTCGCCGAGAACCTTGCCCGCTTCCAGGAGGTCCCGATCGAGCGCTTCGTCCCAAGAGCCGAGGAAATCAAGGCTCCAAAGGTGAAATAGCGTCACGGGCGCGACTGCGCCCGCCGCACCAGACTCCCATCCGTCGCCCAAGACAATGCCTTACGGAATTCCCAACGACGTCTCCGGAATCATCCTCGTTGTGATGGCGGTGTTTCTTGTCTTCGCGCTTGTTCTCGCGGCAGACAGGTTCCTATATCTCCATCGTGCGCGGGTCGATACCTTTGAGCTCCTGCGTGGACTGCTGAACCAGCTGCGTTCCGGCCGCGTCAAGGAGGCCGTCGCCAACTGCGACGCCAAGACCGGCCCCGTGGGGGAGATCTTCCGTGCCGCAATCGAACATTGGGGGGACGGGGCGGACGCCGTCAGGCATGCCGTCGAGGAGACGGGGCTGTTGCTGGTGCCCCGCATCGAGCGTGGCCTCAAGCTGCTGAACGCCCTGGCGAACATGTCTCCGATCGTGGGTCTCATGGGCACCCTCATCGCCCTCATGAACGTCTTCACCAGTATCAGCGGAGCCGAATTTCCCGGCGCCCAGGATCTTGCCAGCGACATCAGCACCGCGCTGCTCTGCACGGCGGCCGGGCTCCTGGTGTCCCTCGTCTGCCAGCTCTGCCACGCCGTCCTGGTTGAAAAGGTGGACCATCTTCTTGAGGAGATGGGGAAGGGCGCGGTTGAAATCACCTATTTTCTGACGCACAACGCGGCGCCGATTGAGGAGGAGGCTTCCCCCGAGTCGGAGAAGTAGCCGGGGCGTCCTTCTTCCCTTCCAATCTCATCATGTATCTCCAATGGCGCACAAAACATGGCAGGACTGCCAGCACGGCACCCGCGGTAGTCGGGGTGCTGGGCATCTTTCTTGTGCTGCTGGTGGTCTTCCTGATATGCAGCCAGAGGGTCTCCATGCCTGGCACGGCCATTGAGCTGCCGCGCTTCAGCAACGAGGAGATGACCCCCGTCGTGAAGGATGTGGTGACTGTCACCAAGGAAGGGCGGATCTTCTACAATGCCAAGCGCATGGAAATCGATGACTTCCCGAAGGTCATGCAGAAGCTGGCGGAGAAGTATAAGAACGACAGGAAGGACCGCGTGGTTGTCTTCTATGCAGACCAGAATACGCCGCTGAAGATCATGGCGGAACTCTTCGACGTGGCTCGCGGCGCGGACTTCGACGCATATATGGCGACCAGCGGCGCAGGACTCAAAACAGGCACCAACCATGTCAGCCACCCAGACGACAATTCCCTCTGAGGCGGTCTCCCGGCGGGGTGGCGACGGCGACCACAAGTGGAGCCGTCTGCTTCTGGCGCTTGCAGTGGTCCTGATTCTCCATCTCCCCATCCTCCTGCTGAACCGCATGCGGGAGGAGCCTGCCAAGCCCGTTCAGCAGAGCCGCCTGGCCGCCGTGACCAGCCAGGACGATGCGGCCACCCCTGGCGAAAAGCTCCTCTGGCGGTGGATTCTCCTGACAGAGCCCTCCCAGTGGTATTATCCGACCGAGGAGGGCTTCTCCGGCTTCAACCGCCGCGAACCGGCGCCGCTGCCCAGCCTGCCGGGATACACCCTGGAACGGCATCCGCTTCCGGAAAGCCTCTTCTCCCCGACGCGGCTGACGGCGGAGATTGCCCCCCCAAACGACCAGGAGTTTTTGGCGCTTAAGCCATATCTGCCTGCGCCAGAGGAGGTTACGACAACGATACCTGCGGCGGGACCAGCCTGGAGGCGCCATGGCGGCGGCCTTCTTGCGTCTCCCCCGGACTTGGACGACTCCGTAAAGGAGGTGCTTGCGCAGAAGTCCACCCGCGACGCCCTTGCCCGTATTCTTCTGCCCACGACCCTGGAGGTTCAATTCCGCACCGACCTGGAGTCTCCCCGTGTTCTTCTGAGGCGGAGCTGCGGCGTCCCGAAGCTTGACCAGGCCGCCCTCAAGGCCCTGCGCCTCTACCTTTGGAGCCCCGAGACGGCCCGCAGGATTTCCCCGTCCAGGGAGGCCTTTCTTCTGGACGTCAGCTGGATCTACTAGCTTGTCCTCTTTCGAACCGCGATGAAAATCACCAGCCTGCTGCTTCTCTACATGCTGCTCGCCCTTCTGGGCGGGCTGCTGCTGTTGCTTGCGGACAAGCTCTGGTTCAGCAACCACAATTGGCACCTTTCGCGGACGAAGCTGCTCACCTGCCGCAAGTGCGGCAACGTCTTCCAGCTTCCCCGCCAGTCCGTCGACCGCAGATGCCCCCTTTGCGGCGGCCGCACCCAGCCCTTCCAGATGCCCTACTCGGGCATTCACGAAACCCTCAAGCAGCGCGCCAGGCACCTGAAGGAGTAGCCTACCCCTTCCTCTGCCGCCGCGTTCCATCTCCATGCGCATTGTCTCAGGTCTAGCACGAGGAATCCGCCTTGCGGTGCCGCCGGGCGGCGGCGTCCGCCCCACCGAGGACAAGGTGAAGGAGTCGTTGTTTGGCACGCTGGGGGACTTGCGCGGCGCTTCCGTCCTGGATCTTTTTTCAGGAAGCGGCGCCTTGGGTTTGGAGGCCCTTTCCCGTGGCGCCGCCCGTGTCGTGATGGTTGAGCGGAGCCCGGGCCATGCGGCCGTGATTCACGAGAACCTGTCGGCCGTCCTCAAGTCGATGGCTCCCAATCCTGCCGGCAAGGCGACCCTGCGAGTCGAGGACGCCAGGCGGTGCGCGGAGCGCCTCCCCGAGGGGGAAAGCTTCGACGTCATTCTCGCAGATCCTCCATACCACACGGGGGAGGGCGACTACGGCGCCAGGGAACTCCTGCGTGACGAGAGGTGGATGCGCTTCACACACCCAGGGACGATTCTCGCCCTGGAACACGCCACGGAAATCCGCAATCTGCCCTGGGCACCGAATTCCAGGTGGCGGCTCCTCAAGGAACGCACCTTCGGAATCCGGACAATCTCATACGCCACCCTGGACGATGGCACCTGACCCCGCACAAAAGAGCGCGCTCCGCAGGGATGTGCGCGCACGCCTGGAGGAATCCCCCTTCGTGGAGGGGGGCTTCCCAATGGCGTCGTGGCTCGTCTCCTCGTCGCTCTTCCGTGACGCCGAGGCCGTGGTCGGCTACGCGGCAATCCAGAAGGAGGTCTCTGTCCTGGGAATCCTCGAAAGAGCCCTCCTAGAGGGGAAGGCGCTTCTTCTGCCCCGCTGGTGCGCCGAGGCCGGGGCATACGAGCTTGTGCAGGTGGGCGACCTGGCGCGGGACCTGGTTGGCGGCCGCTACGGAATCCAGGAGCCCCGCCCGGGGCTTCCCTCCGTGGAGGAGCTTCCCGGACGTACCCTCTGGCTGATTCCGGGGCTGGCCTTCGACGCCGCCGGCAACCGGCTGGGACGGGGCGGAGGCTTCTACGACAGGCTGCTGGAACGCTTCCCCGTGGGTGTCACCGTAGGCGTCTGCCTTCCCTGCCAGCTCGTCAAACAGGTGCCAGTGGAGGCGCATGACAGAAGGGTCGACGCCGTCATGACGACGCAAGAGTGGTTTTCTGACAGAGATGACATTTCCCTTTGAACACATACAGGATTTCCTTTTTTTGGCCCAGGAGAACTTTCTGAGCGCCAAGCAGGAGGCCGAGCTGAATACCCTCCAGCTTTGGTTCATTACTGGCGCCAGTCTCATGCTGGTCGCCCTTGTCCTGTGGCAGATTCTGGCCAACAACCGCCGCGCACGCCTGGAGCGCACCATCAAGCAGACCCAGGAGGACGCGATAAAGATTCTGGAGCACAGCCGCGAGCAGGCCTCCACCGAGGCGGAGGCAATCCGCAAGGAGGCGTTGATCCAGGCGAAGGAGACGGCCATCTCCCTGCGTGATGCGGAGATGGCGAAGCTGGAGGGTTTCCGGCAGGAGATCCTCAAGTCAAAGGAACGGCTCGACGCCAGGGAAGACGCATTCGCGGAGCGATTCGCAGACTACCAGAGGCGGGTCGCGGAACTGGATTCTCGGGACGAGGCGGGAAAGGCGGAGCGCCAGCGCCTCGAGGAGGAACGGGAGGAGCTGGACAGGGAACGCCAACGAAATAGCTCCGAACTCCAGAGAATCTCAGGACTCTCCGCAGAGGACGCACGGGCGGAACTCATGGAGACAATGCGGAACTCCCTCGTCGGAGAACAGGCCGCCATGCTGAAGCGGATGCAGGACGAGACGACGGAGGAGCTGCGCTCACGGGGACGCCAGGTGATGCTCACCGCAATGGAGAGATACGCCGGCGAGGAGGTCGCCTCGGCCGCAACCTCAATCGTCTCGCTCCCCTCAGAGGAGATGAAGGGGCGCATCATTGGACGGGACGGGCGGAACATCCGTGCGCTGGAGGCCGCCACGGGGACGAACATCCTCGTGGACGAGACGCCCCAGTCGGTGGTGGTATCCTGCTTCGACCCAATCCGGCGGATGGTGGCGAAGCGCGTCCTCGAAAAGCTGATTCAAGACGGGCGCATCCATCCGTCCCGCGTCGAGGAGCTGGTTGAAGCCACACGCGCGGAGTTCGAGGAGGAACTCCAGAAGGCCGGACAGGCCGCGGCGGAACGCTTCCAGATTCTGCTGCCTCCGCAAATCCACAAGCTCCTGGGAATCCTCAAATACCGCACAAGCTTCTCCCAGAGCGTCCTGGCACACTCCATCGAAGTTGCGTCCCTTGCAGGGACCATCGCCGCCGAGCTCGGGCTGGACCAGTCACTCGCGCAGCGGGCTGGACTCCTCCACGACATCGGGAAGGCCGTCGACCACGAGCGGAAGGGAACCCATGCGGCGCTGGGGGCGGACATCCTGAAGCGGGCAGGGGAGGACCCTGCGGTGGTGAATGCGGTCGCCGCGCACCACGACGAGGTGGACAAGACAGGGCCATACGCGGTTCTCGTCCAAATCTGCGACACAATCAGCGCCGCAAGGCCGGGAGCGCGTTCCGAAAGCACGGAATTCTTCGTCCAAAGGCTGGAGAACCTGGAACGCATCGGCAACTCATTCCCGGGAGTGGAATGCTGCTACGCAACGCAGGCGGGGCGGGAGCTGCGGGTAGTCGTCAAACCCTCCCAGGTCTCCGAGGAGGAGGCGACAATCCTGGCGCACGACCTTGCCAGGAAGATCGAGGCGGAGATGCGCTATCCCGGCCAGATACGGGTCTCGGTGCTTAGGGAGACTCGCGCCACGGAGTATGCCCTCTAGATTGTAACTGTCTGAAAATCAACTACTTATGTAGTTCAAAGCATCCTTGCCGGAGGATTGTCTCCTTCGGCTTTTCAACCCAACGATAATTCTGGAATGACGACAATGGCAAAGATGACACAGAAGGAGCGCATTCTGGCGCTGTTGAAGCGGGATGCGCGCATATCGGTAGAAGAGCTTGCGGCCCGCCTTGCAGTCGCTCCCTCCAAGATAGAGAAGGCCATTGAGGAGCTGGAGTCCGACGGGACGATTGTCGGCTATGCGGCGATTGTCGGCGACGACCAGGAGAAGTCCACCCGTGCCATCATCGAGGTTCAGATTCAGCCGGAGCGTGATGCCGGCTTTGACAACATTGCCGAGCGCATCTGCAAGTTTGACGAGGTAGTTTCGGCGTATTTGGTATCTGGCCGTTACGACCTTCACCTGGAGGTAGTCGGCAATTCGTTGCAGGAAGTCGCCCATTTTGTGGCGAGCAAGCTTTCCACGCAGCCTGGTGTGAAGAGTTGTGCGACCCTTTTCCTCCTGAAGAAATACAAGGAATCTGGAATCGAGTTCAGCAAGGAGGAGAATTATGAGCGTCTCAAAATCACCATGTAATTCCCGTGGGAGGGGGGGCAAGTCCGTCGAGGCTGTGGTTCGCCCGCGGGTTGCGTCCCACGTGGCCGGTCTTCCGAAGAGTGGCATCCGCGACTTCTTCGACCTGGTCAGCTGCATGGACAACGTGATTTCGCTGGGCATTGGCGAGCCTGACTTTGTGACCCCCTGGAATGTCCGGGAGGCGGTCATCTACTCCATCCAGCGTGGATTCACCCACTACACCTCCAATCTGGGCGACCTGGGGCTCAGGAAGGCGGTCTGCAAGTATTTCGAGGAGAGATACGGCGGCAAATACTCCCCCCAGACCGAGTGCATCATCACGGTGGGTGTCTCCGAGGGGCTTGACATCGCGGTGCGGGCGGTGGTTTCCGCCGGCGACGAAGTGCTCTACCACGAGCCGTGCTATGTCTCATACGCGCCCACGGTCCGCATGGCCTACGGCGTCCCCGTGCCTGTCACGAGCCGTGCCGAGCACGACTTTGTCGTGCAGGCGGAGGACTTGGAGGCGGCCGTCACCCCGCGCACGAAGGTGCTTATGCTCAACTACCCGAACAACCCGACCGGCGCGGGAATGACCTGGGAGGACAAGCAGAAGATCGCCCGGTTCGCAATCAAGCACGACCTGATTGTCTTCTCCGATGAAATCTACGAGGACCTCTCATACGTCCCCCGTTCTCCCTCCATTGCGACGATACCCGGGATGCACGATCGCACGGTGGTCTTCAACGGCTTCAGCAAGGCCTTTGCGATGACTGGCTTCAGGATCGCATACGCCGTGGGGCCCCACGACCTCATCGACGCCATGATGAAGATCCACCAGTATACGATGCTTTGCGCACCAGGCCCCTGCCAGATTGGCGCCAGGGAGGCGTTGACCAACGGCGCCGAGGAGCGGGAGGCGATGCGTGTCGAATACGAGGAGCGGCGCAATGTGATTGTGAAGGGCTTCAACGACATGGGGCTGCCGTGCTTCATGCCCCGGGGCGCATTCTACGTCTTCCCGTGCATCAAGTCCACGGGCATGACATCGATGGAGTTTTCGAAGGCGCTTCTTGAGGAGGAGCGGGTCGCCGCCGTCCCCGGCAGCGCATTCGGCGCGTCAGGCGAAGGGTACATCCGGTGCTCATACGCGACGAGCATGGCGGATATCCTGGAGGCGCTGAAGCGCATCCGGAAATTCCTCGGAAGACGAAAGCTCCTCAAGTAGCAAACCCTCGGCGAAGACAGGATGATAAGCCTCACAAATACCTGGCAGATACTCGAGTTCCCCGAAGAATTCAGGGGGCGTCGAGTCGAGTGCGACATGGGGTGCGGGAAGGGACGCTTCACCGTGGAACTGGCACGACGCAACCCCGGCTCGCTCGTCCTCTGCAACGACCTAATCTCCGAAAGGCTGAGGATTGTGGAACGACGGGCCGCGCGGGCGGGGGCGGCAAACCTCCTTGCACTGCGGGCAACCAGCCTCGCACTGGTCTCATACCAACTCCCCCCGAACTCCATCGACAGGCTGCATCTGCTCTGCCCCGACCCATGGCCCAAGAAAAGCCATCTGGCCAGGCGCCTGGTCTGCACGGACTTCCTCTGCCGAGTCCCCAGAGTCCTGAAAAAGGGAGGAATCTTCCACCTCTCGACGGACTACACGCCATACTACGAGGACTGGCTCAGGATGTTCGAAAACCTCAAGGATATCTACGAACCCGCACCCCACGGCATCGACGACATGGCGGATGTCAAGACCGACTTCGAACTGAAGTGGAACGCCATGGGGCAGGAGGTCCACCACCTGTGCGTCGCAGTGCGGCCGTAGGGCGCAACCCCAGCGCAACTTATAGTACCCGCCTGTCCGGAACGGTCGCCCACAGTGAAAATCCTTGTCGTAAAACCCAGCAGTCTAGGAGACATCGTCCACGCGCTCTTCGCAGTCCAGGCATTGCGCGTGGCAATGCCATCTGCCGAGATCTGGTGGGTTGCAAATGACTCGTTGTCGTCAATTGTCTCGCTTTGTCCAGGCATACGCGTCATCCCGTTTCCCAGGAAGTCCTGGGGCCGTCTGAGGGGCTTCCTGCATGAGCTTCGCGTTCAGGAGTTTGACGCGGTTCTTGACTTCCAGGGGCTGTTGCGCAGCGCCCTCATCAGCTGGGCGGCACGGAGTCCATCCAGGTATGGCTTCAGGCAATCCCGGGAGGGGGCGCGGTTCTTTTACACCAGGCGCGTGGATCTGCCCTCGGGGATTGACCACGCCGTCGAGAAGAACCTCTATCTGGTGAAGGAGTTTCTTGGGGACAGGGGGCTGGCGATGCCCGAGGTTCCCGGCGACATCAGCCTGTCCCTTCCCGCGGAGTGGCAGGAGGAGGCGGAGCGCCTTGTCGCCGCCCATGGCTTTGCGGGGCGTCCATTGCTTGCGGTCGGCGCATCCTCCCGTTGGGCAAGCAAGTCCTGGGCGGAGGAGTACTTCTCGGAGGTCCTGAAGGGTGTCCTTGCAGCGCGTCCCGAGGTCGCCGTATGGCTTCTGGGGTCTCCAGACGAGCGGGACCGTGCGGAGCGGGTCCGCATGCTCTGCGGCAGCCGTGCCGTCGTGAATCTTGCGGGGCTGACGTCGATGGGCGGGCTCTGTGCGCTGCTTTCGCGGTCGAATGCGCTCTTCACCAACGACAGCGGCCCCATGCACATCGCCGCCCTGGAGGGTGTTCCGTGCGTCGCCAACTTTGGGTCGACCAATCCCGCGCTGACGGGGCCGTACGGGCCTCCTGGCCGGCACTACGTCGTCAAGTCGCTCTGCCCTCAGTCCCCCTGTTTCCAGCGCGAGTGCCCCCGCGGCGACAATTCGCTGTGTTCCCAGGGGATTGGGATATCCGTGGTCGTGGGAGAGATACTGAAACGTCTGGACGTGCAGTCCACCCAGGTGAAATGAAGAGACTTCTTTGCATAACCGTTTCGGCGATGGCCGAGAACTGCTACCTTGTCTGGGACGATGCGTCGAAGGAGGCGCTGGTCTTTGACCCTGGCGATGGCGCGGAGGAGATTTCCGCCGCCATTGAGAAGGCCGGCCTCAAGCCCGCGGGGATTCTTCTGACCCATGCGCATTTCGACCACATCGGGGGGATTCCGGGCCTGGTTTCCCGGTATGGGCTTCCCGTGTGGTGCCCGTCGGAGGATTTGCCGCTCTACTCCTCGCCGATGAACTGCATGATGCCCTGGCACGGCGCAGTCAAAGGGCTTCCCGCCCCCACGGACGCGCCGCTCCCGTCCTTCGGATTCCAGGTCCTCAAGACCCCCGGGCATACTCCGGGAGGCCGGTGCTACTACTTTCCTGAAGAGGGATTTGTCCTTACGGGGGACACGCTCTTCGCAGGCTCCGTGGGCCGGACTGACTTCCCCGGCGGCTCCGAGACTGACCTGCGCAAGTCAATCCTCGACGTCCTCTTCACGCTGCCGCCAAAGACCGTCGCCTATCCGGGGCATGGCCCCAGGACGACTATCGCCATCGAAAAGATGGATCCCTTCTTCAGCTAGAGGAGAATGCGCGGCGCCTTCAAGATTTTCCTGCATTAAACCTGTTTTCTAGAGTAAATGACGATGCTTGATCCAACCAGGATGGCCGACTGGCAGATTGCCGAGGCCGCCGAGGCCACCATGCGCACCCCCGGGGAGCTGGGGGAGGCGATGGGGCTGCTTCCCGAAGAAATCATTCCATACGGACGCCAGATTGCCCGCGTCGACCAGTCTGCCATACGGCGGCGACTGGCGGATGCACCCCGTGGAAAGTATGTCAACGTGACTGCAATCACCCCGACGCCGCTGGGCGAGGGCAAGACCACCACCACAATCGGGCTCATCGAGGGGCTGGCCAGGAGGGGACGCCGTGCAATGGGCGCAATCCGGCAGCCATCGGGAGGCCCGACCTTCAATATCAAGGGATCCGCCGCCGGCGGAGGCCTGGCGCAGTGCATCCCCCTGACAACCTTCTCAATGGGGCTGACGGGGGACATCGACAGAATCACAAATGCCCACAATCTGGGGATGGTGGCGCTCACCAGCAGGATGCAGCATGAACGCAACTACGATGACGAACAGCTGGCAAAGCGGAATCTCAGGCGCCTCGACATCGACCCGGAACGGGTCCAGATGCGGTGGGTCATGGACCTCTGCGCACAGGCACTGAGAAACATCACGATAGGACAGGGCGGCAAGATGGACGGATATCCGATGCAGTCCGGGTTCGACATCGCCGTCTCAAGCGAACTGATGGCAATCCTGGCGATGGCCGACGACCTCCGGGATTTGCGGGAGCGCATCGGCAGGATAATCGTGGCGTACAGCCGTTCCGGATCCCCCGTCACCACCCGCGACCTGGAGGTGGATGGCGCAATGACCGCATTCCTGGTGGACGCGCTGAACCCGACGCTCATCTCGACTCTGGAAGGCCAGCCCATCCTGGTCCACGCGGGGCCCTTCGCGAATATCGCGATTGGCCAAAGCTCGATTATCGCAGACCAGATCGGCGTCCGATGCTCCGACTACCATGTCACGGAGAGCGGATTCGCATCCGACATCGGATACGAGAAGTTCGTGGACCTGAAGTGCCGCGCCAGCGGGCTTGCGCCGGACGCAGTCGTGATTGTCGCGACTATCCGCGCGCTCAAGATGCATGGCGGCGGACCTGCGGTCAAGCCAGGCGCACCCCTGGACGACGTCTATGTCCACGAGAATCTTCCGCTTGTGGAGGCGGGCTGCCAGAATCTTCTGGCGCACCTGGAGATTGTCCGCAAGTCCGGTGTCCAGCCGGTGGTCTGCATCAACCACTTCTACACCGACACCGACGAGGAGGTGCGTCTTGTCAGGCGTCTCTCCGAGGAGGCGGGCGCCCTGACTGCGGTTTCGAAGCACTGGCAGTATGGCGGGGACGGCGCCCTTGAGCTGGCGGAGGCCGTGGAGGAGGCATGCCGCCGTCCCAGCAATTTCCGTTTCTTCTACAACGGGAGCGACACCGTGGAGGAGCGCATCCAGGCGATTGCGCGCCAGGTCTACGGGGCGGCCGGCGTGGAGTTCCTGCCGACGGCGCGGGGGAAGCTGGAGCTCTACGAGAAGGATCCGGCCATCTCGAAGCTGCCTGTCTGCATGGTCAAGACCCACCTTTCGCTCTCCCACGACCCGACGCTCAAGGGGCGCCCCACGGGGTTCACGCTGCCCGTCCGCGACATTCTCATCTACCAGGGCGCGGGATTCATCGTCCCCGTCGCGGGTGACATCAAGCTGATGCCAGGCACCTCGTCAAATCCGGCCTTCCGGAGGATTGACGTGGATGTGGAGACTGGCAAGATACACGGACTCTTCTAACAGGGCAGTTCGCTGCCGTTTCCAGGGATGAAAGCTGTCTGCATACCATGCGTAGGTTCGGTCGAAATCGGCGACCTTCTGCCGATTGTCGAGCATCCGCTCTTCCAGCGCCTGCGCCGTTGCCAGCAGCTTGGCCTCAACGACATAGTCTTTCCAGGCGCCCGCCACACCAGGTTCGAGCATGCGGTCGGAGTCCTGGGGCGCACGCGCCTTGCCGCGCAACTGCAGCGGCTGGACGCACAGTCGACCCGGCATCTCGAGGTCTTCGCGCTTCTCCATGACATCGGCCACGGCCCCTGTTCGCATCAAATCGAACCAGTCCTCAACAAGAGCCACCATGAGCGTGGCCAGGAATGCCTTCGGGAAATGGAATCCGCCATCCGCTCCTGCGGCGTCGAACCGGAGGTGATTTCCGCAATGCTCGCGGGAAGGGAGCCGCTGGCGAACTGGGTCGCCGACAGGAATCTCGGAACCGACAAGCTGGACTATCTCGAAAGGGACGCATTCCATATCGGATTCACAGGAACGCCATCAATACAGACAATCCAGCAACAGACCGTTCTGGCGGACGACGGAATCCTGGCGCTCCGCGAAAAGTTCATAGAAGACGGAAAGCGCCTCCAGAAGTTCTACTCGTATCTGCATCAGCACGGATACCTGAACAAGACCGCGCTCGCCGCACAGCGGATGCTGCAGCGCGCCGCACAGGAGGAGCTGCTCCTCTGCGACAACCCCGACGAGGCATCCGAAAAGACCTGGACGATGACGGACGACGAGCTATGGGGCTGGCTCCGGCGCGCAAGGTCGCCCCTGGCACGCAGGCTTGCCGCAGGGCTGCTCAACCGAAGCCTCTACCGTACGTGCCTCTGCGTCAAGCCCGACGGGTACGCATACGTCGAGAACGCCGTCGGCAAGGCGATGGTTGTCCAGGAATGGCCGCGCCAGAAGCTCTCCAGGGTATCCAGCCAGCTTCTCTCCCTTGAGAGGGTGCGCGCCACCGAGGACCGTCTGGCGGAGGCGGTGGGGCTGAAGCCGGGCGAACTCATCCTGGCGGCAATGCCATATTTCACAAAGCTGCTGCCGAAGGACCTGCGAATCGCAAATGGCGGAAGGAACGACTATTGGCTCTTCGAAAAGGACAAGGACCACAAGGCGTCCCTCGAAAGCGACTACCTCAGGACATTCGCAATCCGAATCGTCGTCCCGGACAAGCATCGCTCCCGAATCGCCGAAGAGGCAGGCACGCTTCTCGCCGCGTTGGAAGGCACCAGGGAGCCGTGATTCCGGGAGGGGCCTCTGCAGCCGCCCCGGCTTCGCCTGCAACTGCCGACTCCACCCCCTCCATGGCCGAAGGCGCGAATGCGCTTGAATCTGAAACTTGAATCGAAGGAAACCCCATTTCCTAATCCCTCGAAAACAGGGTATATTACGCAATTCAGTCGGTTGTGCCGCCCCCGTGGGATTTTTCGATAGGAGCGAAAAAAGTCATGAGAATTTCAGAGTATTTGAACCCTGGCCTGGTCAAATTGGACCTGCGCAGTGAAACGAAGGACGACCTCTTTGTGGAGATGGTCCAGCTCTTCGTGAAGAATGGCTTGATTCAGGATGCGGACGAGGCGGTCCGCGTCCTGGAGGAGCGCGAGGAGAAGATGTCCACCGGCGTCGGCAATGGCGTTGGCCTTCCCCACGGCAAGTTGCCCGGCGCGAAGCACTCCCTGCTGGCGCTTGGCATTTCGAAGAATGGCATTGACTACGACTCGCTGGATGGCGAGCCCGTGTACATTGTCATCACGATCTTTGCGAATCCCGAGAATCCCGCCCAGCACATCGAGGTGTTGGCGGAGATTTCGCGCCTTTTTGCGATTCCCGAGTTTGCCCGTCGGATTCGTTCCGCCCACAGTGCGGACGAGGTGCTGAGCATCATTGCCGCGCAGGAGTAGGCTGCTTTTGCTCCCTCTTCGCGTGGATTGCCGCATCCTCGCCTCCCCCTCTCTTCAGGCGGGGCGTTTTTCTGTATCGTAGGAGTTCTTCAAGACAATGGAAGAGTTGTTGGAACGGATGCTTGCCGTTGATCAGCAGGGCGAGGCCCTGGTGAAGTCGGCAGAGGAACAGGCGGTTCGTATCCGTGAGGAGAGTTCCCGCGAGCTGGCCGCCAAGAGCGCGGAGGCGTCGAGGCTTCTTTCCGAGGAGTGCCGTCGCCTGGAAGAGGAGGCGGTCAGTGGTGCGGAGCGCCAGAAGGCCGAGGCGCTGAAGGCCTCCGCGAGTCGTCTTTCTCCGCGTGCGGAGTCATTTTCGAAGGAGCTCGAGTCGTACCGCTACAAGCTCCTCAAGGAACTTTTGGCGGTGTGATGACCGGGCGCCCCCGGCCATACGCCGCAGATTTCTTCCAAGGATTCAGTTTTTCGAGGACGAAACTCTGGATGCCATCGTTATCGTTCAATCTAGGTCTGGACTTTCTCTATGCCCGCGTGCATGGGTGGTGGTCCCAAAGCGCCCATGGCGCGACTTTGGAGAGCCTCATCCGTGCGGCGACGGAGGAGAACTTCTTCCACGTGCTTCAGAGCAGCGGCGTAATGGCGGTCTCCGGCCCCGAGCGTGTCCTGGAGCAGTTTTTGGTGCGCCAGTATGACCGCCTGGGGCAGCTGGGTTCCCGTTCGTCCAACGCATTCCACGCCTATACGGAGGTGTTGCGCGGCAATCTGGAGCGTGAGAACTACAAGACTATTCTCAACTACAGGTTTTTCCCTGAGCGCGAGACCCATCTTGGGGATGCCTTGATACGTTTCCCTGGCCGGACTTCCCAGAACAACGACTTGCTGGCATTGCTGGACGCCACCACCGACGAGCAGTTCATACGACTCTTCGAGAGGGCGTCGGGAAGCCCCGAAATGGCCGAGGTGGCGAGGAGGCTCTCCAAGGACGGGGATGTCATGAGCGCGGAGTGCGCCATCGACAACCTCTCCACCAAGGCCGAACTCGCGGCAATCGCACGGCTTGACCGCACGACGCGCAGGGTGCTGCGGCGGCTGCGCGGATGCCAGATCGACCACATCAACATCATCACTCTTCTTCGAAACGCAAGCTTCCACCACCTGGACGCAAAGAGCCTCTCGGACGCATGGATGGACGGCGGCCTCGAACTGGACAAGCACCTCTTCCTGAAACTCGCCGAGGCACCCTCACCCGACGACGTGGTCCACCACCTCCCCCAAACATACCGGCACCTCCTCGCCCACGAAGGCGCAATGTCCTCCTTCGGGGTGGCGGAGAACAATCTCCACCGGCAGGTGGCACACCACGCACGGGAATACTTCCGCGACGCGTCAAACCCCGAATGCAGCGTCGCCGCATACCCGATTCTCCTCGAGCTTGAGACAATCAACCTCTCACGCATCTACGAGGGCATCCGCTTCAATCTCCCTCCCCAGGACATCGCCGCGATGATGATCATCTGACATCGCCGCATACCTCAAAACCACCTCTACGCCTCACCCCAGTCCTTCGCCATGTTCCTTCCGAACCGAATGGTAAAAGTGAATATCCTGGTCTTCAACAGGCACCTGCGTGCCATGACCGAGGCACTGGGAAAATCCGGCCTTCTCCATTTGGTGAATGCGGCTTCCGCGACGCGCGGTCGCCTGCTCCAGCAGCTGGACACCCAGGTGGACATCCAGGAAATCGAACAGAAGCTGCGCCGCTGCGGAGTCCTGATGGAGGCATTGGGTATAGAACCCACGGACACGCCGCCGTCGGTGACAAATCTCTCCCAGGAGGAGATTGCCGAACTCTTCGACAAGGTGGACCGCAGATATTGCCGCGAGGAGGAAAACCTCTCCAAGCTCCTCGAACACCAGGCCGGACTCATCAGCCAGAGCCGGACTCTCGGGGGCTTCCCGTTCCAGTCACTGAAACTCGAGACGGTCCGTAATCTCTCCCAACTCTGCATCGAGGCGGGAGTCCTCAGGAGCGACGCAATCATCCGCGCACGACAGACCCTGGTGGACGACGCAATCCTGGTGCCCTCCGCGCAGAACCCTGGCGAGATGCTCGTCCTTACCAGCCGGAAGAAACGGTTCGCGGTGGACGACACGCTGGACAAGCTGGGCTTCCAGCGCCTCGAACTCCCCGACATCACCTCCGGAACTGTCGAGGAACACCGGGGCAAGATCGACGCGGAATTGGAGGAGCTTCGGGTGAGGATAAACGATGCGCGCATGGCGGTGGTCTCCCTCGGGGAGGAGTTTGGCGGCCTGCTTCTGGCAATCCGCAAGCAGCTCAACGGCCTCCTGGCAATCCGGCAGGCCCAAAGCCTCTTCGGACACAGCCGACAGCTCTACTGCGTGTCAGGATGGCTTCCCGCAGAAGACCTCTCAAAACTCCAGAAGCTGGTGGACGAGGCGACGGACGGAACCGGGGTCATCGAATCCATGGATGCGGACGAGGCGGAGAAGGCCGGAGACTCTGACGAACAGGTGCCCGTGCAGCTCTCCGGCAACGGCCTGACGCGCCCCTTCCAGATGCTCGTCACAAACTTCGGCATGCCAAACTACCACGAGCTGGACCCCTCCTTCTTCGTCGGGCTAACCTTCATGGTCATGTTCGGATATATGTTCGGCGACCTGGGGCAGGGGGGAGTCCTCTTCCTGGCGGGTCTCCTCGCATTCTTCAAGAAGGGGGCCTCCCGGATGCGGAAGGACGTGGGAACGCTGCTGATGTGCTGCGGCGGCTCCGCAATGGTCTTCGGCATCCTGTACGGAAGCGTCTTCGGAAGCGAGGACCTTCTGCCAAGGCTCTGGATTTCACCGTCCCCCATGCATACGAAGGACCTCGGGGAGCTGCTGCTGACAGCGGTGGGCGTGGGCGTCGTCTTCCTGAGCGTCTCCCTCATATTCAATATCGTAAACCACTTCCGGGCAAAGAAATATTTCGAGGGCACCTTTGACAAATACGGGATTCTTGGGCTTCTCTTCTACTGGGCGTGCCTGGGCACCGCGCTTGCCACAATCATCACGCGCACCTTCAACTCCTGGTCCCTCTTCTTCATCATCGCCCCCCTCGTCCTGCTGCTGATCCGCATCCCCCTCGGAAACCTCATCCACAACCACTCCCTTTCGGGGGAGGAGGGGGGGCTCTTCTCGGGACTCCTGGAGGGCGCCATCGACACAATGGAGACGCTTACTGGATACCTCTCCGGAACGGTCTCCTTCATCCGTGTCGGTGCATACGCAATCTCCCACGCGGCGCTCTGCCTGGCAGTCCACTCAATCATGGAAATGCTCACGGGCACCGCGGGCGGCACCGCCGCGAAGATACTCGTCTTCATCTTCGGCAACATCCTCATCATCGGATTCGAGGGGATGGTGGCCGCAATCCAGTGTGTCAGACTTGAATACTACGAGATGTTCTCCCGCTTCTTCCAGGGCGGGGGCGTTGAGTATAAACCATTCAAAATCAAGTAGTTACATAATAGAACCCCAACCCATAGGAGCAAATTGAGAAAATGAAGAAGCTCTTGAACATGATCCGCGTCTCGCTGCTGCTGTTGTTCTTCGCCGCCGTCCCCGCGTTTTTGGCGCAGGAGGCAACCCCCGAGGCGGCTCCCGCCGACACCGTGGCGGTTTCCGAGGAGTCCTCGGCGGCCCGTCCCGCCGCCTTCTACTACGCCATTGCCGCCTCCATTGGCATTGGCTGCATCTCCGCCGGCTACGCGGTCGGCAAGATTGGCGCAGCCGTGATGGGCGCCGCCGCAGAGAAGCCCGAGATCATGGGCAAGGCAATCGCCTTCGTCGGACTGGGCGAGGGTATCGCGCTCTTCGGATTCCTGGTCGCCCTCTTCCTGTATACAAAGATGTAATGACAGCCCCCAGCCAGGGCACCATTCCACATGACCCCATTTCGATTCATAGGCGACGCGGACACCGCGCTGGGCTTCCGCCTGGCGGGAGTCCCCGGTGACATCGTCACCACGCGGGAGGATGCGCTGGAGGCGTTTTCCCAGGCGCTTTCCGACAGGAATCTCGTGGTGCTTGTGATGACGGAGCAGGTGGCACAGTTGATTTCCGAGCAGGTGACGGCCCACAAGCTTACCGCGTCGAAGCCATACGTGGCCACTGTGGAGGATGTCTGGGGGCACCGGGGCAAGACCCAGAGCCTGGAGCAGTTGATCTACGAGGCTGTGGGAGTGAGGGTGGTCGAGCAGAAATAGGCGTTCCGCATAATCAAGAGATGGACGAATCAACCCACAACCAGGAAGAGCGGCTTCAGCAGGAGATTCTGGCTGACGCGAAGTCCCGTGCGTCGAAGATCGTTGCCCGTGCCAGGCGTGCCGCCCAGACGGCGCAGGAGCGCGCGGATGCCGAGGCGGAGGCTGTGCGCGAACGCACCCTGGAGCATTGCCGGAAGGAGTCCGACCAGAAGGCGCGCAATATCCTCCAGGGAATCTGGATGGAGGAAAGGAGGCAGTGGCTGAAACGCCGGGAGGAGTGCCTGGACGCATTCTTCGCAAGCATCCTGAAGGAGGCATGCGGGCTTGCCGCAGACGACCGGGAACGGCGCCGCTCCCTGGAAAACCTCCTGAAGGAGGCCTTCCAGGCAATGGGGGAGGGGGAACTGCTCGTGGAAGTCTCCCCCGCCGACGCGCCACTGGTCACGCCCGCCTGGATTGGCGAGAAGACTGGACGCGCCACAGGCGTGACTGTCAAGGCGGTGGACTCCATCGGCGGCGGCGTCCGTGTCTCCACAATGGACAGGTCCCGGGTCTATGACAATACCTACGGCGGCCGCCTGGGGCGCCTGGCCGAGGATTTCCGCCGGGAGGTCGCGGGCTGCGACAAGTGAGATAGGATTTCAGGAAAGACATCCGCGTTATGGATACAGGTGTAATCATACGGGTCAACGGGCCGATTGTAGAAGCCCGCAACATGGACAACACGGGGATGCTGGAGGTGGTCGAAGTCGGCGACGCACGCCTCATCGGCGAGGTCATCCGTGTCCGTGGCGGGGTCGCGACAATCCAGGTCTACGAACAGACAAGCGGCCTGCATCCCGGGGAGCCGGTCTACTGCTCCGGGCGCCCCCTTTCGGTGTGCCTCGGACCTGGGCTGCTGGGGACAATCTACGACGGCATCCAGAGACCCCTCGACAAGATTGCGCAGCAGTCGGGGGCATTCATTCCGCTGGGGTCGAAGACTCCAGCCCTGGACCTGGACAGGGCGTGGCACTTCAAGCCGCTTGTGAAGAACGGGGACCATCTCGAGGCAGGGCAGGTCGTGGGGGAGGTACAGGAGACGGAGAGCGTCCTCCACCGCGTCATGGTGCCGCCGCGCCACAGGGGCGTCGTCTCCTCCATGGTCTCCGAAGGGGACTACACCGGCCACGACATCCTGTGCGAACTCACGGACGAGCAGGGCGGCGGGAAGTACGACGTCACCCTCTTCCAGTATTGGCCGGTGCGCATGCCCCGTCCCTCCATGTCCCGTCTGGCCCTGGATGCGCCGTTGCTGACGGGGCTCCGTGTCATCGACACCTTCTTTCCGCTGGCGAAGGGTGGCGCGGCCGCGATTCCCGGCGGCTTTGGCACCGGCAAGACCATGACTCAGCAGGCGCTTGCCAAGTGGTGCGAGGCGAAGATCATCGTCTACATCGGCTGTGGCGAACGGGGCAACGAGATGACGGAGGTGCTCCGGGAGTTTCCCGAGCTGGTCGACCCCAGGAGCGGCCGCTCCCTGATGGAGCGCACCATCCTGATTGCAAACACCTCGAACATGCCCGTGGCGGCGCGCGAGGTCTCCATCTACACCGGAATCACCCTGGCGGAATACTACCGCGACATGGGATACGACGTGGCTGTCATGGCGGACTCCACAAGCCGCTGGGCGGAGGCGCTTCGCGAACTCTCCGGACGCCTTGAGGAGATGCCCGCCGACGAGGGGTTCCCCGCCTATCTTCCAAACCGCCTGGCCTCGTTCTATGAAAGGGCAGGGCGGGTGCAGACTCTTTCGGGGTGCGAGGGCACCGTCTCCGTCATCGGCGCAGTCTCGCCTCCCGGCGGCGACTTCTCGGAACCCGTCACCCAGCATACGACGCGCTTCATCAGGTGCTTCTGGGCGCTGGACAGGGACCTGGCCAACGCACGGCACTACCCCGCAATCTCCTGGCGCAACTCCTACAGCGAATACCTCCAGGAGACCGCCAAGTGGTGGAGCCGCATCGCAATGACCTGGTCGGAGCAGCGGGAGGTCCTCATGAATGTCCTGCAGGAGGAGACAAGCCTCCAGCGCATCGCAAAGCTGGTGGGGCCGGACGCGCTCCCCGAAAGCCAGCGGCTCACGCTCTATGTCGCCGAAATCATCAAGAACGCATTCCTCCAGCAGAATTCCTTTGATGAAATCGACATGTACTGTTCTCCGAAGAAGCAGCTCTGGATGATGTCGCTCCTGGCGACCTTCATCAACCGTTCCAGGAAACTGGTCAAAGACGGCGCTACGCTGGCGGACATCCGCGCAATACCGGAGGTGGACAGGATGAACCGAATGAAGTCCGAAATCAAGAACGACGACATGGCGGCAATGAGCGCCCTCGAGGAGCGAATCAACTCCGCACTCGATGCAATCGGACACCGCAACCCGGGACGCCAGCAGTTCTGACGTGACGCCGCATTTCCCCAAGTTCCATAAGGAATACCGAATGACCCAACTCGCGAATCATACAGGACTCCAGTACACGGGCGTCAAGAATATTGACGGGCCGCTCGTATTCATGGAGAATGTCAGCGGCGTCGCCTACGATGAACTCGTGGAGGTGCGCGCCCCCGGCGGCGAAGTCCGGCTCGGCCAGGTGCTGGATGTCACCACATCCACCGCACTGGTCCAGATCTTCGGCGGCACGGACGCGCTCTCCAGGTCCTCAACCCGGTCGCGTTTCCTGGGGCATTCCCTTCGCATTCCCGTTTCGGAGGAGATGCTGGGGCGCGTCTTTGACGGACTTGGCCGCCCCAAGGACGGTCTCCCCCCGCCGCTTTCGAAGGAGTTCCGCGATGTCAATGGCGAACCCGTCAACCCCTACTCCCGGGAATATCCCCGCGACTTCATCCAGACAGGCATCTCCTCGATTGACCTGATGAACACTCTCGTGCGCGGCCAGAAGCTGCCGATTTTCTCGGGCAACGGGCTTCCCCACAACCGCATCGCCGCGCAGATTGCCCGCCAGGCGAAGCTCCTCAACGAGGATGTCCAGTTCGCAATCGTCTTTGCCGCCATGGGCGTGAAGTTCGACGTGGCGAGGTTCTTCGTGGATTCCTTCGAGCAGTCGGGAGTCCTCCGGAATGTGGCGATGTTCCTTTCACTGGCGGACGACCCGTCGGTGGAGCGCATGGTGACTCCGCGAAGCGCACTGACTCTTGCGGAGTATCTTGCCTACGAGCGGGGAATGCATGTCCTTGTCATCATCACCGACATGACGAACTACTGCGAGGCCCTCCGCGAAATCGCCACCGCCCGGGGCGAGATTCCCAGCCGGAAGGGATATCCAGGTTATCTCTACTCCGACCTGGCGTCGATGTACGAACGGGCGGGCAGGCTCACCTCCGGCGGAGGCTCAATCACGCAGATGCCAATCCTCACAATGCCATCCGACGACATCTCGCACCCCGTTCCCGACCTCACGGGATACATCACGGAGGGACAGATCGTCCTCGACCGGGAGATGTTCCAGCGGGGCATCTACCCGCCCGTCGCAGGTCTGCCGTCACTCTCGCGCCTGATGAAGGACGGCATCGGAAAGGGACGCACACGGGACGACCATCCCCATGTGGCGTCGCAGCTCTTTGCCGCATACTCGAAGGTGAAGGACATCCGAAGCCTGGCGGCGGTCATCGGCACCGAGGAGCTCTCCCCCGTCGACCAGCTCTACATGAAGTTCGGGGAGGAGTTCGAAGCCCAGGTGATTACACAGGGCGAATACGAAAACCGTTCCATCGAGGAGTCGCTGGACCTGGGATGGAAGGTGCTGAAACTGCTGCCCAGAACCGAATTGCTCCGCGTCACCCAGGAAGAACTCGAAAAGCATTATGACTAAGTAGGGAATAGGGAGAAGAGGGGAG
>ERZ1034873.52-NODE-52-length-69199-cov-227.418547_pt1 | contig 69199 bp, 86 predicted proteins | sample MGYA00520689_ERZ1034873 | MGnify/ENA primary metagenome ERZ1034873 (study PRJEB33766, sample SAMN09781722) | gut metagenome | biome: gut microbiome | host: Homo sapiens | place: Madagascar | study: EMG produced TPA metagenomics assembly of the PRJNA485056 data set...
ATAATATTATAATATAAATACTATAATAGAGTACTAATAGTATATAAAAGACACATATAATAAACCCTGAGTAAGTACGTACAAAAATACATATATTCCTTGTAAAACACTTGACAAATCATAGATAATGTGTTATACTGTAGACATCAAAGGACAGGGGAGCGGATTAAAGCCCTGCCACCACGACGAAAACTAATCGCGTCCTTTGTGTATATATACAAATCCCTTCTATCAATGTCAATGGAGAGCTTGATAGATAAAACTTCGGTGGGTGCTCGATATACACTCCAGTTGCAGAGCGCTTTCCGAAGACGTGAAGTTATAGGGTCTTCACTTTAATTTAATCACACTTAGTAGGCAAATCTGTTAACCGCAAACTGTTGTTATTGCTTGCGCAATTATTAGTTAGCAGTAGTAAGCACGATAACCGAATTCTGCATATTATCTCTTTTGTTTTTCATTGTTTTGAGTTAATGTTCGCTTATCGTTAAAAATTACCCATATTCTATTTTTGCAAAGACACCTCCAAAATTATCCGCCACTCTTGCCTACGGTGGCGGGACTTTTTTACCTTTTACTTCACAAGTTATATTTCACGTGGCTAAAATCGGGCGTAACCAATTAAACTTAACCGATTAAAATATATTTCAAACGACATACAAAGCAGAGGAGTGATGTATCATGAAATTCTATAGTGAGAAAACCAAAAAACTTTACGACACCGAAAAAGAAGCCGCCGCCGCTGAAAAAGAGTTCGACGCGGCTCAAGAAAGAAAACTCGCCGCCCAGAAAGCAGAGGAAGAAAGGGTGGCGGAACTTAAAGCAAAACGCGCCGAGAGAGCAAAAGAAATAGACGCTCTCATAAAACAGCGCGGCGATCTCGAAAAGCAAATAGATGAAAAACTCAGAGCCTTCACAAAGGATTACGGAACTTATCATCGAACAGTAACTAATTCGGATCTGTCAAATTGGGCAGATTGGATTTCATCCGTTTTTAGATTTTTATAAAATATCATCGCTTCGGTTTTAGCAGGACGACTTCGGTCGTTCTTTTTTTTTTAGCGTTTTTTTATTTCGATTACCCGCCACCACAACGCCGTTATTTATTATCGCATTTCGTTCGAAATTTAATCTTTGTGTTTTAGGGTTGTAGATAACAAGTTTGCTGCATAAAAAAATAATTACGTTCCTTGTCGATAGTTTACTCGTCCTGTGGGTGTTTTGTTTATTATTCCCTTGCTGTAAGCTATAATTCTAACCTTAAAATCGATTTTAGATATACGGCATAGTTAGGGCTGCTGGTTTTTATTTAAAGACGCGGGGCAGTCGTCTGAAATAGGTGGTTTGTTTAAAATGAAATGGCATCCATGGTGGTCGAGAAATTTTGGGGCGTCCATGCAATTTTGGCGTCAGCTAAAAAAATCGCGCCGCGTTGGTTTAAAAAATATGCCGCCGTTGTAAAAAATAGATCCGCATAGTAAGAGCTGTTGGGTCTTTATTTTAAGTGGCAGAGGGCAGTCCACTTCGATTGTTTAATGGTTACTTCGAGAAACCCAATGGAACATCCGTGTTTTTATAGAGGTGTGGATGTATGACCGCTTAGTTGTTACGGGTTAGCGGCGGTTATCCCCGCCGCCGTGCATGTAATAGCAAAACATTACCAAAATAATTGAGGCTATAAACAGCCAACCAAAACCGACCATGTTAAAACCTCCTGTTATTGTCTTGAGTTACTTTTACTGCCACATAGATTACAACGAACCATATAAAAAACGTAAGTGCCATTACATCACCTCCTTATAATAATCAATCGCCCAATGGCAATCTTTCTTCTTTTTATATTGCCCGAAGCAAGTTAACGAGCTGAATTCTTGATTTAAGCGGTCATAAACCACCCACCAAACCTTTCCGTCCAGCGCGGTTCTTTGCCTCGGCTCGAACCGACTTTCTTCCTTATAGAACGCAATCTTTTTACCCGTTTCTGCGTTGCAATTGTAAAAGTAATATTCGTTGCAGAATTTCTCAAAATCCATTCCTTTCGGAATTTCATACGGAGAAATCCACTTCGAATAAGGATTTACTTTGCTTGCGGTCACATAAACCGCTTTGCCTTCTGCGTGCATTTTGTGAGCCTGTGTTTTTGTTATTTTTTCGTAGTTCATATCAAAGAACCTCCTTTAATTTTTTCATCAAATTCGAGTAAAACTCGTTCATCTCTTTTGCGTGTTCGAGCGCCTTGTCGTATTCTTCGTCGTAGCGCCCGAGTTTGTCGTAAGCGAGTTCGAGTTTGTAGCGGTCGCATTCAAACTTTTTTACTTGATAGCACACGCAAGCAATTACTTTTTCTTTTTCGAGTTCTGTTAATTTTGCCATATTATTTTACCTCCAAGGTTGTTGATCTGTCGAAAATGCAGTTTCCGTTCTTTGTGAAATGATAAGCGAGAACCTTCCACTCGCCTTCCCAAGTCCACGAAGCTTCGTAACCGAGAGCTGCATTTGTCGCGGTTTTGCCGATGAGAGTTTTCCCATCTTCTGTTTCTGTTATGAGACGACGGCAAGGATTGCCATAGATGCTGTTGTTCAGTTTTTCAACTTTTAAGATTTTGAGTTTTGCTTTAAATTCTTTCATGATTTTTCTCCTTTTAATTAAAATTCTTTGTAGTACATCAACGACCCGTCGTCTTTGCTGAAATAACCGCGAGCGACGTGTGCATTTGTGAATTGTGAAGCGTATTTCTTCGCTTCTGTTAATGAATCGAATTCCTTTGCCGAAGCAAGGCAGCGATCGAGCGGTCCATAACCGAACCATACTAAATTTTTGTAATTTTTCATAATTTTATCTCCTTTAAACGTTTAGTGATTTTCTGACTTCGATTACGAGCAAGCCAGTTATCTCGTTGTACGCGACAAAATTACGTTCGAGATACCAAGCACCAGGTTCGACAAAGTAATGCGGATTCTCGAAGCCGAAACGTTCCATAATCATTGCAGGCGGCATTGCTTGCTCTTCGATGTTATCCATCTCATCTTCCGACAAGCGGTAAACTTCGAGATAAGCGAGAGATTCGCAGTCGGGTTCATAAGGCGTGTAAGTTCCAGATTTAGTTAAAAATTCCATATATTTTACCTCCAATTAAAAATTGCATTTCAAGATTTTGATAAGCATCGAATTGTGATCGACGTGTTGGATATAAACGAACCCGTTGATTTCTTCGTTATACAATTTCAACGCCTCTTCGAGGTCGCACGTGCTGTCAACCGTGCAGATTTCTCCGTCGGGTTTGTCGAGTGTTACGACTTCGTAATGAGCCGCGAATTCCGTGAAGTTGAGTCCGAGTTTGTCGAGATATTCAAGTTCTTCTTTTGTCGGGATTTGATCGGGTTCGTAGTAGCTTTCAACCGTCATCCAGATGTTCTGTTCCAGAATGTCGTTGTCGATTTTGTCGCAATTCTTTTTGTAAATTCTGATTTCCGAATTTACGAGTTCTTCAAGTGCCGAGATGTTAGTTTTATTTTCCATAAATACTCCTTTGCGGTGGAATAACCGCCACCGCTCGGTTTTTATTTTACTTTTTTAAGTTTGCTTTAGACAAAAGAACCTTTTCCTGAAATGAGAAATTTTCATATCTGCCTCTAAAAGTGTCTTTTATACGCTCTATATAATTGTACTTTTCTTTCAGTTCTTCTATGTCTTTTACTACTTCTCTATATTCATCATCTGATAAATCTTTGAGATGTTTTTTGTCCCATTTTTCCCAAAATTGTCTTGCGATTGAATTTTTTGGTAAGATTCGATCTTGGGCTTGCCCGCCACATTCATAATCTCTTTTATTTTTATAAAATTTATTCGCACTTGTTGCGAAGTAGGGATTTTTGTTATTCCCGAGTGTGTAATACTCTACTTCAAACATAACCAATTTTGTTATTTGGAAATAATATTTGAATTCTTTTTTCATATAAACTCCTTTCCTGCGAATATACCGTCGCAGGTCGGTTGATTTTTTTTATTATTTAGAATGGTTTAAAGTTCTTTTTACCTTCGTCATATTCGCGAGTAAAACGTTTACCCCAATTGATGTATTCGTAGAGATGGTCGATTATATCTTCTCTTCCAATCCCTTCGCCTTCGTCTAACCCGCTCACGTAATCGCAGAGCATTTCTGCGAAGTCTGTAACTGCTGCGTTTTCGATTTCTGTTATTTCTTTTTCATTCATAAAAATCCTTTTTCGGCTCTTAACGTATGAGAGTGTCCCGACGTGGTTTTAATTAGTTAATTTTAATTTTCCGAAATAATGATATAAACATCGCCGATCCTGTTTACCCATTCGCTGTCGAGCGGGTCGCATTCGTCGTCAGGCAAATTCCATTCCGTCAAAACGTATTTTATTGCTTCTGATTTGCTCCCGATAAAATCGCAATCGCAAACAAGCCAATCCATCAAATCGGGAACGGTTTTAAAGCTTTCGAGCATCTCGACGTAGCCGTCGTATTGTTCTTCGAACGTCGGGTCAGTATCGTCGTACCTTTCGAGCGGAAGATAGTCAAGATAGTTTTCGTCGGAGTCATAGAGTTTTACTCTGTCTTGCTCTTCGCGGTTTTCGAGTTCTTCGATATAAAAAGTTCCTAAATAGTTGTTATTGATTTTACGCATGTTTATTACCTCCTTTATGCGTTAAATTTCGTTTCTGATTACGTCGTCCATCCAGCCGTCGAGTAAATCGATCGACTTCTTTTCGACGAAGCCTTGTGTTGTGCCGTAAGCCAAAATGTTTACGAGTTTGTCGTAAGCCTTTTCTGCTTGCTTTGTTAGCGTGCCATCGGATTTGAAGACCTTCTTCGCGCCGAGTGCCTGTAATAATTCTTCGAGATTTGTGATTTTGCTTACTGTTACGAAATTTTCCATTGTTATTTCACCTCCTCTATAATAATACATTTGCCTTTTTCGAGTAATTTATAGCCATAGCGATAACCGCCCTCCGACTTCCAGTAACCGCGAGGTCCGTCGCCCCATACTTTCGTAAGAAGCAATACATCCCCTGCTTTGTGTCCGCTCGTAAGGTCTAACGGTGTAGTCCACTGAATTTTAGATCCACGCTTTGCCTTCCGATAACTGAAACCGTTTTTCTTTTCGGCTTTTTGTTTGTGATACTCGTAACACTTTTCACGCCACTCGTTCGCAAATTTGTTATCCGTAGGCGTAAGAAGTTTTAATATGGACTTCGGGCACGCGTAACTGTACGGGCCCATCGTTTCGTCCATATCTTTATAACCGAAGTCGCCTTTGTCTACTGCGGTAAGATAAACCGCAGCCCAAATTTCGTCGGAATACGGATCTTTGATGGCTGCATACCAAGTTGTGCCAACCATCTGTGACTTTACAACTCTGTTTCCGTAGTTGTAATCAAGTTCTGCTTTTCTGTCTACTTTGCCGTTTTTGTAAAACGACGGCCTATAATACGTCCATCCCATAATTTTATACCTCCAAATTATTTGTTTTAAGGGGCGAGTTTCCCCGCCCCTCTATTTTATAAATTTTTGAATTTTGCTTCGATTGCTTTTGCGTTGAGTTCGCCAAGATGCGTGATTAAACCTTCTGACAACTCCAGATCATCGTCGTGGGTGTTTATCTTGCGCAATTCTTCGAGCTCGCTTTCGGTGAGATCGTTTTTATATAGCTTTCTGATTATATCAATCAACTCTCCATAAATATCTGCCGAAAACGAGTAACCGTAACCGTGCGTTCCTTTGCCGTATTGAATTTGTGCATCGCCGATGCTAATCAACGCGTTCATTTCGCGGATGCTTCCGTGACGCGGGTGATCGATGTCGGTAACGATGTAATACGGTTGGACGAAGTTAAATTCGTGTTTGCTTGCATCGAGAGCGATGAAGAAGTAATCAGGTTTGCCGTTTTTGTAAATACTTGTGAATTTCATTTCGAAATTCCTCCTAAAAATTTATTTGCGATTTGCGGATTGCTGTACGAGACCGCAGGCTCGCTTGCCCACCAGACGCTTTACCACTTCGGCAGGGACGTCTTCGCCCATTCAACGCTTTCGCGAGGAGTGCCTAATTCAGATTTGTCTAATCGTGCTTTGCGTGTAACTTTAATCTACTCTCTTCTTTTCTATTGCTAATTCAAGCTTTAGTCTCTCATATTCTTCCCTTGAAAGCACAACGCTATCTTCGGGAATTTTACGGTAGTTGTTGGCATAAACAACAGTTGCGACTTCCGCTTTACACATAGGATTTAATGAAACGCATTTGTCTAAAAGCTTCATAATATCTTTTATTTCGTTTCTTTCTTTCGCTATTTTTTCAACCTGCTCTCGTTTTGTCATCTCAGTTCCTCTTCGTCCTTTTCGTCTTCTTCATATTCGTCGAAGTAACCATACGAGCGAGCGAATTCGCCAACTTCGTCGTCGCTCAACCACGAGAGAAGAGATTGTGCGAGCTGTTCCCAGTCGCAACCGTTTTCGAGAATTTCCTGCAATTTGGCTTCATTAGGGCGAGCCATCTCCCACTGTGATTTAGACATTTTAGTCCTCCTTTAATTAACAATTTTCAAACATTTCTATGCTAAAATAAAGAGCGTTATCTTCTACTCTGGTGAGGATAACTCTCCAGGCTTCGTTCCAACTTTTTTCGTAAGCTTCTTCTAAAGCAGCTTCTAAACGCGCCTTATCAACCTCTTTGTATCCAGAATTTTCTGCTAAATAGTATTTCATACTTGCCTCCTTAATACCTTTTGAAACAGATCTTCATTTCTGCCATTTGCATCGGATAAATCCGCTTTTCGTCGAACGGGAAAACCTTTTCCGCGCATTCGATCGGCGTAAAATCATCTGTTATCCAAGTCAGGCATTTCGTGCCTTCGACCTCGATAACGATTGCGGTTTCTTCCGCGAAGTCCGACCAATTCCAGTCGATGATTTTGAGAATTTTGTCTGCGAGATTTTCGTTGAACCGAGAAGCGAGTATTTCTCTGTAATCGTCGCGGCGTTCGTCGAAATCCGTCCAGCAATCTGGAACTTGCATTGCTATTTCGTATTGGTTGTTATTTAACATCATGGCTATTTTACCTCCTTTGCCATTATTTCACTTCATAAAATTTCGGCATTCCGCCAAGTTCGTAATTGTTAATTGTTTCTTCGGTTTCGTCGTTGAAATCTGTATCAACGAAGTCCTCTGAATCGAGCACGATTTCGCCGTTGTAATAAGCGTCTTCGGCTTTCTGTAATGCCTCGCTTGAATCTTCTGCATGGACTTCGACGATGCGGTTGAGTGTTTCTGTTACTGAAATGTAAAAAGTTTTCATAATAATTCCTTTTCGGCTTTCTGAGCGGGAAAGTGTCCCAAGGCTGTTTTTGTTAGTTTATTTTTGTTATCAAGTCCCAATCGGCTTCTTCATCTCGCCAATATACGAATTGATTTCCTTTGACTGTCGTGAAAACTTCGCATTTGCGTGCTGCTTCATTCCCTGCGTTTACGAGTTCATCAACGTAATCTTCATACGTCCGCATTTCTCCCTCGAAAAGGAAATTGTCTCCGTCGTAAACCCGAACCGTGTCAGGCTTACTTCTGAGATGCCGAACTTCGTATCCAACTTTTGCTTTGATTGTATTACGCATTTTGTACCTCCTTTATCAACCCATCCTTATCGATTTCGAGCTTTTCCAAAATTTCGTAATCGGTGATAAGCGCGTTCGCCAACCAATCGAAGTCTTCGTCTTCGGCGATTGCATATGCGTCGTCGAAAACATAACTGTTTTCTTTATACGGAAAATTGATGAAGTCAAAATCCGTCCTCATATCGTCAGACGTCCAAACTTTGACACCTGTGACAACCGCGTAATCGAGATTGTCGATTGCCTGAATTACGTCTTCGCGAGGTTCGTCGCCAAACCCGTTAGACCAACCTACGCAAATTGCGAGGTGGTCGTCGAGTTTGAGCGTGCAGCAACCCTGTTGATTGTCGATTAACCAATCGGTGCTTTCTTTGAGCCATTTTGCAACATTGTCCATTGTGAATTCCATACGCATTTTTATTACCTCCTTATGCGTTATAACCAATTAGATGCTTTGTCGATGAAATCCCATTTATTCATTTCGAGAATTTCTTCAACGGTTTTGCCTTCTTCGTTTACCAAATCGTTGATGCAATAAGCAATTGCATCGGTCGTCATCGTTTCGGCTTTGAGATAAACCTTTACACCGAAAGCGCATAACCTTTCGAATTCGTCTTCGGTGTAATCGAAGTCTAAAGCCGCGTCAAGTTCGTTCGCGATTTCCAAGTCGCAGATAGAAATGCCTAATTCGTTTACTTTGTTTAATTGTTCTCTGTACGTCATTTTACGTACCTCCTAAAATATTTTTTTGCCCGTTTATGTTATGGTCGATAGCACAACCAAGTTTTTAGTCTATTTGTTCGATTTCTGCAATTTCGAAGTCGAAGTATTCTTCCACGTTTCCGAATGTCGGGTCATAAAACCCGCTCATCGAATCAACCACTTCGCCTTTTTCGTCGATTTTGCGGCTCAGTTCCTTCCCGTCCATTAATTGTCTGATTACGACGGTCGGCTCGTAAAGCGTCCACTGATAAACGTTCCCTTCGAGGAAGTCGCTATAAGTTTCGATTTCGCCTTCGAGTGTTTCTTTCGCTTTTGCCTTCCAATCCTCTTCGTCTTTCAAGCACATCTGCGCGAGATAGAAATCCTTTTCGACGAAGATAAGCCCGACGAAGCTGCTGTCCCAAGGGCAGACGCGACCTGTCGATATCGAGATGCCGCTGTGGTCATAAAGCCATAACGGCAATCCGCAAACGTCGTCTTGAACGAGAATAAACTGAACTTCTTCGACGAACGTCATTTCGTCGATTTCTTCGTCGCTCTTCCCGTACTTGCGGCAAATTTCCGCGAGCTGTAATTCGGTCTCCTTGTTGGTGTTGCAATCGCCGAGCTGATACCACCGATTACGGCAAAGCATCGTTCCGAGGTTGTCCCACGAACGCGGGTCTTCTGGAGACTGTTCTTGTTCGATTACGAGACGGAGTTTTCTTCCGTCGGTGGTGGTGATGGCGAATTTGTCGCCTGCGTAAAGTTTAGTGTTTTTGTTAATCATTTTAGTCATTTTTTTATCCTCCTGATGACTTTTATTCCCCGTTTATGGTCGATAGGTCAACCAAGCTTTTAATCTTTAATTTCTTTGAGTGCTTTTTTCCAGCACTCGCTTGTAACGCCGTAACACTCTTTCATCGAGTAATGAAGCGCCCCATCGGGAATTGCTATATGAATGAATTTAATCGGGAGTTCGACGTCTTTTTCGAGTTCGATTCCCCAGCAACCGCCGCCGCCTTCATCGTAATCATAAAGCACACAATCGACGCTTTTATCGATTACGATTGAGCCGCAATCTTCGCGTTTTTCGGGGTTGTACTTATAACCATCTTCGTCGCGGTTATTTATTATTTGGCAGATTTTCATTGCCTGTTCGAGCGTCATTTTTATCGGGAAGATGAGCGTCGGGCAAGAAGTTGAGCAATTAATAACCTCTTGATAAACGGTTTCCAAAAACCCTTTTACGTTGAGTTTGTCTTTGCCGTTTGTTAATTGGGTTTGCAACTGTTCCTTCGTGTAACCTTGCGTTTTCGCCAACCAAACTAGCGACGCTCTATCGTCGATTTTGTCGTCTTTGCTCCCGTTGTAATGTGGATAAACGGCGTTGAGCACATAATCGTAATTCATATCACCCGTATCAACGAGAATGTCGATACAAACCTCCTGCTGCTTGTAGTGCTTATATGGTATCTTAAAATACCATATTCCGACGAGCTCGTCGTTAATTTCGTCCCAATCGTATTTCGACCCCTCTTCTGTCTTTTTGAATTTCTCGATAAGCTCGTCACGAGTCTGCCACTCGTCGTTTCGATAACAATCATCAAGAATATATTCCAACTCTAATTCGGGACATTTGCCAAGTATTTTCGCGATGTCTTTGTCGCATAACTTGTCTTCACAATCGACGTAGGCTTCGTCGAAATAGCAGTCACTTTCTTCGTCGTACTGCCATTCCCCGTATTCTCTTTCGAGAAATGCTTTGAGTTCGTTGTGTAATTTGTTATTAGTCATTATGTTTACCTCCTATGACTTATTTAATCTTTTTAAGAATTTCAAGAACCGTTACCAACTGATTTGAGTTAGCAACGTTTGTGTTGCGGTCGTGATCGTATAAGTTATACTCGTTAAGTATCCTTTCGACTTCTGCCGTGATTTCTTCGCAATCATCGTTCCATTGCGTCATCGAACAACCCGTCGGGTAGTAACCGATTTCGTCGTCGTTTGTCGCAATGTATATTTGATCGCTTTTGATTGCTTCTATCCAATCACAACCTTCGTCATCCGCTGACAACCCGACCCAGCTGTTCGGCTGAATCAAGATTGGATCGTAGTTATCGTTGTAACCTGGTTCATCGTAATGAACGCAGATTTTTTGGTTTGTTTTGTTCTCGATTACGGCGATGAAGTCGTAATCTCTGTCTGTTGTGCTGACTTTTATAAAGTCGTTTTCAAAAATAGTCATATTTACCTCCTGATGACTTTTATTTCTTTTCGACCAACATCGTCAAAACGTTGGTTAAAGTGTTTTGGATTTTGCGATAGCCTGCGTTGTAAAGGGCTTCAGCTATTTGATGCCTTTGTTCGCCGTATAAGTGTTGTCCTGCAGGATTACCGTCATAAGCAACAATGTTTTGCGGAACATCCAACATCATTTGTTTAATTTGCTGTTCTTTGTTCATTTTAGCTCCTTTCCCCGTTTGGTCGATAGGCCAACCTTCTTTGTTAATCTAAATTCAATCCTTCTTTCGAGATAACCTTTCCATCTTTTAATTTTATGGTTATTTTCTTTACTGGTATATACTGCGTTGTTCCAGTCCCTTTTATACGAAGACTGCCACCGCTTTGAATTTTATATACAAGTTTTTCGGTTCCGTCCTTAAGAACACTGTATGTAAAATTATTACCAAGTATTAAAATTACCTTTTCTTTGCTATCTCCGATACAAATATTGTTATTGTAATTGTCAATTGCATTATCTATCTTTTTTTTGCGATGTGTAACATAAAACAGGTATAAGAAGAATGAATGCTATTACTAATAAATATAAAGTTTCAATCATATTGTACCTCTTAATTATTGTTTAGTTTTCCTAAATTCCCTTTCGGGACGAGCGTAGTCGGGATTTTCCTTTCTACGTTCTTTTATTGCGCTCGCCGTTTTGCCGCGTTGCTTATTACGTTGCATAATCAACTTTTCGTTTAGCGAGCATAATTTCCAGGCAAGGTCTTGACCTTCGCTTCCGCGTGGGAAGTTCGTACCGAGAAAATTCTCGATTTGAATGAGTAGTTGTAAATCTTCGTTTTTAATGTTCATAAGAACCTCCTTATAAATGTTTTACGAATTTGACGTCGTAATCGTCTTCTGTGTTAGCGGGAACTGCTTCCATTATGTCGCAGCTGATGTTAGCGTCGAATATTCCTTGAAAACTGTCGAAGTTGGTTTTGAACCAATGCTCCGCTTCTTCGACTGACGCGAACCAACGGCTCTCGAATATTGTCCTTGCGTTTGCATGGTCATATGCCTCGATGTAGTAATGACCTTCTTTGAGATAATCCATTACTATTTGAAGCATTTGATAGCAATTTTTTGCCTTGCTTACGTCAATCTTCTTTTTGACGTTGCAGAAAACGTCGCCCTCGCCTTTGAAAAGCCAAATGTATTTACCGTTTGGGCTTTCGGTGTAGCTTGCTTGATCGTAGCCGAGTTCGGCGACAACTTTTGCGATGGTGTCTTTTGTGAATTGTTTGTAATTTGTGTTCATATCGAACCTCCTAAAAATATTTTGCGATTATTCAGGCGAACATCGCGAAACGCCGTGTTTTGTTATAATGATTTAACTAAATAGCAAATTGCGATTAATACAATCGAAACCGCCATCATTAACGGTGAAACCCACCATTTAGTAGGTATCTTTTTCACTGTCTTCAACCTCCTTTTGTAATTTTTTAGGATCGTGTTCACTCCCTTTGTTAGCGATTTTTGTGTAATCGATGTCTCCGACTTTTGGTGAGCTTTTTAAGTATGCTTGTTTTGCGAGTTCGCGCATTTCTTTGAGTGTCATAACGGTCAACTCTCCTTTATATATTTTAAATAGCGACGTCTCATATCGCCATTTTTGATATTTAATTTGCTAAAAGAATCGATTTCTTCTTTTGTTAGCGTTACATCAAACCATTTGTATAAACGTTTGATGTATTTCTTCGCTTGCTGCGTTTGCTCATTATCTTCCAAATGAGAATAAGCTTTCTTTGCCTGCGAAGACCTGAATTTTGTTTCTTTCGCCTGTATTAAATCGGGCGTCATATCCACTAATTTTAAGAAATCTTCATAGCAGACTTCTTTTCCAAATCGATTAAGCAATTGTTCATATTCCAACATTGCATCGAGTTTGGCTGCTGAAACACCGCTATTAGGCTTTTCTTTCTTCCGTTGCGATAAATAAGTTTTAATGTTACTCATTATTCTTTATTCCTCCTATAATATTTAAGAATTGCTTCGGCTTCTTTATGAATACCGTTTTGCTTTAATACTTCATAAGCGTTTTTATAATCGTCCATTTCGACGTAAACGCTTGCTTGATCGATTGCTAACTTTTGTTTTTCTAAATCTACTTTATTATTAGCCATGGAAAGCAATCTTTGTAAGGCTCCTTTATTAAACCTATTTGTTTTAGTATATTTGCGCGTATGAACAATTTCGCAACTCGGCTGTAACTTCCTTTTAGAAAGTGTTAATGCAAATGCGATTTGTTCTACGCGCAAATGATGTGTTTGTGCAACGTAACATTTGTTTTCGTCGCAATAGCCTGCCTTGGGGCAAATTGAGCAACTCATTTCAAAACGCATGTTCGCTTCATGTATTGTTTGCGCCGTATCCTGAAGTTCGATTGCTCGTGTTTTAGAAAAGTGGAATTTGTTATTCATAAATGTAGTTCTCCTTGCACTAAAGCCCTAAACATCCTACTAATGTTCGCGAAAGCTATTTTTTTAATGGTCCGTAACTTTATGGAAGTTACGGGAACTTTTCATAACCGACTACTACGCTGACGTGCGCCCCCTCAGACTGCCGAACAACGAACAACCAAAATCGAAAACGTAATAACGCTTCATAGTCGCAAATGTTTTCACTCGCGCTTTGCAATTGTTCGTTGCTTTATCGGTCGCCAACCTTCGTCGGTTACTTACCTTATTCAAGGCAGCTCGTTTCACCTCACGAGCGAGTGTTACAGATGTCCTGCGAACAGGTTTTCAATCCTCAACTCAACCCTTTCATCGCCTACTGTCCAACGTCGCAAATGCTCCACATCGGAGCCGTTGGCACTCGGCAACTATCGGTTAAATTGTGATCAAGGAACTGCAACTGTTCCTCTGTCCCGACCTTCTTTTTCGTCCTCTCGGGGTTTCACTAACGGGACTATCGAAACACTACGTCACCTGCTTCGAACGATGAGGGTTTTACCCATGAGCGCCGCGCATTACTGCGCATCGGACTTACACCGATTACTCTTACGAGCAGGCCCTGCGGGTTACGCTGCTGTATATTGATAAATAGTGGGGAAGCCGTTATCACGCTCAATTTCACAGGCAACTGCTTCGCAGCGCATGTGAACTTCTTCCCAAAGCGCGTCTTCGCTTTCAGCGCTTACTTTAAAAGTAAGTGTTTTGACTTTTCTCCACTCATCGTTCATTAAGTCGTGAGCTTCGAAGTTTGCTGTAATTTTCTTTGTTAACATGATAGTTTCCTTTGCCCTAAACCCCTGAACGTCCTATCTACGTTCGCGAAAGGTAAATAATGGGATTTATCCCGACGCCAAAAGGCGTTTCGTCTCAATTTTCAGAGACTCGTCAGGGGATTTAATCTTCTATTTCGTCCCAACCTGTTATCTTACCTCTCATATTTGAGGCTCGAATTTCTGCTTTGTGTAAGCATTCTGCAAAAGTTTTTCCGTGTTCAAAGATTATCGTATCTTTTTTGTTTTGGGGAATTGTTACATAAAATTTGAATTTAAGCATCTTTTTTACCTCCTGATGCAGTTATTTCGATTATGTAAAATCGTAAATTACATTATCGTAATTCACTTTTATTGTTATAAATAGTATATGTTAACCCTTTCCATATATAACCCAAAAATTCCCCTATCTCTTTCCCCCTTTCCTTTTCCCCCAAAACTCCACCCAAGCCTCCTCTCTTCAACACACCCTAACGCCCAAACTCCCACACGTCTTAAAACCCCTTTCTCTCTCTTTATCCCGCCTTTCGTAAAAAATATTTTCCCAAACCCGCCTATAAAACCTCCAAATTCCACTTTTATCCCCCCTCAATCGAGTCAACCCTCCTCTAACTTGCTGGTAACTTGCAGACCCCTAAATCCACAATTTACATTCGTCCCTTCCCATTCCATTCCCCTCTCGCCCTTTCTCCAAAAAATAAAAAAATCAAAAATCCCCCTCAAATCGCTTGACAAATCCACTCTCTTATGCTATACTATATCCAAACAAGGAGGAGCTTATGGAACTCAAAATAACCGAACGCGGCTGGCCTGCTCATTACATCTGCGCCGAATACTGTCTATTTCGTCGTAACACCCTAATCGAATACGCCGACTTGAAATGGGTCGTCTCGACAGTCGGACGGCAACTTCCCGCAAAAGGATATGATTATTGGGAAACCGTTGGGCACAACCGTTATTACGAAACAATGGCGTTCAAAGCCAAGCAAGACGGGATTTATTGGGACGCGGACACATCTAACCAGATCGACTTCGACAGCGGGTGGGCGATACACGATTGCGGTGATGACAGCGAATTTAGGGCAAACGAAATGCACGACAAGGTGGTCGCGGAATTAAGCGAGAAAATTAAAAAGGCTTATGGAAAAGGAGGAAACTTATGAAATTCGAAGAATGCAAAGTTGGTGCCAGAGTTAGATTAAAATCGGGCGTAGTTGAGACGCTTACCGATACAGGTGAAATAAATCATTTATTGACACCCAGCGCTAAAGAGTTTAGAATATTGAAATTACATCATTTCACAAAAACCGTTATGATACGCCCAACCGACCTTTTTATCAATGGTACTTACGATTATGTCTACCCGTCATGTCTACTCGACCCCGCTAACTTCCACAAATTCTCAATGTCCGATGCGCTTCACAGCAAGCTGATCACCCGCCCGCAAACGCCCGATTACAAACTCGACTTCGAGGTGCGCCGCGAGAAAAACGAGCTTTCGGCTTATTACCACGGCGTCAAACTCGCGACCGTGCGCTGCCACCCCGACGACACTTACGACGAGGAGTTCGGGCTTCACCTTTTGCTCCGCCGCGCGTGCTTAAAACTTAAAGACGAACACACGGTGGTCGAGACGGCCGAAGAGCTTCTGCAAAAACCGTAAATTACATTCGGGCACCTGAAATCGATTTCGACTTTTTGGCGTTTTTAAAAATTTAAAAAAAATCAAAAACCGACTTTGCACTAAAACTGCATATTTTCCAACAGTTTCTATGCAGAATCGGTTTTTAAACTGCTCGAAATCGACGGGTTTAAAGTGACCCGACAAAGACCCAATGTTTAATACTTTTGACCCAATACGGGTTTACGTCTAAAATAACAAACTTGAACCTAAACACGTCTTTTGTTCTAATCCACGCGAAAAGTCGGTCTTGGCTCGGTTCGCGCAATCTTGCCCGTGATTTCGATTTAACATCGATTTTATCAATCTAACATTGGAATGTTAAATGCCGAGAACGAATGTTACTATATCACTCTACTGATACAAAACCGCCCCGCCCGTTTTTATCCTGTGATTTCAAATTCGGCGATCTCCATTTCTCCGATTATAAACGAGTTTCGCGATTTTAGACAAACAAAAAGCCCCGCCGAAACGGAGCTTTATTTTTTTAATCCTCTATCACAATACACCCGACTTTATAGCTTAACGCTGTCGTCGTGTCGAGCCCAATCAACTTACGTTCCTTATCTACGTAAATATCACCGTCTATCTCTTCCCACTTTCCAGCAAACCTCTCATTCAGCTCTTTCGCTCGCCAGTGTCCGAATACGATGGTTTGGTTGGGTTTTACTTTAATCTCATCGAAGGCTCTTATATAGTCAGGAGTCTTTGCCCACGAAGCGATTGCCCAGTCGCCTCTACCGAATTCTTCCAGTCCCAGACCACGAGTAAAATAATCCATCGGCACAAATCCGTGAGTAAAAATGTAATGCTCTGTCTCGAAATACCACGGAAGCGATTTGAGCCAGTCGTAAAACCCGATGTTAATCATCACTTTTGCCGCGTCAAATTGAAGGTAACAATCGTGCTTTACCTGATTCGGGTAACGCCCCAAAAATGAAGCGAATGTGTTGTGTTCGCCGTTATATATATCGGTTTCGGTCAACTGCCTGCGCTCGATTGCGTCGATGAGAATGCTCTCGTGATTTCCCCGAATACAAATCGGCTTGTTCGCGTGATGGGGCGAGGTGAGATATTGCCAAATATTTACGCAATCCGAATTGCTCCGCGCCGCCCTTCCGAAATAATCCCCGCACCCGATGAGTTGGTGTTGCGGGTTTGCCGCGTCATAACCCATTTCGGTAATCGCGGTTATAAGCGCCTCGTAATTACCGTGCGGGTCTGCAAAAACAAAATACGTCATCTTTCAATCTCCTTAATTTCGGGGTCAATCGGGTTCCCGTCCGTGTCTAAAACGACCGCGTATTTAACGAGATGAGCCGTATAAACTACGTCCCCGTTTTTATGGGTTTCGGAAAATATTTTTCCTCCGTCATCTTCGAGCCAATGCCATTCACAAAGTTGGTTGCATGTCAGATTTAGCAATTTTTCCCTATCGGTAATTCCACAAAATATTTCAAGGTTTTTCACATAAAGACTATCAACGAGCTTTTCTTTAATCGCGTTTATATCGGTTTCACTTTTACCGATTTCAACATCGACTTTATAAGTTTTCAATTTGTATCTTTTTTGAGCAACCTTATCAGGGTTAGAAATATCGAGCCATATAACCTCGTTACCCCAAACATTCATACTTGTATAATGGGCGCAAAAAGGTTTTGATTCTTTGATTATGTCGGCATATCCGTTATTTTTAAAATATTCCTCTGCTTTATTGATGTCTATCATATTTACCTCCATCTTTGCTTCTATTATACCATATTGCAACAAGTTTGTCAAGCATTTTAAAGAACTTTTTTGTGTCACCACTTGCACGATTTACGCTGTTCACAAAATACGGCGAATTCGCCATAATTAGACGGTGATAACCCCTCGAAAGTGAGGGGTTATTCGGGGTTACGTTAGTTTGACTTTTCTTCCGTCTTTTTTTCAAACGCTTTGTCAACCGCTTCGTTGTTAATCGTGTCTTTGAGATTGTTCAACGCGGGGTCGTTCATACGAGCAATATCGGCGATGTTTTTAATTACCTCGGGGTCGATCTCATCTTTCATTCCACGGATTTTCTCTGCCGCTTCGCTCAAACCTCCAACATTAATTTCTCTTATACTCTGAATCAGCTCCGTAAGGTTTTGATATGAAAGCGTGCGTTCCATCATACGAACAAGACGTTCGTAATCCTTTCCGCAATATTCCAGAATATAATCGGCGAGCCCTGACTGATAAATCAGGTCATAATTCTCATAATTTTTTATTTCAAGATTTACCTCGGGATCAATGTTTACATATGAAAGGAGTCCATCAAAACAGCAGGCAATTTCAAGCCCTGCTGTAAAAAATGTCTCTGGAACATCAATGTCTTTATCACTGTCCATAATCATACGAACAAGGGCAATAACCTTTTCCTGCATCGGTAAATAAGCGCGAATTACAAGACCCTTAAGCATATTGTTATAAGCTTTAACAGTTGCTTCGTCTTCGGGGTTTTTGACAAATGCGTCACAAACGTTTAATATTTCTTTAAGTTTCATAATTCAACCCTCCTGTTCGTTAGGTTCTCCATCGAGCACGGTTATTTCTTCTTTGGAAATTGTGTAATACCAATTACCGTGTAATTTTACCATCGCGCGAAGCGCATATGGGAAAATGCTTGTCATTTCCCACGTGAGGTTGTCGGTAAATACAGCACAATCATCTTCGGTCGGTATTAAGTCTTTTGTGATAAGTTCGAGCTTCGCTTTGCAACCTTGTTTCGCGAGCTTTTCAGTAACTTCTTCGTAGTGTTTCTGCCCACCCAGATAATAACATCTGTGTCCATGCGAAAATTCCTCCTGAATCTTTGTGATAAGAAATTGAGTTTTCCCGCCCTTCTTCGGGGCAATATATCCGAGTTTAATCATTTTTATCTATTATTTCCTTTTTTAATTTTTCGTTATTTGTTTTGAGCAAATTTTCGGCTGCTCCACACGGATAAAATTCCGTGCATTTCCCGTTTCGATAAACGCATTCAGGGACGAGAAGCCCGATAAACTCGGGGGATAATTCTTCTACCTGTCTACATATTTCTTTCATAACCGCCCTGGTTTCGGCAGAAGCTTGTGAACATAATCTCTTATGAGACATAAAAATCAACTCTTGCGCGTTTATGCTCATTACGTGAGAAACTATCGTGTCTTGCGTTGCCTTTGTTCTATCGTAATTGTTTTGGCGATCGTTACGCTGCGTTTGGACGTAATGATTTACCCCGATATGATGGCGAACAAAATGCACCGAGACGAAATACGGTATTTGCATTTTTATCCCGAACCATAATTCTCTAATTGGGCTATGTCCCGCTTCAAGAATTTTATATTTCCATTCTGCCGTTGGAAGTTTTGCAGATGTTTTACCGACAGTATTTAATGTACAGGTTTTGCACCACATCCAATCTTCGTCGGTCGGGTGTTTTAATATTTCGACTTTAAAATCCATCAGTTCACCTCATCTGCGAATTGGCTCAATTTACCACGGTAATTCTTCGTCAATTCGATAATCTTGATAAAATCAACTCTTCTCGCAGCCGTGAGATATTTTGGGAATTGAGAATCTTGCGGGAACCGAAGATCCGTTTGACCGCAATGCCCTGCGCAAACGACTTTACAGCTGTCATGACAACGAGAAATTATCTTTTTAAGCTGTTTGCTGTTCTGCGCTTCATCGATTATGACGAAAGCCTCGGAGAGGTTACAGCCCCTCAAAAATACATCGGAAGTCAAATAAACAAAAGCCTCCCCGTTTTTCACCGCTTCCATATTCATATCTGAAATTACAGTTTTGTTTGGGTCATATCCCCATACCATAAGAGCGTCATATAATGGCCCACTGTAGTCCATCAATTTTTCGCCAGTTTGCCCTGGTCTATAACCTAATTCCTGTTCTTGACACGGCGAAACAATGTAATAAATCTTTTTATAAATTCCGAGTTCATACATCAGAAGCGCCATTCCGACCGCAAGCGTCGTTTTAGAACTTCCCGCGCAAGCATCGACCATCACCATAAGGTTTTTCTGATCCCAAATAGCTTTTATATAATCCCACTGTTCTTCTTCCAACCGATAAGGAAGTCTTTTCCAAAAAGTGCATTGAGTTATATCTTTAGGAATTTCTGTTTGTTTTTGTTTGGTATTAGTAGTAGTTTTTTTAGTAGTCATAAACCCTCACAGTAATTCGTCTATATCAGTTATAATTTTATCAACGACACCAAGTTCAACCTGCTCTTCTCCGTTGATAAACCACTCTGTTCTTTTCTTTTTATTTAATAAATCTTTTGAAATTTTAGTGCACTCTAAAATATGGTCAAACAATCTCGCCAAGAGTTTGTTATATTGTGCCGTATGAGATTTTATCTCTTCTGCCGTTCCTTCAAACCCGCCCGACCCTTGGTGCGCTAAAGACTGAGAGTTTTTAAGGGCATATTTTTTATGTCCAGCAATCAGCACGTAAAACCCCCCAGACATCGCAACACCTATATTGTAAGTATAAACAGGAGTTTTTGAAATTTTAATAATATCAATTAAACTAAGCGTTGCATCTATATCACCGCCATAAGAGTTAATAACAATTTTTATTGGGCGGCGGTTATCATATGATAAATCTTTGTCGTTTCTATTCCAAGCTACAATCATTCTAATTATCGGAGTTACAGTGTCGCGATCTATTTCATCGTCAAGATAAATTACACGATTATTTAAATCATTATAATATGACAATTTAAATGGGTCGGGTAAACTGTCGTTCTCGCCAGTTATTTTCGAAATATCAATAGGGACAGCAATAATGTCTTCAGTAGTTTTTTTGTCTATCATCTATTCTCTCCTTTGACAAATTTCATTGTCTAAATATATTATAGCATTTTATTAGGAAGTTGTCAAGGATTTTTTTTAAAAAAGTAAAATATTTTTTTATTTTTTTTACTAAAAACACTTGACAACAAAAAAATGTGTGTTATAATGTAGTAAAATTAAATAAATTTAGCGGACACTCCACCGCATAACAACAGGAAGTCGCCAAGTATAATACCGCATACTATTATTATTGACGTGAGAGGATCGTGGTCACCAAACAAAACCTCAATAAAAAAGACGGTGGGCTTAGGAAGGCGAAGCAGAGAGCACTTATCTCGATAAAAACGTTATGGATTCGCGTGTAACGAGAGATATGACAATATGAAACAATTGTTTATACGTATGCACACTAATATGCGGAAACTCACTGAAGGGAAATGCAAAATTATGTAGAGGGTATAATGTTCTCCTTTTCGATAGGAGCATTATACCCTCACGTAGCGTTTCTTTAAAGGGAAATGAGGTTTTTATTTGAGGGTATAATAAATAGGGGTGGTGGGCGGGTTATGATAGTGTATTAAATATATATTATAAATTTATGAATTATTTTATATTTTTTAATAAAAATACTTGACAATATTTAATTAATATGTTATAATACAAGTGAAATCTATGGTAAGGAGTATTTTTTTATAAGGAGTATATAAATGTGAAGACTAAAATTTTTTTGGACTGTGATGATACAATAATAGATTCTTCTAAATGTATCATAGACTTGTTGAATAAGAAAAATTCGTCGAATAAAACTATAGATGATCTTTCTGATTTTTATTATAGATCAATAGATCACAATATTTCTTTTAATGATATAATTAAACTGTTCGAATCTGATGAATTTTGGAATTCTGTTCAGTATAATTTTGACTTTTTAATATATAAAGAATTTATAGATAATAATTTTGACGTTGAAATCGTTAGCTGCGGAACAAAACTTAATTTAGAGAAAAAGAAAAAGTATATTAAAGACGTAGGTTATAAATTTACGGGTGTCTTAATTGATGACAATACGAGCTTATGTAAAAGCTGTGTAAATATGCAAGGTGGAATTCAGATCGATGATAATATCCGTAGCATCGAGAATACAAATGCCGCAATAAAGATACTTTTAAAAAACGAACACGATTTTCCATGGAATAACCCAAAACCAAATATTGATAATTTGTATGTTGTTCAAAATTGGAAAGAGGTTTATCAGATTTTAGAGTTTTTAAATAAAAACCCAGAGTTTATTTGTAAGGGGTATTAAATGCAGGTAATTTTAGTTTCAGGAAAAGCTCAAAATGGTAAAGATTCAACTGCCTTTATGATGAAAGAATTGTTGGAAAAACAACAAAAGAAAGTTTTAATAATTCATTACGCTGACAATCTTAAACTTTTTGCTAAAAATTATTTTGGCTGGAATGGAATTAAAGACGAGAGCGGTCGTAAGTTATTACAATGGCTCGGGACTGATGTGGTTCGCAAAAATTACAAAGACACATGGGTAGATATGATTATTGCATTGTTAAAAGGTATAAAAACATTGTATGATTATATAATTATTCCAGATGTTCGATTCCCGAACGAAGTCGACAAAATGTGCGATAATTTTGATTGTGTTACGATTCGTATAATTCGTCCAAATTTTGATAATGGTTTAACCGATGAACAGAAAAATCATCCAAGTGAGACGGCGCTTGACGATTATCCAATGGAGTATGAGTTAATTAACGACGGCGATTTAGAAAATTTATTGGAAACAACGAAAACCTTTCTTAAGAATATTGGCTAAAAGGAGAAAAGAATGCCAGTTTTGCAAAATCTGTATCAGGTTTATAAATTGCCATCGAGTTTTATCGTGGGGAACAACTTAAAAGTTGATAATTACACTCGAAAACGAGCAATTCAAGACGGAAATCTTGTAAGTGTCGGCGATAATATGGTATTTTATAAAATTCGGGATTATTACGGAGACACAAGAAGCCATAAAGAAATTTTTGACGCGGTACAGAATCTTCGAACGACTCTTCGTATTTGTAAAAGAGAAGGGAAAATACTTGAAGGGCACATCGTAAATCAACAAATTCAGGATATTCTTTTTGTAAAAGACATAATCGTCGTAGTTTGCGAGAAGAAATCTGAATATCTAAAAATCGGCACAAAAGGTTTTGAGATAAATGGAGTTAGATATACGAGACTTTGCGCAGGAGCGGGAAATCTGCGTCGTAATAACGCGATTTACGTAAATGAGAAGCTTTATCCTTATCTTTACGAAGTGTTTATGTGCGGGCTTGCCGATAGGCTCAAAGAAGCGGTTCTTCCGAAGCTCGGTGCATATTTTGCACTTTCCTTCTCATCGGTTTTATGGGTTAGGACGCCGCGTGTTTGCGTAATAAAAGACTTTGAAACAACTCTCCCCGATCAGAATGTTGATTTTATTTGTCGAAAAGAAGAATTGGACGAAGAAGGTAAACCTCGAACGAAACATTACATTGAAAAGCGTGTGATGGATTTAACGCTCAATAGTGCGGACGGACAGGGTTTAGTAGACCCCGAATTCAGTAAATTATGGGCGGAGGATATGCAGCTCGATTACGTGCCTTCGTCGTTTGTTGTAAGAAGCTCATTTGTAAAAGGAAATCTCGTTCCATTCGATTTTAAAGCTTACGCCGCAGAACACGGAATAAACAAAATTAAGGATAGATGGGGCATTGAATACCCGTTGAATGAAATCGATGTTTTATTGAGCGAGTCACAGTTCAAAGAATATAAGGAATATTCGAGCTGGCAGGAGTATTTGCATTATTTCAACAAATACAAACTCCGTTGGGGTGTCGCGCGTTACAATAAGAAACACGATGACGAATATGTGCTCGCGAATTATCAATATATTCAAGCGCTTACCCTTTCTAAGGAAGATATTCACGGTTTAATTCAACCGACAATCGATTGGATAAAAAACATTTGTTCAGGTGATGATTTATACAGTCTTCTTTTTATGTTCGGAGGCAAAAGCGAAGACGTAACTTACGAGAGAATGTATTCTTCGGCACAATCGACGTTTATGAAGGCGATTGTGAAAAACAACGAGATGCTGAAAGATGCACATGTTCAGCGGAAGATTTACAAAAACATCGTTGAGTGTATAAACCGCGCGAAGATTGGTAAGATTTGGGTGAGAGGAAATTACCAATTTATGATTTCTGACCCGATCGCACAGTGTCAGTCGGCGTTGGGGCTACCAGTTAAAGGGGAAATTCCAGCCGAACACGTTTGGTCAAATTTTTGGAATGAACGACGAATTGAGGGTTATGTTGACTGCTGTCGTTCGCCAATGATCGATACAAGTGAGCATAACCCGTCGAAGTTATATAAAAGTGAAACCACAGAAAAGTGGTGTCAATATATAAAGAGTGGTTTAGTGTACAGCATATACGATGTTGCGACATTTAAACACTCGGATAGTGACTTAACGATATAGGTCCTGCGATTGGTGACAATCGTATGCAAACTCGGTGAACCCACAAATGTGGGGTGTGGAGATTAATCTCTGCTAACGACAAAAATCTTCTTTCGATTTTCGCAATATAAATACGAGAAGGTGGTATTGCTGGATTTTGATAAGATAGATTTTTCTGTAAAGAAATATGATGAAGCTCGTAAATATTATGTTTATGAGTGGTATAATGTTGAAACTGGCGCTGTCTTTTATGTTGGTAAAGGTAGTGGTGGTAGATACAAAAGAGTGACAAATAGTTCTCGAAATATATATTTTTTAAGATATTACAACAAATATAAATGCGATAGTAGGATTTTGTTTTGTGGCTTGACGGAAGAAGAAGCATATCTTAAAGAAAAAGAAATTATAATAAAATATAATAAACTCGGCTATCAATTAACGAATTGTGACGAAGGTGGGCATCCTGGTGGAGCCAATTCTGGAGAAAAGAATGGTATGTATGGAAAGACCCATACTCCAGAAGTTCGTAAAATTCTCAGAGATGTTAATCTTGGAAAGACTGGTAAAACAAATTCAAACGCAAAGTATTGCGATGTTTACGACGATAAGTTTGAATTTATAAAACATTTCGATTGTATAACCGATGCAATGAATTATATTGGTGAAATAGAGAATAGAACATATAAGAGTATGGTGACGTATTTTTGGAGATATCAAAACGGGACCATAGATATTATACTAAATAAGTATCATATAAAAATTTATAGAAAATCGAGAGAAGACAATGACGTGCCAAGCATTTCTAAAAATGGAAATGAAGGTACAACGACTATCGAAAGCGTATAAATAGAGAAATACTATTTAAAGTAAGCAAGTAGAGTACCGATGAGTGAAATTCTCAAAGGGAAGTGCCGAGATTCTTATATTTGGTAAAAGAATATAAGAATATAAAATAGTCTATACCCCTAATAAATATCGGGCGACCGAGGGTAGGAATAGTTGATGGTGACATAGCCCTTTCAACAGATAACGAATATTTCTTGAAAGGTGCTCACAGAAATGAAAATATAATAACTTACGAAAAAGGAATTGCCCGTAAGGAAGAAATTTCCCAGAAAAACTTCGTAAAAAAAGACCTTATGGGTTTTGGCACGGCGGTCGGTAGTCTTTCAAACACCGCGACGATTATTTACGCGATGATCGGGATTTTCAATAAGCCTGAACAGGAGCCGCAATGCCAAGAGTTATATACGCGAATAAAGCTTCTTCGTGAATATGTCGGGCAAGAGATTGATAGAGCAAAACTCGGAATAAAGCAGCAAAAACTTCCAGTCGATTGGAGAAAACATACAAAAGTAAACGAAGACGACACAGACGAAGTAAAAGCAGAAAAATATAAACATAACTCGATGGTTATTTGTAAAAAGCCGTATTTCTTCCGTTATCTTTACCCTGAACTCAACAAAAAGTTTAAGCAATTCGAAAACGGGTACAACATCGTTTCGAAAGATATGTTCGGTATTAAGTTCAAAAAACTTCTCGCAAAACCCGATAAAACCGAGGCAGAGAAGATGCTTGTTAGAAGATATCAAAAATATTCCCCTCTAATTGTTTCAAATTGCACGATGAATATTTTATGCAAAGAGTTTGAAAACGTTGATTTTGATATAAAGTTTGGGAAATCTAACACAAATCTTCTCAATCTTTATCAAAACGAAGGGTTTGAGGTGGACACAAAAATTATTGCGAAATTCCGAAACGCTTATCGTAAATATAATAACAAGAAAACAGTTCACGTGCTCGATGATGTTTTTGAAAACAAAGACGAAGACGATATAAAGAGTATTTATAATCTCGTTCTTGATACGGCGAAGCAGGAAATTCAGGAGGAGATTTTCGGGTTTGGGTTAAAGCCCAAAGAAATGCTTTTTTATGTCGGGCAGCTTGCGAAGGAATATACGAATTTCAATTGGAGCTTCGTTTGGGATATAATGGACTCAATCGTTCTCGAAGGCGTTGAACAAGGAAAGAGTTACGCGCCAGTTCGTTCGGAAGACGGAGAAGAATATCTCGGTGAGAAGTTCGTGCTTAAAGAAGTTGTAAAGAAAGCTGAAGGGGAGGTTTATACGAATGTGCAAGAATGCCCGCAACTTTAGTCGTAGGATAAATTGCGCTTAAAATCAGTAAAGGAGGTGAGGAGTATGGAAAAGTCTTATAAATATCGCATATACCCAAATGAAAAGCAAAAGGAAACAATCTCGAAAACGTTTGGCTGTTGCCGATTTGTATATAATAAATATCTTGCGCAAAGAACTGAATTATACCAAATAGGCAAAGAAAACTTGTCGTATGTCAAGTGTGCAAAAGCGATGTCCGAATTAAAAAACGAACTTGAATGGCTTACGGAAGTTGATTCCACTGCTCTTCAATCTTCTTTGAAAGATTTAGATAACGCTTATAAGAAATTTTTCAAAGAACACGCAGGCTACCCGAAATTCAAAAGTAAGAAAGATAATCGTAGGTCTTACAAAACCAAATGTGTAAATTGTAATATCGAATATTTGAACAAACACATCAAACTACCGAAACTCGGCTTGGTAAAAACGAAAAACAAGTTAATACCTCAAGGAAGGATTGTAAATGCAACGGTCTCGCAAGAACCAAGCGGTAAATATTACGTTTCATTATGTTGCGTAGACGTAGATATTCAACCGTTACCGATTACAAACAACGCAGTTGGAATAGATTTGGGGATTAAAGAATTCTGCATAACAAGCGATGGCGAACTTGTAAATAACCCGAAATTTCTCAAACATTCTCTCAACAAACTTGCAAAAGCGCAAAGAGAATTATCTCGAAAATCAAAAGGTGGTTCTAACCGTAATAAAGCAAGAATTAAAGTAGCGAGATTGTACGAGAAGATTTTAAATCAACGGAAGGATTTCTTACAAAAACTCTCGACACAAATAATCAAAGAAAACGACGTAATTTGTCTTGAAGATTTGCAAGTGAAAAATATGGTTAAAAACCACAAACTTGCACAAGCGATAAACGATGTTTCTTGGTCTGAATTCGTTAGAGAGTTAGAATATAAAGCACGTTGGTATAGTAGATTGATTATCAGGGTCGACAAATTCTTTCCGAGTTCTCAAACTTGCAGTGTTTGCGGATATAAAAACGAGGAGACAAAAAACTTAAAAGTCAGAGAATGGGATTGCCCCGTTTGTCATACTCATCACGACAGAGATGTGAATGCGGCGATAAATATTCTCAATGAAGGGCTTAAACAATTAGCTTAAATAAATAGAACCGTCGGAACGACGGGGATAGTTTGGTAAATATTCTGGCAGTAGTCGGAAATTCCCAAGAATCTCGCGACTTTAGTCGTGAGTAGTTCAAACGAATGTTGAATGGTATGGTGTTGAATGGTATGATGTTAAATGATACGACGATAAATCGGTTATTAGAGACAAAAGAAATAACCTCTCTCGACGAGCTGAAACAACTAACGGTTTATTTTACGCAAAAGGGCGTCGACGTTTCGCAAATACTTGAAACGCTCGAAAAGTACGAAATTGAGTTTGAAATTAAAGGTGTAAAAATTGAAGAAATCGTTCGGATTTTGGTCGCAATAAATCCACCTTCGAAAAAAGAGAGACAGGAAGAATTCGAGATTTACGAGTCGGAAGCCCGTTATTTACAAAGCGTTAAAAACGAAGCCGATAGAAAAATTCTCTTTTTGCTTTTGGCGATATCAAAATATGATAATCACCCGACGGGGTGGATAAAATACAATCGCGACCTACTTTTCAATTTTTGGGGGTTGAAACTCACAAACCCTCAAAAATCAGAGGTTATAAAGCGGTGTTGCGATAATGGTGCGATGGATTTACGCGTTATCGGAAGTAAGAACCCGATTGTGTGTTTTAAGGTGAATTTCAGGAGTTATGATTTTGCCAATGTGGTGGCAAAGTTGAGGTTTGAAGATAATTCGATTACCGACTTTTATGACAGTTATTTATATGGAGAAAACGAATGAACGACTACATATTTGATTGGGCGGAAAACAGCGAAAAGATTTTGGCGGGCGGAGGTTATACAACCAAAGTCCACCAAACCTTCGAGCAGATAATGCTTTTCGCATATTTAAGAGAAAGGGGATATAGCAAAGACGAGATATTTAGTTTGTGGATTGAAACCGATTCGCTACTTCTCCAAAAAATCGGGGGCGACAAAGACCAGAGAGATAAATATTTCGGGAAGTTGTTCTCGGATTCGACGAAGTATAAGATCGAGAAAGGAAATCGGATAGATATTTATCAGAGCGAGATTGATTTCATCAATAATATGGAAGTCAGTATGTGGATAAAACAGTATATTCTCGCGATGTTATGTATTTATAAGTGGTATGGGAAGGAATGGTGCGTTTATAACGATAAAATTAAGAGGTTTTGTTATAGTTGCACCGATGTGAAAAGAGAAAAAAGTGATTTTTACACAAATCTTCTTTTTAAATGTTTGCAAGAATACGAGCCATATATTATTCGAACAATGAATGGGAAAACTGTTTTTAAGTTTAAATGTATTTTAGAAGAAGACGCTTTTGCCCATATTTCAAATCCAAGGCAAATATGCAATATTTATAAATTATTAAAGTGTGAGAAAATATGTGCAAAATGCGGCAAACCTTTTACATATGGGCCACATGGGAAACATCTAAAAATATGTGGGGATTGTTATAGAATACAAAGAGTATCTCATAGATAAATTTTGCGCAGTTTGCGGCAAAACTTTTTATTATGAGAAGACTAAAATAAATCCCGATAAGGAGAATTAAAATGATAGATTTCGAAGATATAGATTATAAACGCCTTGATGAAGAAACCGAAGATGACTACACTCTTCGTATATGTGCATTAAAAGAAATAAAACATCTTTATTGGGATGAAATTGCCCAAATAATAAATAGAACGCTCGATCAAAATTATACCGAGAGCAGATATAGAAAAATGTATTCCGCTTACACGAAAGGAAAAGCAGATGCTGTTAAGGAAGAAGAAATCCCAGAAATATCCGAGTATATGCAGCAGAAAATTGAACTTCAAAAAGAGCGTATAAAAATTTCCGACGAAAGAGTTCAAACAAATGCTTATATTCGTCAACTTGCGAGAGAAGAAACGATTAAAGAGATAGCCTCGAAATGCGCTCAGGAAATGAACTCAAAAAAACTCCTCGAAGCACCGAAAGAATTATACATATCTGGTAAAAATGCGGCGATATTACAGCTGAGTGATATTCATTATGGCCTTGTTGTTGATAATTATTGGAACAAATATAATCCCGATATTGCAAAAAATAAGATATCGCAGTTGAGGGATAAAGTTATTCAATATTGCGAATTTAATGATGTTTCTGATTTGTATATAACAGAACTCGGAGATGCTATAGCTGGTAGAATTCACGAAACAATAAAATATCAAAGTAGATTTGACGTTATTACTCAAATAATGCAGATTTCGGAAATTATAGCCGAGATGATTACAGACTTATCTAAACATTTTAAAATACATTATTATTGTTGTTTAGATAATCATTCTAGGCTTGAACCGAATAAAAAAGCAGCGCTTGATTTGGAAAGTTTGGCCAGAATAATTCCTTGGTATTTAAAAGAAAGGGTCGGTGCCTTTATAGAGATAAACGATAATAAATATGGTGAAGATATTATAACGTTTAAATGTAAAGGTTTTAATATCGCTGGTTGTCACGGAGATAAAGACTCTCCGATAAAAGTGGTTGATAACCTATCGATGATGACGAGAGAAAATTTTGATATGGTGTTGACTGCACATTTGCATCATTTCAGTGCAGATGAAAAAAATCAAATATTGGTAATTTCAAATCCAAGTATTCTCTCCACGGATGATTATTCTAAAAATTTGAGGCTTAGCAGTAAATCAGCTCAAAATTTAATAATAGTTTCGGATGAGAATGTGATGGAATGTTTGTATAGAATTGTTTTAAAATAATTCTATAAATAATTAACAAAAATTTTTATTGTGGTATAATATTTGTATAATAAACGAGGACAGGGAGTCGCGACCTTTGTAATTGCCTTTAACAATTACATTACTCGTTTTTTATAATATAAATTTATTTTTAAAGGAGATAAATTAATAATGAAAATAAAGGGAATTTATTGTATACAAAATACTATTAATGGCAAGCGATATATAGGATCTTCGAATAACATAAAAGAAAGATTTGCCCAACATAAGAATGAATTAAATAAAAATAAACATACTAATTCATTATTGCAAAGAGCATGGAATAAATATGGTAGCGAAAGTTTTATTTTTAGTATTATAGAAGACGTAGGTGATAGATTAACTCGTAAAGAGTTGCTTGGCTTAGAGGCTTATTATATTGATTTTTATAAATCGTATAAATGTGATAACGGTTATAATATAGGAAATCCATTTGAAACTGGCATTACAGAATGTAATAGAAATTTTTATGATAATTTTTTTAAAAATAATAAAAAAATAAGTAGAAAGCAATTTGATGAAATTATCTTTTATTTATGTAATACCCATTTAACAAACAAGGAAATATCAGAATTAACGGGCGTATATAATAGAAATGTTGTTGCGATATATGAAAAACAAAATTTCTATGAATTAACAAAAGATCTCACTTTTATTAAAAGAAGTGGGGCTCATCCTAAAATAAACGAAGAAATAGTAACAAAGATTGTTGATCTATTATTAGATGGTTGTTCTGCAACGGAAATTAACAATCGATTAAATTTATCGTTGTCATATAGCACGATATCAGATATAAGAAACCATAGAACGTGGTGTAATTTTACAGAAGGTATAACTTTCCCAAAGTATAAACACGATAAAGGGCCCAAAAAACCAGTAAAACAGCTTGATAAAAATGGAAATATTATAACTATTTATAGCTCTGCGAGAGAAGCTAGCAAAATAACTGGAATTAATTATAAAGATATATCCGCAGCTTGTCTGAAAAAGGTAAAAAGCGCGGGAGGATATTGTTGGAGTTTTTTAAATTAAAGATAAGACGGCTCAATGCCGTCTTTTTGATTAAAGGAGAAAAAGATGGCAGAAAAGAGAGAAAAGATGGTTGACACGTTGTTTGCTCCGACTTTGAACACAAATGACGAAGATATAGAATTCACCGAAGAAGATCTCGCCAATCGGCGTGAGGTTTTATCGGTTTTCGGGCACGACCCTTTTGAAAAAGAAAATATGGCAGACCGCAAGAAGATGTATCGTGACGTTACAGTTATGATTACACCCGACTTAGCAACAGACCTTCCTAAACAGAGGGGTTGTTTGACGCTCGTGCGAAGTTATCTTCGTGCGGATAAGATTACTGAAGCAATTCAGGAATTAACCAAAGATGCTGACACGATGATTGAAAATGATAAGAAGTTGAAAACCTTGACTGATATGTTAGGTAAGGAGACAGATATCATAACTAAGACGGTAAAAGATTACGGATTTGCCGAGCGTTATTCGTTAGCGAAAAGTAAGGGCGTCGGAACGCTTTCTTATATAATGCGTGAAAGCGAGGAAGTCGACCGCGACGACGAGAAAATAAACATTTACGATGTTGAAACAAGTAAAAGCATGCAGTTGGCAAGTGATATAAGTGCCGAATCTTTTTTTAAGCAAATTGCGTTGAACGCAGGTGATTATAAGGATATTGTAACGAAACAAAAAAGGTTAATCAAAGAATTGACGGACGAAAATAAAAAACTTAAAGAAGAAAATCGGCTTATTTACGAACAGATAACCAAAGAGGAACTTTTGAAAGAACTCGCAAAGAAACTCGAAGGGAAGGGTTTAGGGCGTAGAGAAATACAGGATATGGTTCTAGCAGAAATTCATTATGATGATAATGAAATAAAAGAGATGAAAAAGCGAGGTAAAAAGAAATGATAAGTTTATATAGCCGAAAAACAGAAACTGACCTTACGATACGTAAAAAAGAGTCGATGGATAAATATGTCGATTTGATTCAATGGGGAAGAAAAAACCCGACGAAATTTATCGAAGAAATTTTCGGGATACAACTTATCGACTTTCAAAAAAACCTCATTCTCGGGACGTGGACTTCAAACCGTGCAGTTTGGTGCGCCGCTCGTAACAGCGGTAAATCATTCTTAGTAGCGATATATGCAATGCTTCGAGCACTCCTTTTGCCAAATTGCACAATTTATATTGTATCTAATTCGGCCGATCAGGCTCAAGCGACCTTCAATAAAATTTGTAAATTATGCCGTGGCGAAGAACAGTCGGTTCAGACAGACCCCTGTATGTTTTATAACGAGTTAGTTAAAAGTAATGCCAATACCGATGGTTTTATAAAGAAACAAGGTAATTATTCGCTCACGCTTTTTAACGGCAGTACAATTCAAACACTTGCAGCAAACCCTGATACCGCTCGCGGTCGCCGTGCGAATGTAGTTATATTTGATGAGGCGGCATACGTTTCTGACGTCATGTATCAAGCGTGTCTACCTTTTATCAACCAAGACCCGAACTTCAAAACAGGGAAAGGTTTCAATTCAAATGTCCACCCGAAGACTTTTAATAACCAGATTATAATGTGCTCTTCGGCAGGAAGCGTTAATACCGAGTGTTACAGAGCTTATAAACAATGTATAATAAACTCGATTATTGGTTATCCAGGATATTACGCCGCAGATATAAACTGCGAGATGACACTTCATCCTTATATAAATGGTAAATCCGTTCCAGCGATAGCGAATAAGGCTGAAATGGAAATGATAAGAGATACCGATATTCGAAAATACAACACGGAATTTATGAATTTATGGATGGATATGGAGTCGCCAGATTCGCTTCTTCAACGTTCCATAATAATTCGTAACGAAAAAAAATACTTACCTGAAACCGCGAGCACCGACAAAACGAAAAAATACGTTGTTTGTTGGGATCCCGCTGTTCAACACGATAATAGTATTGTTTTGATTGGAGAAATATTCAGAGATGAAAAAGTGGGGTTAAAAGGCAGGTTAGTAAACTGCTTCAATCTTATTGAGCCAGCGAAACAAAGTGGCGGCGATCGCCAACCATTGCGTATGCCAGACCAGATCACTTGGGTTCGCAAATTTTTGCGTGATTATAATAATGCAGAAAACCACGAATACACAAACGTAACGCTTCGAATGGACTCAGGTTCGGGCGCAGGCGGTAAAAGCATACCAGATTACTTAATGGCGTCTTATACAGATGAAAACGGTGTTAGGCACGTCGGTGTTTATGATAGCAAGTTCAACCCAGATGTTGATGATATCGGCACATCGTATCAAAACATGCATAGGGATAAGTTCCCTGAAGCGGTAGATTGTTTACAAGCAGTAGATCCGCGCAAATACAGAACCGAGATGTTTGGCGCGTTAACCTCGATGATCACGCAGGATTATATCGAGTTCCCGCCATCGCTTCCCTCGCGTGGGGAAATTGAAAATGAAGACGGCTCGGTATACAAGTTGTCATTAGAGGAAACGCGCGCGTTACTCGAATTTGACCTTTTGAAAGACGAAGCGGTAAGAATGCAACAAACGAGATTAACTACGGGAGAAGTGAAATACGCAATGCCAAGCGGAAAAGATCACGATGATAGAGTTTATTGTCTTGCTCTTTTTGCTTCTTATTTGGCAAATATGCGTCAAGCTGAAAACCGTGCGTCTGAAAATAACAACACGAGTGAATTTGCCGATTATATAATGAGCCGTATTAGAGAAGGCGACGGCAAAAAGACTCAAAACCCGTTCGCGGGTAAATCGAACCCGTTCGCGGGTAAAAGGTGGTAAAAGGAAATAAAAGATGATTGGAAAATTAGTAGTAGATTACGAAGAAGTAAGTTTGGGAGATTTGTTGGAGTTTTTAACTGATAGAGGCGTAGAATGTTGCGTTGATGGTGATAATATTTATGTTTATAATGGTCAAATTGCGCAGTTTGCGGCAATTTCTAATATATTGAGAAAGAAAAAAATACAAAATTATTTCTTTAAAGAACTGACTTCTCCGCCGACTCGCACACCGACAAATTACGTGCAAACTTGGCTTTTAGAGAAATTCAACGAACAAGAACGTCTTCGCTTCGAGGAGCAACATCAAGCCGAATTAAAAAAGGCACAAGAGAATATCCAAAAAGCGATGGAAGAGTATAAGCAGTTATACACAAAATACGTAAATCAACAAAACAAGGAGGCGCAGTCCAATGGCGGATCAAACAACTAAAAAACGCGGAAGACCGCGCAAAATTGCAGTAGACGAAGACAAGAAAATTTTAACTGATAACGCGAGCGAAACACTTATGATGGAACAGAAAAGCGCGGCGGGAACGAACGGAAGAGTAACCATTGATCAAGTGGCGGAGAGTTTATTCTCGTTGTATGGAAGTGTTCTTGGTACTTATAACGGAGAATGGGGAGGCAACAACATAAACCTCTACAACCCGTTTTTGCAGAACTCGCGATTGAAGATGATAAACGCGTCCCCAGTAACGGAGACGCCCGAAGAAATCGCGCAAGCGTTGAAAGACCCTGGATCTCACGAAGAGGAGCTTAAATCGGTCTCGGCGGGACTTTCTGCTCGGCAATACCTTTATTACAAGATATTGCGCGAAGCGTGCGATGTCCCGATGTATAAGAGTTATTTTTTACCCGAAACGCTCGAAGATGCGAGCGAATATACGAGTAAGAAATTTCGTGACGAAGAGGCTTTTGTGGAAGAGTGGAAAGATAGACTCGACCCGCAGGCTTTGTTTAAAAGAATCGGAATGGAAGTCAAGAGAGAGGGAAAACCGTCCTATATATTCAGACAATGTATATATGAGGATGAAGGGAAGAAGCGCGTTAAATACGTGACATTCCAAAAACTCCCCGCTGCTTATACCAAACTCACAGGAATTGGCGAGCACGGTTACATTGCGAGTTTCAACCTTATGGTATTTATGAACCCCGCATTCTCGCCATTGCAATATCCCGAATTTATACGGAAGATTTGGGCGGACATTATCGATGGCGGAATTGTGTATCGCGACAATAAAGGTAATTACGCAGTAAACGCTAATAAACTCGCTCAATTTACATACGACGACGAAGGACAGGAGCGCAAAGGAACGATAGAAATCGCCAAACAAGCGGCTTCGACGGTTTATATGTATTGGGTGCAGTTACCTCAAGATCTTTGCTTTACTTTTATGAGCGACGGTTCTAACGCGTGGTCGGTTCCCGATACGATAGGTCTTTTCTCAGACCTTCAAGAATTAAGCGATTATTCAACACTTGCAGGCTTGATAGCGAGCAGCCCGTTGACGGCTGTTCTTACAGGTCAGGCAGAATTTATAGATGGAGCGCAGCCAGGTCAAGATCAGACTAAGATCAGACCGACGACGCTCGAAGCGTTCCAAAACCTTTTCAATTCAATGGTTTCTGGAAACATTAATGCTTTCTTTGGACCGTTCAAAGATATGAAATTACAGTCGTTGCCGAACATACCGAATAGCAGCGATATTAAAACGAAGGCGGTTCAAAACTTTATTTCCTCGGCAGGAGAAGGCGGCTTGATTGTTGCAACCGATAAACCATCGGTAGCGATGATTAAAGGCGCACAAATGCTTGCCGAGTCTCAATACGATTATGTCACAAGACAAATCGAAACAGCCACAAACACCGTACTTGAAAAATGGTGCGGTTGTAAATATAAATGGAAGCTCAAACTTTGGGGCGGAATTTATACTTTTGACAGTCAAGTCAAGAATATGAAAGAACTTGTGTCTTCTGGCGCAACGTTCGTCCTTCCGAGATTGGCTTCTGCTTATGATATGTCTCTCAGGCAGGTACGCGGAGTATCGAGCTATATCGATGAGAACAAGTTGTATGATAAATTCAAAACATTAGGTTGGGCGCAGAGCACACAAAACGCACAGGCTCGTAGCGGCTTGACACAGGATTCTAATGGCGTTGGACGTACAGCATTGGACGATACCGATATAGAAAACGATTCCACGGCACAAAGCAGAGAGACGGGCGCTAACATCACCGAATTAAAAGAAGATTATGTCGCTCAACATATTTGCCCGTTGTGCGGGAGCGAAGATGTTGAAGACGGTCATTTCTTATGCTCGGAATGTGAAGAAAAGATGGAATTAGACGGGGAGGAATAATTCAATGGGAGATAAATGTAATCATCGAATTAAATCAAAAGACACAACCTTGCACTTACTTGGTCGAGTCTTTATGATACACCCAAATGTCCGCCACGCCGTTTGCATGGTTTGTGGGAAAGAGTTTAAGTTTGTTGAAGATGAACAGGGCGAACTTAAACCGTTTAAGAAGAACTGTGAGGAGGCAGAAAAATGAAGATTTCAGAAGCTTGTTATGAGCAATTGAATAATCTTATCAAAAAGAGTTTTGATTGCAATGCTCAAGCGGATAACTTCGCGTATAACATCGATTATACGCGCTATCCGAACATCGCAAATCTTTATCATCATGCATTTGCCCACAAATTTCCTCAACTTGCGGATATCATAAGTGATCTTATGATACAATTAAACGCAAGGCCTGTCAGAAAGGCGGTAAACGAGTATAAATCGGAATATCTTAGCCTTTATGACTTATTTGTCGATAACGACCGAATGATGGAGGAGTACAGACAAGAGGTGCGTAAAACCATTGACATCGCAGACCTTAACGACGATTATGAAGTTAGAATCGCGATGGAAGATTTTTTACTCAAACTTTTGCCTTATGTAAAACAGTCGGATATCTGGCGCACGAAGAGTGAGCAGTATAAGGACGATCCGTCTCAATTTGATGTGCATTTTGCAGAATTAACCACGCTTATCCCACATACATTATAAAAAAAATAACTAACTTATAATAAAAGGGGGCTTTTAACATATGAGAGAAATTGTTGATGCAATTATTAAATATGGAAGTACTCCTGTGCTGATAGCTGCGCTTATATTTATTATTGTTTGGTTTGCCAAATGTTTTAGAGATATAAGCGAAAAACAGCAAATAATAAGCCAGAAGTCCGAGGAACGGACTACCGAACTTTTTAAAATGATGAAAGAGGTCGGGGATAATACCAAACATACTCATCCTGGACCAGAAGAGGAAGAAAATAGACGTTGCAATGATTTGGTAATGAGTTTATTAAATTGTTTGCGCGAAGAATCTGGCGCAAATCGTGTAAGTTGTTTTATATACCATAATGGGGGGTATAGCGTAACTGGAAGAAGTTTTCAAAAAATGTCGATGCTTTACGAAGTAGTTGATGGAAAAACGGTTTCGGTAATGAATTCTTTTCAAAATGTTCCTCGAACAATGTTTTTTACACTTACTCAAAAACTATCAGAACAGGGTTGTTACGATATTAGGGATATCGAAGACATAAAAGATGCCGATGCGATAACGTATCAAACCTTTTATGCGAGAGGAGCAAAAGCGGCGTATTGCGGCGTAATCAAGGATAGTAGAAAAAATATCCTTGGTTTTATTGTTGTTGAATATACTGCCGACAAATGTAATGATGAGAAAAAGACAAAGGACCTTATCAAATATAAAGTCAGCAAAATAAGCGCAGCGTTGGAGATAAATCCAGAAGCTCCGCTTAATCAAGGAGGAAAGAAATAATGCTTAAGTGCTTTGAGCTTGATTCTAACCAAATCAGAATTAGAGACATCTTAAACGACAAAAACTTCCTCGAAATAGAAATCTTTGCGATTTCTGATGCAAATCCTAACCGTAACAGAAGTCATTTTACGCTTGAGTCAATGCAAAAAGGACTCGAGTCTTTTAACGATAAACCGATACTCGGTTTTTTCAATAAACAGGGTGATTTTGAGTCTCATAACGGCAGAGTTGCTTATGATCCAGAAGAACAAGTGGATTACTGGGACAATTCTAACGGAGAACAGATTTTAGGTTTTATTCGCCAGACGGATAGGAAAGAAATCGTAGAGAAAAACGGTTTACACTGGATTTGCTGTACCGCAATGATATATACCCAATATAACTATAAACAAGTCAAAAAACTGCTCAAAGACCGTAAGAAAAAAGTCTCGGTCGAAATAGCGGTTTTAGACAGCGAGATGGTTGACGGTGTTGAATATATCAAAGAATTTGACTTAAAGGGAATAACGATTCTCGGAAGCCGTAACGGCATACAGGTCAAAGAAGGTATTGAAGGCGCGGGATTATCGATACTCGAAGTTTTTGACGCAGCGAGATTCAGTGGACAAAAACAAACAATTATTCAAGCGTACTCTCAGTTAGAGGACGACGAGAAAAATAAGGAGGACGGAAACTTGGCTATAGAAGATTTTGAAAAAGCTCTTAAAGTCAATAAATCCAAAGAAGCCATGTCCGATACCAGTTGGGGCGAAGTTGATAAGGCGGAGCTCAGAAAACGCGTTGTCGAAGCGAGCAACTTTAAGGAAATCGCAGGTGACGTGTTCCTCGACTTGAGAGAAGGCTGGGAAGAAGGGGAAGTTACGAAGCTTAAATATCCAGTTATGGAGATTAAAGGCGACGAACTGGTATATAACAGAGGGGCATTAGGCTCAGCGAAGGCTTACGCCGAAAAGAACGGCGAAGAAGAAGTCTTAAAGAAGTTAAAGGCTATTTACGAGCATTTAGACCTCGACTTCGAAGAGAAGTTCGATTGCGAATGCGACGAATTCTGCGACCTTTACGAAGACGACGTTACGTGCGAAGAACCGTGCGATGGCGATTGCGGCGACGATTGTGACGATGATCACGATGATTGCGGCGATGACTTGCTCGATAAACATGCGGAAGAAGTGGTCGTTGAGGAACCGAAGGTAGAACCCGCAGAAGAACCCGTTGTGGTTGTTGAAAAGGTTTATACCGAAGAGGAATTCAAGGCGGCTTGCGACGAATTAAAAATGAAATGTCATGAAGCGGAAAGCAAATGTGCTGAAGCGGAGGGCAAATATTCGGAACTTGAAGCTAAATGTTGTGAATACGAAAACAAATGCGGCGAATACGAAGGTAAGTGTGCGGATTACGAAAAGAGATGCGCGGAGTATGAGAAGAAATGTGCAGAACTTGAAGAGAAGTGCGCGAACTACGAAGCAACCGCAGGAAAACTTAAACTCGAAATGGATGAATGTATCGCGAAGATGCAGGATTACGAAGAGATTAAGAAAGCTCGTGATGAAATGGTTGAAAAATTGGCCGTTATGAAAGTCAATGAGCAAAAAGATTATATTTCCAATGTGTGCGCTAAAATGAAGTTCACAGAAGAAGAGATTAGGCCGATTGGCGAAAAGTGCGAAAGGAGAGAATATGAAGATATCGAAGCTATAGACAGAGATATTGCGTATTTATCTTTCCAAAAAACCAAGGCAACACTTTTTAGTGAAAAAACGGAAATGTTTAGCGTAAATATCGTGGAAGAATCAAAACAAAAATCTGGTCGCAAAGAAATGACTTTACGTGAGCGACTCAAAGATAATATTAAAAAGTAAAATAATTAAGGAGAAATTAATATGGCTACTTTTGCTAAAATTAAAATGGTGTCGGAAGATGTAACTGCTTACGACGTCACTGGTAAGTATAAAGCCGCTGGTGCTTATGCTGCTATAGAAGATGGTGCCCTGGTAGTTCTCGGCGATCTCGACAATAGTACAGTATATACTGGCAACAAAGACATGAATGTTTTTGAAATTAAAGCGCCTGCCGCTGACACGGATGAAATCGCGATAGTTGATATTGCCGACGTTTCGAAGGGTGATGTGAGAAAAGAGGCTTGGAGGGTTGGTATAAGAACCGACGGTCTTACCGCTGAAGCTGGTCAACCTGTAAGAGTTAGAATTCTTGCTAAACGCGATCGTTTCTGGATATCGAGCGAAGCGTTTGACGGCGAGGTTTCTGTTGGTAAATATGCTACTGCTAAAGCCAACAGCACGAAATTTGCTCCTGCCGAGGAAGCTGCGGCTGGTAAATTCTGTGTTAAAATCGAAATGGCTAAAGACTTTGTTCTTGGTCAGACGGTTGCTGGCAAGATGTATTACTGCCGTGTACTTTAATTTTTAAGGGAGGAAAAAGAGTATTATGTTAAAAATGTTTAATTATAAAAAATCTGAAAACGCCCTTTTTAATGATGTTGTAGACGGCATCGTTGATTCCGCTCGTCAGCACATTGAAGGTGTTCAGAACAGAAAAGAATACGAAGAAATGCAGAGCGATGTTTGCGCAAACCTCGTTAAATATTGCGTAAGCGGCACTCGTTACGAAGATAGGTTTGAAGCTGAAGGTCTTGACCTTGTTAAGAATCCTTCTGTTAACAGCAACAGAGACTTCAGAGAAAACTTCGACGCGGTTATCGCGCAGGTTATTAACGCTACTCTCCCGATGACGATGAGCTCGAGATTTGCTGATACGTTTATGGAACTTCATCACGTTGGTTGGGGCGACACTGCTCGCTTCATTGTTGATTCCAACGAACTTTATCAGGTAAATGAACTTGCTGAAGGTATCCATCGTGGTGCTTTGCAGCCCATTTACAACAACGAAGTTGTGGTTAACCCGCAGCCTGTTGAAATCGCTGTTTCGATCGACTGGTATCTTCTCGCTTCGAGAAAATTTGATATCGGTGTTTGGGCTGCGAAAATCGCTCGTTCGTTCGAGAATTACGTTCTTGCTAAATCTATAGCTGCACTTATTGGGGCTACTGATGGTCTTGGCGTTGGCTATACTACTAACGGTGTTGACGTTAATAATTACGGCACTCTCGCTCAGAAAGTTTCTGCTGCTAATGGTGGTGCTGCAGTTTATGCGCTCGGTACTTCTGTTGCACTTGCGAAATTGGTACCCAGCACGGTAGGTCTCCAGTATGGTCTTGGCGTTGAAATTACGAAGAACGGTTTCCTTGATAGATATCTTGGAACTAACGTTATTGCGATTGATCAGGCTATCGACCCGTTAACCATAAATTCAACTGCTAAACTTATGGTTCCCGATGATAAAATCTTCTTGATTGCAGCAAATGCGTATAAACCTCTGAAAGTCGTTATGGAAGGTAATGAGATTACCCTTACCGATCTTCCCGAATACACTTCCGACAGAACCTACACCTTCTCGGTAAAGGTTCGTCTTGGAATTGCTGCGATTCTTGGTTCGAAACACGGCGTTATCAATCTTTAATTTTAATAAGTTTAAATATTCTTTTATAAAAATATTTGAGTTTTTTAATTACGTTTCTCACAAAAACGTAATTTCCATTACAAAACGCTTGACAAACATCAAGCAATTTGTTATAATAAACGTGTAAATTGCGGGACAGCGACGGCCATCGTTTTCCTTTGTCTCCTATCATTGGGATTACCGCTTTTTATATATTTTTATAGGAGAAAGAATATGAAAAATTTTTCAAAAGAAGAGTTATATGAATTGTATATAACTCAAAACAAATCAAAGAAAGAAGTGGCTGAAATATTGCACACTAATGAAACAACTTTGGGGACTTATTTTAAAAAGTATGGAATAAAGAAAATCAAAGAAGACATCGTGAAAGCCAGAGAGGCAACTTGTCTAAAAAGATTTGGGGAAACCACACCGATGAGAGATGATGAAACCCTCAAAAAACTGCGAATGGCACAAATAGACAAAGGTTTGATAAAAGTAATACCATACGAAGAATTGTATGATGTATTAGTAAACCAAAAAATGCTTATAACAAATGCCGCTAAATATTTTAACTCTTCGCCAAATACTATACGACGTTTGGCAAAAGAAAACAATATTGAAATTTGTAAAGAAGAGATTAAATTTGTATCTAAGGAAGATTTGTATAATTATTTTATTACTGAGAGACATACTCGCAAAGAAACGGCTGAGCATTTTAATATGTCTGAAACTCATATAAAAGTTTTCCTTAAAAAATATGGGATTGAAAAAACAAGGGAAGAAATTTTTGAAAATGTAAAACGAGGGCATAAACGGAAGACGGGATATGAATATGCTTTACAAAATCCAAATTCAATAGCAAAACAAAAAGAAACTTATAAAAATAGAACTGATGAACAAAAAGCGGAAACTCGTGAGAAACAAAAAAATACTTGTTTGATTAATTTTGGAGTTGACAGTCCTTTACAATTAGAAGAAATAAAAAATAAGATTTTTGCAACAAATATGAAAAAATATGGTTGTAAAACAACCATGCAAAATCCAGAAATACGCCAAAAAGCAAAAAATACTTTACTTGAAAAATTTGGTGTAGAAAATCCTTCGCAAGTCCCAGAATTTAAAGAAAAAAGAAGATTGACAATACAAGATAGGTTTGGGGTAAATAATTACGGGGAACTTGTTATATCAGAGGAAATAAGAGAGTTATTAAATAATAAAGAAAAATTTAAACAATATATTATTGATAATAAGTTAAACACTACTTATGATATAGCTGAAAAAATAGGTTGTTCTATCTCAACAATCCACCATCGAATTCGTGATTATAATTTAGAAGATTTAATAGATAGATCTCAATCTCGTTTCGAAACAGAAGTAGGAGACATCCTGACTGATTGGGGCATTAGACATTATAAGACAAGACAAGTTTTTGATAGTAAATTAGAGATAGATTTTTATTGTCCGAATGAATCGGTTGGATTTGAATTTAATGGGAATTGGCCTCATTGCTCAATCAATAAAGATAAAAAATACCATATCGGGAAATCATTAGAAGCCCAAGAAAAGAATATAAGATTTCTTCATATATACGAATATGAGTGGTGTGATCCTCAAAAGAAACCGATCTTATTATCTTTAATGAGAAGTGCTTTAGGTATATTTGATAAAAGAATATATGCCAGAAACTGTATTGTAAAAGAGGTTGAAACAAAGGAATATTTTGATTTTTGCAATCAAAACCATACGCAAGGTTATAGACAAGCGCGTATAATTTATGGACTTTATTACAACGATGAATTAGTTCAAATAATGAGTTTCTCACATAACAATAAGTATGAATGGGAAATAATTCGGGAATGTACTAAAATGGGTATACAAGTCATTGGCGGGAACTCCAAACTATTTAAAAACTTTATAAGAGAGCAAAATCCGAACGAAGTATTTAGTTATTGTGATTTTAATAAATTTGACGGGAGAGGATATGAGACTCTTGGTATGAAATTTATTGGATATACGGGGCCAGATATGAAATGGTATTTGAAAGGAAATATAGTTGTAAATAGAAGCCCGAGTAAAAATAAAGAACTCAAGGAAAAAGCAATTGCCCAAATTTGGGGTGCTGGCTCAAAAAAATACTTGTGGACAAAACCGCAAGAAAACAATTAGAACAAACAACGTCGCATACGCGGCGTTTTTGTATGAATAAAAGTAGTAAAAGGAGAAAAATTATGACAACAACGACAAAAAAAGAAGCCACCGAAGAAGTGGTAAAAGAAACAAAATCCGTGGAAACTAAACCGACAAAGGTCGATAGTGTTGATGCGAAACTCGAAAAACTTACAGATCTGATGGCCACCTTTATGCAAGGGGTTATGATGAATCAGGCAAATCAAACCGTTGCACAGCAGTCCGTGGAAAGTCTTCATGGCGGCAAAATTAAGATTGTTCATTTAGCGCAGATGGATCCGCAACTCGGAACGATAATCCACCTCTCTAACCTAGATGTTGGTATGACGAATTTCGGAGAAGAAAGACTTTTGACAATTCAGCAATTCGAAGAACTTCTGTCGAAACATAGAAGTTGGTTCACAAAAGGTCTTTTGTGTGTAGCAAAAGGCTATGAAGAAGAAGCGAGAACTTACGGCGTAATGACCGTTGATAAGTGTCCGATTGACAGCACCTTTATCAAAACTCTCGGAGATATCCCGATGACGAAAATAGAAGAAGTTTATAATAGACTTCCCGAATATGGTCAGGAAAATCTTGTAAGCTATTGGCTTAGATGCGCCTATGAAGGAAACCCTAAATTTAGAGATATTCGTAGGGTAAAAACATTCAATGATATAACTGGCGGTAAGTTAGAAAACTTCCTTGTCGAACTCAACAGAAAGGTAGAAAGCGGCGTTCAGCAGGGTATTAGACCAAACATCGTAAGATACTAATTTAACTAAATAAATAAAGCCCCATTTTATTGTACGATAATTTGGGGCTTTTAAAATAAAAAAATAACGGAGGGGGAACACCAATGATTCAGTTCTCAGATATTTACGAGCGGACGGTTAATCTTATTGATGACCCCGATATCAACAGAGCTTATTTAACAAATACGATTGAATTTCAGAAAATAATGTACAATTTCCTCATCAACGGTTTAAGTTACTTTTCCAACCCGATAAAAGTATCCGACGCGCTTGCACAGTACGACAAACCGACTGGCGAGACAGAAGTCGGAAAGTGTGAAGCTGGAAAGCAGACTTACGATGTCACGATGGACATACCCGAAGACGCGGAGATTGTATTTTACATAGACACGCCGAATAAAAAAGGCGTGTTAATCAAACACCAAACGGAAGCGACTTATGACGCGACCGCTAAAACCGTCGAGTTCGCGAACCCCGTGAACGATGACGAACAATATGAAATCGAGTGGTATAAGGCAGGCGCATTTACAGCAGATTTTGTCGCCGCAGGGAAAGCGATTGGTACCTCGATGACGAAGCGCGTAACGGAAATACTCGCAAGGACAACGGTAATCGCGTGGGCAGAGAAAGAGCAGAATTTCTTGCTCGATATTCGTAATTTGCTCAATGACACCGACTTTAAACTTCATTCGCCCGCAAACTCGTTGAAGACGAAAACCGATTGGGTAAAAGATTTGCAGTTCGAGATTTATTCGTTGCAGAACAAGCTTGATTGGGATTTGCGGAACAGGAGCGTGAGTTGGTATGGATACTAATACGTTTGAAAACTGCATAATAATTTCTGATGCCGCGAAAAAGAAATTCCTCGAAAAACTTATCGGCAAGATGATAAAGATTTTACACCTTGTCGAGGAGAGAAAAGAAACGGGAATTGACCCTCGTGATTTCATATACGGACAACTCGTCGAGCTAAACTCGGCTAACCAATTATTCGACAACGAACTGGTTGAAATAATCGTAAAACTCAACGTGGTTTATCGCGATTTTAACAAAGTCGAATTTAAAGCAATAAAAAAACAAATTTTCGAGATAAAGCGCAAAATTAATTATCTTATCGATTTGATTGACGCTCGCGAGAAGGAGGCGGAGAAATGAGCAAAGTAATAAACAGCGCGTTCACCCCGACTTCTTACGTTTATGACCTCGAAAACAATGTCGGCGCAAACAACGGAGAACCTTATAAGACAATCTCCCAAACGCCGAAGAATTACTCAAAATATAATTACTACTTGCACACGTTGCAGGATAAAATCGACGCCGATTGGAAATATCGCCCGAACAGGGTTGACGTCGAAGAACAGGAAATCGAAGATTGGGGTACAGATAATTACACCCCGATTGAGGTTGTTATTCAGACGCTCAAAAACGATAAAGGCGAAAAGCTCGCGGACGATTATAAAAAGCTCATATTCCGCGATATCCAACATGACAAACTTCTCGGAATGAAATACCGCTTTTCGTTTAACTTTGATCTCGAAGAAGACGACGTGGATAAGTTTTGCTGGCTGGCGACGAATATGAACGTGACTGACCCGACGAATTCAGTTGCAATAACTCGTTGCAATGGCACGATTGCCTCTGTTTTCAAAAACGCAGACGGATATAACGACGTTCATATCGAAGAAGTTATCGCGGGAACCGATTTGTCGGGAACTGGCTTCCATTTTAATGAGACGATTTTAACGCAAAAAGACAGTATCGTGATGATTGTTCAGGCGAACGATTACACGCGTGGTTATTATGTGAACCAACGTTTTATCGTCGGCTACGATACGGTATACAAAATAACGAACATCGAAAATTACAACAGCCGAAGTACTTACAAAGCGAAGGATAACGGTTTAATCGTATTATACGCGACCGTTGACCAAAAGAGCGAGCAAGACATCTTCGATAAAGAGGTTTACGGGAAAGAGCACATTTATCTTGCGTACAATAAAGCGGAAGACCAAATCACGGTTACGCCGCCCGACGTTAGAGAGGGTTATACGTTCAGATTCTATGAACCCGTTCCGATGCCGACCGAACTATACAGCGAACCGATCACGTTCAAAGTCGGTTTATTCCAAGGTGACGCGTTGGTCGAAGCGCCCGTCAATATCAGCATAACGCTCGGTACGCTCGTCCCGTTCGCGGTTTACGATCCGAATACTTATGCAGGTTATGCGTTCCTCATCACGAAAGACGGCGAAGACTTCTACGTTGTCGATATGGCTGATTACGAGAAATACGTTGAAGTCGTTGATGACGATGACAAAGGCACGTTCACGCTTCGCAGACTGAAAGTTTACGCCCGTAAAGAACTCGTCGTTATGGCTTATATATCGGCAGAAAACAGCCCGACAGGCAAAGAGATGAAACAGTCGTTCGTTTTGAGCCTCCGTGGGCTTGAGTAAAAGTGAGAGAAGGAGGAAATGCGCATGGGACTTCCTATGTATTTTGACGACAACGGGTATAACCGTTATAACGACCTTGACGGGTTGGAGTGGAGAATTATACACGCGTTGGTAAACAGCGACTCGAAATACGGCAAGTATTTATGGAAGTTGCTGAAATATAACACGCCCGATTGCCTTATGAACGATGAACTTAATAACAAAGAAAAATATAAAATGGTTTATCGTGATAACGGCGACGCGGGTAATTACAACGTATTTTTACTTCCGTTCATCGATGACGGTTGGACAAAACAGGCTTCGAGACTCGACGTTTACGTGAGCCGAATTGAGCCGTTTGATCAAGTCCGCTCGAAAGTCGATGTAACGCTTGAAATCATAGTTCATAACAAAATCAACAACGTTTACGGCGACGCAGACGACGAAGAAAATCCGTTGACTAACCCGACTGAAACTGACGAAGATGGGAATATCTTGGTCCCGACGAAGAGCCGCGCGACCACTATTTTGAAATGCGTTTTAGCTATTTTAAACGGCTTATACGTCGATGGCGTCGGCACGTTACAGTGCAACCAATTGACGAGTCCATATTGCGGGGTGAAGAGTTATGTTTGGAATAACCGCTCTTATTTCGGTTATTCGGTTACATTTTCGACGGTTATGGCGCAAGAAACGGTTGATCCTGATTGCGGTTGGTGAGGCGGTGATTTGAGTGAAAATTTATAACCCGAATCTACCGCAAAGTCTCGTTGATGAGCTTAATCGGCTTAATGCGACGTATTTTCAATTCGATGAGCCCATTCCATTTAAAGACGGTTTAATATTATACCCGATAAACGTTCGGTATCACGATGAATTTTTAGCCGCGTCGGAGTGTTTAACTCTTAATAAAGACGATGTGGAAGGGAACGAAGAGAAAACCAATCTCGAATATCTTTTACTAAAAATGAGTGGGAAAGCCGACTCGCAAGACGAAGACGGACCGCCGAAAGGTGCGTTAGAAAAAGCCGCCGAAGAGAAGAAGGCGAAAGAAGAGCAGGCTCGGATTTCGCAGTATTTTATACGCATTTGCGAATTAGTTTTTCACGTAAAATATGGTATTCGTTGTGCAAAATGTGGAAAAGTTTACGATTATCAAGAATTTTTAATAAAAGCACTCGATAAAGAACATCCATTCCATTGCGAGTGTTATAAAGGCGAAGAAGGTGAAGAGGAAGATTTTGATATAAACATAAAATATCGAATGAATCCCGAAACTAAAAAATACGAAATTTTGATTAATGGAATTACGATAACATCAGAAGACTTCGACCGTTTGAGACAAATCGTGATGTACCAAAATTTGCCTGACTTTAAAGATGATACTTGGGTTGACCCTGATATGAGAGCTGACCAAGCGGAAAAACAAAGGCTTTTGGCAAAGAAAAACAACGCTGGAACGGCGACGCTTGAAAGAAAGATTGTTTGCGTTTCGGCGAAATCGTGTTATAAAATTGAAGATATTTACAAATTAACGATGAGAAAATTCTTAATTTTGTTATCGGCGATTGACGACGCGATGAATTATGAATGCACACGTATCGGTTTAATGACTGGTATGGTGAGTATGAAAGAACCAGTTGAACACTGGATTTATAAGAAAGAATCTGATGATTTGTATGGCGGAGAGGCGGTAAGTCTTGATGACGTGCAAGAAACGATTAATCCTACCTGATATTATAAAAATTATGGCTTTAAAAATGTGGTTAATCCGCTGCGTTTTTATTTTGCTTGATTTTAATATAAATAAACCGTTAGGGTGACGGGGTTAGCTTGTTTATGCTTACATTAAAAATGTATCGAGCAAGAAGTTTTTTAAAACAACTCACTTTTATAAATTTATATTAAAAAGGAGAAAATTAATATGGCTAATTATATTCTTGGCGATGTTATGAAAGCCGAAGCTTTTGTCCGTGGTGAAGACGGAAAACTTCAGCATTATTTCAGCGCGAATACAATGACTGATAGCACACTTAATATATCTGTTACCGCTGAAGAAGTTCGTGGTGGTTGGGGAAATCAATTGCTTGGTAAGATATTCCATGATACTAATTTTGGAGTAAATCTTACCGAAGCTATGTGGTCGCTTGACTATCTCGCTGCTCAAATTGGCGAAGAGGTAAAAAAGGGTGCTGGTAAAGATCTTAAATCTGTGGCTGGTACTGTTACAGACGGTGCTTTGACTGTTACTATACCTGCTACTGATGAAATAGCTCCGATGTTTGATAAAGCGGCTGGTTTTTGTGCCGCTGCCGATAAAACACTCATTGTTTGGGTTAAAGACTGTAATGATGAAGTGTTTACTTATACGGCAACCAAAGGAGAAAGTAGTGCTTATACATTTACCGCTGTAGGGGAAGCTAAGCCTGCTAATGGAGCTGTTTGTGTGACCTATCCTACTGAAGTGACTGATTGCGAACAACTTATAGTTACTGCTGCTTATGCTCCGAAGGAATTTAGCTTGTTCCTTTATGGTAAACTCTTTGCTGGTAATGGTTGTCAGAAATCTAAAGGAAAATATGCTGGCAAAATAACCATTGAAATCCCGAGATTCCAGCTTGATGGTTCGGTTGATCTTACGATGAACCCGAGCTCCGCTGCTTCCGTTTCGCTTAACGGTCAGGCTCTTGCTTCTGGCTGCAGCTGCGATGGCGAACCTCAGTATGCCACCATTACAACTATCATAAATAAATAATGAGTTGTAAGTTTGCAACTGTGAAGGATATGAATCCTGTTAGATGCACAATCGATAATATTGGAAGATGTCCTTTTCAGTATTGGTGTACTACCGATAGATGTTATAAATGTATCGGTGACGCAATAAAATGTAAACATTATCAAGAAGCAGATAATTCTAAACAACTGAATAAAAAATAAATAAATTAGAACCCGTTGAATGTGTTATGCGATACGTTCGCGGGTTCTTTTTTATAAATCATATAATAAAACAAAACTTTTATTACACAAAATCTAAATGGGTAGTTCACTAAAAGTTAAATATTATTAAAAAGGGGAGAGTATTATGTTATATTTAGATTATGCAAAGCCTGTTGAGGGCGGCTATATACTTAATTTCTTCGCCGATAAAGTTGAGGATATGGAATCCATAACTGGCGGGAAAGAATTCATTACGAAAAATGGCACGAATTACGGCGTTCCTCTCAAAGGTTCTACGGTCGTAATAACTGCTCCTGATAAAGAAAAGAAGACATTTGTCCTTGATGAAAATGGCGAATGGAACGAGGGCGGATTAGATCCGAATCAATTTTATACAAAAGAAGCCGCTGATGAAAAATTTATGGAAAAAGCAGGCGGCTCGATAACTGGCGATCTTACCGTTGGCGGCAATCTTGTTGTAAACGGGAAAACGACTACGGTTGAATCTGAAAACCTTGCCGTTAAAGATAAACTTATCGAAGTTGCTGCTGGAAACACGGCAAAACTTGCGGCTCCCGCTGGTGTTTTTGTTCCAAAATATGATGGAACAAATTCTGGTGCGCTCGTGTTTGATGGCGATGGAATTGCTTATGTTGGTGACGTGGTTTTGGATGCAAAAGGAGATATTGATGTTACGAAAAGCGACCTTGCTGCATTGGCTGTAAAGAAAGATATCCCTGCTGATTATCTTGTTGGCGGAGAACAAACAACAACTTCTACTGCCGATGGTGGAGATAACGTGTTTACGTTCACGAAAGCTGACGGAAAGACTGCTACGTTTACCGTAAAGAATGGATCGAAAGGTTCTACGGGAGCAAAAGGCGAACAAGGTCCTACTGGTCCCGCTGGTCCCACTGGTCCGAAAGGAGCTACTGGTGAGACGGGTGCAGCTGGCGCAAAAGGTGATAAAGGTGACATTGGGCCACAGGGACCGAGAGGAGCGACTGGTGCTACTGGCGCTGCCGCTGGTTTTGGAGCACCTACCGCGACGATCGATAATGCTACGGGGGTTCCGAGTGTAACGGTGACTGCAAGCGGAGAAGATACCGCAAAAGTATTTTCTTTTGCTTTCAAAAATCTCAAAGGCGCAAAAGGCGATCAAGGTCCTGCTGGCGAACAGGGTGCAACTGGTGAAACTGGCCCTGCTGGTGCAGTAGGTGCAAAAGGGGAAACTGGTGATGCCGCAGGATTCGGAACACCTACGGCTTCTGTCGATGCTAATGTTGGTACTCCGAGCGTAACGGTAACCGCTAGCGGTCCCGATACTGCGAAAGTTTTTGCTTTTGCATTTAAAAATTTAAAAGGAGCTACTGGTGCGACTGGACCTGCTGGTGCAAAAGGTGACGCAGGTGCCAAGGGTGAACCTGGCGCGGCTGGTGCAAAGGGAGACGCTGGCGCATCTGTTACTGCGATAAAACTCATCAAAGACGCAAGCGGCGCAATAACGAGCGGAACGGCTACTTTAAGCGACGGTACGAGCGTTGCTATAACGGTAACGACAGCGGAAGCATAATTCAACACAAATATATTTTCTCCCCATCCTCATAAATTTGATGGGTGGGGAGGAATAAATAAAGTTTAATATTCAATCGAGGTACAATATGATTTCAATCAAAACATTTTACGCTTATGGTAAAGAAGAGCCAATTACAGGCGAGAGTTCAGTTATTTTCAACAATTCTGCGGAAACCCTCACTATGCAAGTTGACGAACTAGCGGGTAGTGTTGAGTTATATGGTACTGCAGATTTTGATTCAGATATTTTTTACAAACTCACGGGCAATAATTCGTCTTTTGAGTTAGTAAACAAAATCACAACCGACGGGATTTATCACTTTTCAATCGAAGGCATCGCGAAGATCAAATTTGAGGTCGAAAACACCAATAAAGATTTAATCGTATTTTGCCGAATGACGAAGGGGGTATAATCTTATGACGGATAAATTAGCGAGAGATTTAGCATTAAGCGCCTTGGATAAAGTGAATAAAACAGTTGAAGGCGTTCCGAAAGATTACGTCGACGATCATTTGTCGAGAAAAGTAGACAAGATAGAAAGTTCGTCTGCGAACCCACGATTATATGGTGTTAGCGAGGCGGGGTCTCAAACTAGTTATTTCGCCACACAAACCGCCAACGCGTATACCATTCCAATGAGAGACGCGAGTGGAAGGTTTCAGGTTGCAGACGGTATAGCGCCAAAACAGGTTATAAATAAAGGGCAATTAGATGCAGCAATCAGTTCAGTTGCTATTTTAGACGAACAAAACATTTTTACAGAACAGAACACATTTGAATCAGAAACTAAATTTCATGGCGCTGTAGAACATACATCAAACGTAAATATCACTAATGGTTTTTTAAAAATATTAGACAACAATAATAAGGATTACGTTACTACATATAATGTGAATAACATTAAAATGGAAGAAAATGGAAATGAATACGTATTATCATTTCCTGAAAGTTCTGGTAAAGTAGCGTTATTAGAAGATATAGATAAAAAAATTGGGTTTAAACATTCTCAATTAAAAAATAACGATGTTTTAGACAACGGTGTTATACAAAAAGAAGATACGTGGATAACAGATGACGCTGATACATCTCTTAGCGTCCATCATTCCGATACAATAAATCAATCTGGCATCTCGGTGTCTAAAGCTTTTGTGGAACTCAATGCTCAAGAATTCACAGAACAATCAACAGAGTCAACTCAGATAACATTAAACACTAATAATATAAGTTTAACAAGTACTGGAAGTTCCGATAATTATACTACAATTATCATAAATCCTGACGGGGCTACTTTGAATGATAAAAAGATAGTAACGGAAGATTTGCTTATATCTAAAACATCTTTGATTCCCGAGGCGGTCGTATTAACAGCTCCCGAAGGAGCCACTCAGGGTAATTTGTCTCCCGAGCAATTAGCCAAACTTCAATTTAATAAAGCAAATTACATTATTTTTACTAATAAAAAATATGAATTAAAAAACGAACGTCCACAGCAAGATTCATTATCATATGTGTATAACGATTATATAAACAATCGTTGTGTTCAAGAGGTAATAGCTATTACGGTTTCGAGCCGTTCGTGGGTATTAAATTCTTGCATTTTAGTAACCAATAAAGATTACGCAAACGGAACTGCGGGTTCCGTGTCCATTAAGCAAGACTCTTCGGACGGATTAGAAATATCAACAACAGACGGGAATTTGAGCATATATGGAGCCCTTGAAACGGATATAGCGGGCAGAAAGTCTAAAAGACCGATTACCACTGTGAATTTAAATAAGGCTGTTATGGCGGCACTAACAGATGCAAATAAGGTTACTCCTAACGAACAACAAAAAACAGATTTTAAAACTGCGTGGGGGATTTCGGATCCGAATAACATTTTAGACGCTGCAATGTCAGATGAAAGCACAAACGCGGTTCAAAACAAAGTTATCAAGGCGGAGTTAGATGGTTGTGTTAAGTGTGCCAAAAATGTTCAGGGTGGGCAAATTAAAGTATATTGTGCAACCCAAAACAATCCGAACGATGCTTGCTTATTATCTAACAATGGTTTAAGTAACGCCGTTACGCGATATACTTCTTCTGGGCAAATAATAGTTAATAGAGATGCAAGTAGCGATAATGAGGTCGCTAATAAAAAATACGTTGATGGAGTAATCCCGAAGTATGGATCAGAACTTCCAAATCCAACAAATAATGCTTATAAAGTCGGTTGTTCGTTTTTGAACACGGCAACGGGAGGATTGTATGTTTTAGTCGCTTCTGGTAGTGCGAGCAATCGTTCATGGCAGTTGCAGACAACCATAGAAAAGCCACAATGGCGCAATACGTTGCCTCATATTGAAAACACTCAAGACGTAGATAGAAGCAAAATTTTATTTACAAAAGTTACATTAAACACAACAGATACTATAAACTTCCCTGGGATGAATGGAAAAGCAGTAACAATTCAAGGGTATAGCGATAACGGATTTGCTTCTGGAACAATAGTCTGTGATGAGGTTGGTGGAGATATAAAATATAATCCTTGTTTTATAGGGACGGTAACTTCTAATAGGGCTTCGGGAATTTTAATTAAAGGAACTAACTCCGTTGCAATAATTAACGTTGATAACCCCGATGTTTCTTTTAATTATGAGTATTTGTGGTGATGAATTAGTTAAATATTAAAATTTAAAAGGAGGATTTTGCCATATGGCAAGAACTACAGTATATAATGAAGATTTGTCAAAAGAATGGCAAATTATCAATCCTAAAAATCAAAAATTGGTAAAAGAATTTATTCGTTATTGTGTCGCAAATGATAAAAGTCCTCAGACTTGTACACAGTATGAATCTCAATTGAAAATATTCTTTTGTTGGAATTATAGAGAAAACGACGATAAGTTCTTTATAGATATAAAAAAGCGCGATTTCGTTAACTTTTTTGGATGGGGTCGCGAGATAGGTTGGAGTCCTTGCCGCCTTGCCTCTTTGCGGGCGGCATTAAGCTCTTTTAGTAATTTTATCGAACGCATTATGGACGAAGATTATCCAACTTTTAGAAATTTGATAAAAGTATTAGAGCCCATTCACCTTGAACCCGTTAGAGAAAAGACGATAATAGATAAAGATGATATCATGGCTGGCATCGAGAAGTTGGTTGAGATTGGAGAATATCAATACGCTTGTTTTTTATCTCTTCTTTTTTCTTCTGGTATGAGAAAATCTGAAGCGACACAAATGAAGGTTTCTTATTTTACTACTAACAAAAAAGTAGTGTTTAATGGTATGGCATATGAAACGCCGAAAATAAGAACAAAAGGCAGGGGTGCACGCGGCAAACAAATACCGAGATATGTATTTAAAGAAACATTCGATAAATATTTAGACTTATGGCTGCAGCAAAGGGATAAGTTGGGCATAGAAATAGACGATCTGTTTGTGATTAAAGGAAATCAAGAAAAATATTCTCCTGCAAAAGCGCCTAATTTGACGCATTGGATTGAAAAGATTGGTAATATAATAGGAGTAGATTCCCTGTATTGTCACAGTCTTAGACATTCATTTACAACTTATTTAAAAAGACAAGGATACCCCTCAGATGTAGTTCAAAGAATTCAATCTTGGAGTTCTGCTGATTTGGTTTCTATATACGATGACAGAGATCAATCTGAAGAATTAGATGACTTCTTTACAAAACTAAATTCAGATACGGGGATTGAAATAAAATAATTTATACAAGGAGAATATAAGATGGCAAATAGTATAATACCCAATCAGTCATACTTTTCGGATTTTAGGCAGAGATGCGAAGATAAAAATACTTTAACAAAAAAAGGTGATTTATATGTTGGCACTGGAAACAAAATAACGACGAAGATCGATGTAAATAATCCTGTTGATATATATGAAACCGACGTTTTATCAGCGCCCGCCGAAGCAGGTCAAGTGATCATAAGCAAAGGTGGGCAAAATGGAATTGAGTATAGAGACATACTTGTAGCATTGAACGGTGTTATAGATAATACCAACAAGGTTAGCCAATCCATTGTCTCTGACACCGTGAAGATTAGTGGATATTCTGCTGCAGAAAAATCGGCTATAAAAATTGCGGTGGTTAGCGAACTCCCCTCCCCCGCTGATCCCTCAACTCTTTATATAATTTTTTAAAGAGGTGATTTAAATGTCGGTTTTTTTAGGGAGTAATCAGATAAAACAGATTTATTTGGGAAGTAACAGGGTTTCTAAAATGTATCTCGGCAGCAATGTTATTTACGAAGGGGTAGTTCTGCATTATCATTTTATGCCAAAAACGGGAGAGGTAGATAAAGAAGTGTATTTTTCAGGTGGTAGGAGCGGTGGCAAAGAAATTATTTCTATCCCCGAAAAGGTGTTGATGACTACTTCGGGGGGTATTCCCGTTGAATGTAGCGTCGTTGCTACCTATCCCTTTAGTTTTTCTCCTTTAGGTATGTATGGTCCAAAGCAGATCAAACTTCCAGAAACATTAAAATATATAGATAATAATAGTTTTTCGAATAATAATAAGTTAGAAAAAATCAATATTCCAACATCGGTAAAAATAATAGGGGGAAACAAATCAGATCCCGACGGGACATCGTTTGGTTATAGTTTTTATAATTGTAAATCATTAACTTCGGTAACATTTGACGATACTTCTGGGTGGGAAATTACAGGGGCTTCTATAACATCGAAACAATTAGAGAACGATTTAAAAGATCCTGTGACTGCGGCAGCATATTTACGTCAAGTTTATGTAAATAAGGTTTGGACAAAAACTTCATGACACACCATTCTCTGCATATGTGTGGAGTAAATAATAATTAAAAAATAATAAAACCCTCGTTTTATTGCAAGGAGAAAATTTAAGATATTTTTAGGTAAAATTAGAGACTTCGCTACGCGCGAGGTCTCTTTTTATCTATGTTTTTTGGAATTTGGAAATAAAAAAAATAACAAGGAGGCACGGAATATGAATATAAAACAAACGCTTATACAGGCGTTGAAAAAGGATGTAAAAATGGACTTAGAGCGAAAATTAGAAAAAGTGCGCGTTCCGTGCATGAATTATTTGAAAGAAAACGCTCTAAGGATTTTTAAAGAGAAAATAACGGAGGTTTATAAAATAAACTCTGATAGAATACAAGTAATAGATTTACCTCTATTTTTAAAAGCGGTAAAAATAGTAGATACCGATGGTTGGAGCTTTAATATTTTTGTAGATGAGAAATTATTAAACTATAAAACTAAAAGTGGAGAGCTAATCTATCAATATTCCAATAATGGCATGTATGGAAATGTATACGGGAAAGAGGTGCATAGTTGGAAAGAATATTGGCATAGCCCTATAAATGGGGTTCATGAGGAAGATTGGTATCTTGAAGTGGCTTCTGGAGATATAGAGAAGTTTATTAAAAACGATTTTATAAAATTTGTTAAAGATAAAATAGATGGAGGTAAATAATTTACTATGGCTAATAAAAAATTAGAAGTAAATGTTGAACATATTATAAAAGATATCGAGGCTGGGAAATTTACGAGTTTCCAATCTATACTTAACGAAACTGGTGGTCAACATATATACGAAGCAGTCAACGAAGAGCTGAGAAAATATCTTAAAGAAAACAAAGCTGTAATGATAAGTGCAACCCAACTCGCACATTTACGCGAAACGGGGTATAAAGATTTTGAAAGTGAAAGAAAAGCTCTTGAAACACAATTAAAATCTGCAACTGGGGATTTGAAAAAACAGATTGAAAACAAACTCAAAGATTTAAAAAAAATTCAATATTATAGTGAAAGAAAAGCTCCAATTGGTGATGAATTACACAAAATATTGGAATTAACTGATAAAGGCATAGTTGATCTGAACGATGCCGTTAAAGCAGCTAATCAGATAATGAAACAAATGCAAATCGACCCACATACTAATGAAAAATTGAAGAGTTTAGTCGGGAAAACTTCTAACGAGACAATGAAAAATTTCCGTAGAGTTATTAAAAATGCTCAAGATTTTCAAAAAATGAAAATTTCTGCGGGAATGGTAGGTGGGGAAACTGAAACTGCTCGTTCTATGGCGTTTAAAAAAGATGGGAAATTATATGTGGTCTCTGGTTCTACCGACTGGACAAAAGCAAAAGAAGGTAAAATAGGCGATTACAAAACTACTGCTTCATTTAGCGCGATGCACAATTTAATACAAAGTGTTGTAAATGCAACCTTAATTAGAGCGCAAGAAGGCGCAAATTTACCTATTACTAGTAAGGTTGCTCATTTACCGATAAATGCAGGTAGAATGAAATATGCAAATACACTTCCTGGCGTTTATGATATAGAGGTTGGTTCTTATCAAGAAGGCGTAAAACTTATTTCGGATTTGATTGATGTTCTTGAGGGACGCAAATCTTTTACCGATGTTAAAATCCCTGGTTCGGTTCAAGGTGTTGCTGAAAAGGGCCCATTTACATATAAAAACGAAGTGCGTGAGGCAATGTATTACAACGGCAAACCTATTGGGCAATGGATTGGGCAAACTGTAGAAGAGGTAAAATCCCTGCTTGATAGTTTGCAACCGCAACAAAGGCAACAGTTTCTAGGTAGTTTATTTGGACAAACCGATGGTAAACCGTGGTACAACACCGAGAATGCTAAACTTCTAAAAGAAGCTTTTCGTGGTATATATCAACCCACACAAAAAGATTTTAAAGCTTATGGTGGGATGTCATTAAGTACCTTGAGTGGTAAGTTTGCTTCTGGGGATATAACCAAAAGACAATTAATGGACGCTATAAGAGAGGGTGTAAAAACACAAGAGGATGCCAAAGAATTGGCAAGCCGATTGTTTTACGGAGAGGATAAATATTATCAGTCTTCCTTCGTGAAAGCCGTAAGAGAAAGTGGTATTTTCGGGGGAACAGAATCTCCTGATTATAAACGTAAACTTGAACTTGAAAAAGAATTTGATGATTTGACAGCAAGAAAAGAAGAGATCGAAGCTTCCGTGAGATTATCTGGTACAAATAAATACACACAGGAACAAAGTAGGTTATATGATGAACTTCAAAAACAAAGACAAGATATAGCCGAAAAAATAGAAAAGGCGTCATTTGTAACAGGAAAAGATATCTTCGAAGAGCTTGGTAGCGAGTTCTTAGAAAAAATGGAAGTTGGATATCTGAGTGGTTTAAGCGAAGACGAGAAACCGAAGCCAAACAAATATGAAATGTATACCCCCGATGTTTGGGAATTAGAAGAAAAAAAACAACAAGCATGGATTGAGTCTGGCGTAGAAAGAATGAAATTGGGATATACCGACAAACCATTATTTGATGACAAAGGTATTAAAACGCTTGCTGATAGAATGACACGCTTGGTTGATTTTTATCAAAGAACCACTAATATATTTAATAAAGTTGCTGAAGATATTAATAAAGAACTCCCTATTGGCACGCAATCTTATACTGGAGAAGAACTTGCTAGAACGTATCTTGCCCGTAAATCACCCGAGGTCTACGATAGGTATATGCGTAGCAAAGGTTTATATGAGGGATTTACGGAGCAGGCGCAAGGACTATCATTGGAAGGACAAATTCAATGGATTAGGAAACAACTTGATACATTCATTGCAGAAGAAGGAAATCTTCTTAATACTTTTGATACTTTTACAGAAATAGCAGATCAAAAAAGTAAAGATGTTTTTTCTAAAGAATTTGCTCGTAAGATTAGTTATGTTGGAGCTCCTAGCGACTATGTAGCACCTGGGACGTTATATGGATTGCTCATGGGCTCAACCTTCGGCGTATCTCAAGAGGGTCAAATGCCCGAATTTGATAAATTAAGAGGCAGGGATATTTATGGGAGAACTTTATCAGATGAAGCAATAGATAAACTGGCTGAAAGTCAAGTGGATAATGATATATCTAAGATTGATTTTTACAAACAGAAATTGTCAGAGATGACGGAAGAACTTGGAATTTCGTCTGAGAAAATTAAAATATTTTCTGATTATTTAGATCGGGTTCAAAAAGTCGCCGATCAAGCTGGAATTGAGCTTGAACAGGTTTTAGAAGGCGTTGACGAAAAAGGGTTCATCAAAGAAGGTTCTTTATTAGATAAACAACTGAGAGCAATTGATGAAGTGCCTGTTGAAAGTTTATATCTTCCAACATCTGGTAAGCACGGGATTGGTGGAAAATCTCGTGAAAGTCTATTTGGTTTATTAAATAACACAGATACAGATAGTTTTGCGACTCAATACGATATATATCTTGATGAGCAGGATAATAAGCGCAAAGAAGAGCTTAAAAAACAAAACGATATTCGTATTCAAAAAGAGCAAGAATTCACAAGGTTAATTGATACCGAACTCGAAAATCGTCTTAAGTTTTTATATGCGGAAACTGCTAAGCCCGATTATATTAAAGCACAAGAAACAGCAGAAAGAAACGAAGATACGATGGGTTTATCTCCCGAAATGTTTAAAGGAATTTCTGGTGAAGGGCAAAAAGGTTTATCTATCGGGAGTGCGACAGAGAAGGCTGTTGAAGGAACTGAAAAAGTGAACGAAGCTAATGAGCAATTAGCAGAAACCATTAAAAAAGAAACAGAATTAAAACAGCAATCTATTGAACAAATAAAGGCTTCTGGAAGTATTCAAGATGTTCGCAAAAGAGGGAAGAGCGATAGTGATTATGATAAGTGGATTGTTGATCGCGTTGTCAAAAACGAATTAGGCGAAGTTACTGATACTATTTATAAAAAGGCAAGGAGATCGTCTGGAAGTCGTGGTCCTTCTGGGATATCCCAAGTCGTTGAGAAAGTTATCCCCGCTGTCGAAAACATTAATAATAATATTGACGAAATAAACAAAAAAATTCCGAGTTCCTTTAAAGACATTGATTGGGAAAGTTTCCAAAAAATGTATGATAAAATGGAAGTCACATCTGGCGGCGGTGCTGGAGGTGGTGGAGAACCACCAAAATCTGGTGGTAGAAAAGGCAAAAGCGATGAAGAGAAAGCGCAAGCGGCTACCGAAAAACAACAGAAACAAGACATAAGAGAGTATCAACAGTATATTAACAAAGTTATCAGTCTTGAATCTCAGATTGATAAACTTCAGAGGCAAGCAACATTAAGTGGTGGCAAACACAAGGACGCCATTTATGGGACGATTGATGCCCTTAATGAAGAACTTGGAGACCTTAATAGAAACAATGATGCTCTCGTAAAAAGGGTGGCAGCAGAGCAATCTGCTACAAAAGCGTCGATTGATGCAACGGCGGAGCTTAAGAAACAATCAAACGCGCAAAAGAATCTTGTAAGCGTAAAAGGCGCAACCTCGATCTGGGATATGATGGCGAACGATATTCGCCGTGCGACCATGCGTATTGCGGATTTCGGAATTGCTGCGAAGGTTTTGAATAAGATACCGCAGGATATACAGAAGGTAATTCAGTATACGAAAGAGTTGGACGCGGCGATGACGAATATCAGAATTGTTAGCGGGAAATCGATGGAAGAAGCGCAGAAATTCATGCGCGGATTACAAGAAATAGCACAAAGAACAGGTACGACTTTAAGCGAGTTGGCGAGCGGCGCTAACGAGTGGCTTGACGATTGTCTGGGTCACTATAAACTCCTTTAATTGCTGGAACCCCCTTAGAGCCATATAGCTACAACATAACGATGAAATATGCGTAAGTGTGATAGTCAAAAATATATGGATTGGGAAATCAGCATCCAAGCCTCGAATAGAGGAAGGTTCAACGAATATGTTCCACGAGTGTGGATAATGGGGAGCTCTACATAGAGAAATCTATGCGAAAGATATATTCTGAACTTCTGGGGAAACTCAGAGAAAATTCTATAAAAGGAGGTGAAATATTTGTGATAATAGAAAGTGAAGTTAAAATGGTTATAAATCAATATAATTTTGATTATTATAAAAATCTTGGTTACGATGTTCAAAAATGCGGACAACGAATTTTTATAAAAGTTTCCGATTTACCAAAAACATCTGGAACAAAAATTCATACGATATGTGAATATTGTGGAGAAATAGTAGAAAAATCATACCGAAGATATATAGAATCTATTGAATGTGGGAAAAACTGCTGTTCAAAATGTTTGAAATACAAAATTCCTGAAAATGCTTTAGAAAAATACGGATACCGTTCTACTTTGAGAATCCCAGAAATTCATGAGTCGGTAATTAAAAATAATCTTAAGAAGTATGGTTGTGAAAACCCTCTTGAATCAGCAGAAATTAGGGCTAAATGTGTTCATACTATGCAGAGTCGTTATGGTTGTAGTTATACCCTTCAAAGTGATGAATTACGTGAAAAGTGTAATCAGACATTATATGAAAATGGGGATGATATAACGGCGACAAGCAGACAACAAAGATATTTGTGTGATTTATACAAAGGAGAATTGAATTATCCTATTTGGATTTATCATATAGACATTTTATTGTCGGATAATATATGTTGTGAATATGATGGAAGCGGTCACGATCTTAGCGTTAAATTAGGTAATGAAACAAGAGAAAATTTTATTAGAAAAGAAAATAAAAGAATAACCTTTTTAACAAATCACAATTATAAGTTATTTAAAATACTTTCTAACACAGATATTTTGCCTAGTGACGAGATACTTTTAAACATAAAGAAACGAGCTTTTGAAATATTAAAAGTCCAAAATTACATGTATTATGAGTATAACTTAGACACAAATATAGAATCTTTTAAATGATAAACTAAATTTAAAAGTAACACAATTACAGACAAGGTTACGAAAGCACCGAGGAGATAGAAGAGCTTCTTGATGCTTCGACAAAATTAAGTAAACTTGGTATGATACCCGCAAGTGAAAGCGTTAAACTTTTAACGTCGAGCTTAAAAGGTATGAAATTGTCCGCGAGTGAAGCGATTTCCGTCGTTGATAAGCTGACAAAACTCGACATGAAGAGTGCTACGAGTGCACAGGAACTCGCTCAAGCTTTAAGCAAGGTTGCAAACTCGGCGCGTCTCGCAAAAGTGTCACAAGACGAAATTTTGGGTATTCTTAGTGTCGGTATTGAAACGACGCAACAAAGTGGTGATGTTATCGGTACAGCTGTCAGAAGCCTTTTGGCAAGGTTCTCAAACGTTAAAGCTTCGAAGTTTGGTGGTAGCGGCGAAGAAACCGAAGGAACGTTAAACGATACGGAAGCCGTTCTTTCCAAGATTGGAATTCGTATAAGAAGTGCGTCTGGAGAAATGCGCTCGTTTATGGATGTTCTTGATGATGTCGCAGAAAAATGGGATACTCTTGACGATGTTTCACGCAACGCCATCAGTACGGCCATGGCAGGAACTAGACAAAAAGAGATCTTCGCATCAATTATTGAAAATTACGATCGTGTAAAGGAATTGATAGGCGAATCCGCTAACGCCGCAGGAACCGCCGATGAAAAATACTCCGCTTACATGGATTCCATGGAGGCGGCAACGAAGCGGCTCCAAAACGCATGGGAAGGATTTACTCAATCGCTCGAAACGGGCACGGTAATGAAGGGTATTACAAATGCGGCTGCAGTTTTGGTAGAGAATGCCGACAAGCTCAAGTATTTTGTAACTGTTATCGCGGCCGCAAGTTCGGCAAGAATTTTCGACTTTGTTACCAATAAAGGTGAAACAGGCGGATTCAAAGGCTTAATCGCCAACATCCCGTTTATAGGCAGAGGGACGAAGACCAACAATATACTCGAAAGCATTGACAAAAAAGTCGGTGTTATTCAAGGAGAGGTAACAAAAGATTCGACAACTAAAAATGGCGGGCTGTTTAGTCGTATTAGAACTAATTTTTCTGAATATGGGAAAATGAAAAGAGCCGCAAAAGGGAATGTTGATGTAGGAGAAGTTTATGATTTAGCAGACACTATGGCACTTAATGCTGGGTTTAATCCTAACCTAATGTCTGATGCTGAATATAAAAAATATTTACAACTTGCAACAACAAATAAACAAAAAGAAGCTCAAGATTATTTGGAAAAAGCTCGAGGACAAAGAAGAACAGCGTTTAAACAAACAGCTATTGTTAGTGGAATTGCTACTGCAGCAACACAATTAATGGCAACAAAACAGGTTTCTGGATATGGGCAAACCACAGAAGAGACAGGTGGAGATAAAGCGTTAAGAGCTGGAGTCGCAACAGCAGGCGCGATCGCAGGCGCCGCAACTGCTGTTATTCCCGTCATAGGACCTATGATAGCGCCAATCGTATCTTCTTTGGGTTCTGTTGCAGGAGAAGGTTTGGCTGGATTGATATCGAGATGGGCTCATAAAGACGAGCTTCAGATGAAGCAGCGAATTACTGACGCAAAAGAAAATCTTTCCGCGTTAAACGAATTAGATTCAAAGATATCGACAATCGCGCAAAACATAGAAGACCAAACATCTTTTGCTGATGCGATTCGAGATTACTTCTTCAAATATCCAAATTTATCAGACGCTTTTCTTGATGCTTTTGGAGGGGAGTTTAAAAACATACCCGACTTGATAAGTCAAATATTAAAAGGCGACGAAAAGTTTAATACTCAAGCGGTGAAATATTTCCAACAAACCACGGCTAAAGAAAAAATACGTGAAACTATTGCTTCGCAAGAAGAACAACGTTATTTAAATGCAAAAGCTTTTGCAAATGTGCGCATAGAAGGTAAGGAGAATCTTTCTAACGAAGAAAAACTAGAATTTGTTAGAACATTAATAAATAAATACAAGGAATCTAATGACGCGCAAGGAGCCGCATTCTGGGAAACCGTAGCCTCTAAATTAGAAGCTGCATTACTTTCTGAATCCAAGTTAGATACAGAAGCATTAAAACAATATGCAGAATTTGGGTTTGTAGCATCGGGAATGAAAGATTTGTCTCCTTACGAACTAGAAAAACTTGGTTACGAGGGAGCTATTAAAAAAATAGCGGAAGTAATACAAAAAGAAACTGGTGTTTCTACTCTTACGAACGGTAAGGTAAATACGGATATTTATAACCAAATTGCCTCTGTTATAAGCGAAAACCCGACATTAAAATCGAATCTGCAATATGGCACCAAAAATATAGGACAACTTATTAAAGAAGGTAATGTAAATAGAATAAAACAATTTGCGAATGCCTTCGGTGTTACATATGAAGAAGCGATAAAATTAGGCAATCAGTTTAACGAACTTACCGTTGCTATGGGAATGATGACGCCAAGCGAGGTTTTGTCGTATTATGAAACTTTGGACAATATCTTCTCTGATTTGGCTGGTAACGCAAATCTTTCTCAGGAAAATATACAAAAAATATTCTCAGACGGCAAGTATGCAGATTTAATTCCTTATATAACACAAGGTTCTGATGCCGTTTTATCTGCGCTTTATAGCAGACTGTTAGGCGGAGAAAAAGACAGAGTGTATGCAAACGCTCTGTGGGCTTCTATAATTGGCAATACGGATTTATTCTCCAAGTTCTCTGAAAGTTTATCTGAAGATCAAAAGAAATTTTTAAGTGCCGCTGGTATTAAAACATTCCAAGCTTTGGCTGATGAAATTGCCGCAGGCACTATAAAAGATACAAAGTTGATTCAAAAAGCTAACGAGTTTGTATCTCAATGGAATATCGAATACAAGAAAGACCTTGAGGGCACCAACAAACTTATACAATATCAAACAAGCGAACTTGAAAAGCAAATTTCCAATCTGCAAGAACAAAAAGACGCTCTTTCTACGATTAATGATGAAAGAAAGAAAGAGTTGGAATATATTAAAGCAAGAAATGCTTTGGAAACTGCTAAAAAAACAAAGAAGCGAGTTTACAGAAGTGGGGTCGGTTGGACTTTTCAGGTCGACGAAGAGGCGATATCTACGGCAGTAGAGAACCTCGAAAACTTGAATGTCGAACGTCGTCAGAACGAACTGCAGTTACAAATCAACCAATTAGAAGCTTACAAATCTATATTGCAATCTCTTCCCAACCAAGAAGAGCAAGAGCAACTACGTAAACTGTGGGAACAGATGGCTGGCGACGATAAAACCGTTGGCAGTTTTGCATCCGTGGCGAGCGCTACTGAAGCATTGGTTGAAAAATATAAAAATGCGACCGAAAAGCTTGATTCTTATGCGTTGTGGATAAGTGCGCAGCGAAATAAAGAAAATATTCCAGATGAAAGTGTAAAAGGCGAAGGGAAAACAAAAATTCCCGTAGAAATTAAAAACAATAAATCTGGTTATAATTGGTTATACGGCGCAGTTGGTTCTATGACGGATAAAAAGGCAACTGGCGTAACATCTTTCGCAGGAGGAAATGTTTTACTCAACGAGCTTGGAACCGAAGCGGTCATCACTCCTGGTGGAACGCTTACCGCGCTTCCTTCTAAAACAGGAATTGTCCCTGCGGACATAACTCGAAATGTTTGGGCGTTGGGAGAGGTCGCTCCTACTCTTGTAGCGAGGTTAAATTCTCTTACTCAAAAAATACCTGCTGGTAACTACGGTAACACGACTTACGAAGAAGGTCAATACTTTGACAACTTCACTATGAATGTTTACCCGACTAAAGATTATGATATGGATAAATTGCTTATGGAAGCAAGAGCTAAAGTTAGACTCACTAAACACAATAATTAAAACAGTATAAAAAGGGGAGTTTTCTCCCCTTTGAATACTAAAAAAACAACCCCGCGTGGGAAGGAGAATTATAAATGATATATTTGAATTACGCGAAAGCAATAGCTAACGGTTACATTCTTAACTTCTTTGCAGACAGCGAAAAAGATTTGGAAGAAGTATCCAACGGAAAACATTTTGTCACCAAAAACGGTACGGATTATGGTGTTCCTCAGCCCTCGTCTACCGTTGTAATAACTATGCCTAATAAAACTAAAAAAACATATATGATGGATAACAGCGGAGAATGGGTCGAAGATCCTGGTATTTCGAGTTTCTATAATCCTATGCCCGAGGCAAGGTATGGTCTTCCTATTTTTGACACTATAAGAGTAATTCAGGAGAAGGAAGGTGCTATGTTGGTGGGATGTGAATGGCATGAAAACATAGGATTTTGTAGCCCTCAACGAATATTTGTAGAACCAAGCGACCTCACCATTTGGGGCGGCTATTTAGACAGTGAGCCTCATGTAGTATGCCCTCGGGTAGGAGAATTGTATCTATTTATATTATCAGACGTGAATAAAGGAGGTTCTATATTTTCAGAAAAAGAAGATTATATACCTAGAAGTATTGATACGTATATTTGTAAGGTAATGAGAGACGATAAGACAAGAAGGATTTACTTTGTGAATTATGATTCTTTAAATACTGTCAGTGAATTAGAGGCTATCGTGCGTGCGTGTCAAGCCGATACTAAACCCGACTTTGATTATTCTACGACTAATTTTATATTCCCTTTCGATGTCAATTTTAGTGATGGGGACGAATACGCAGCGCTTTCGGACGATGGATTTTATGTAAGAAATAAAAACTGCCATAGTCAAATCTTTCAAGCTATAAGAATAAAATAATATTTAATTCATTTTAATATTTATAAAGGAGCATATATATGGATAATATAATTATGTATTGTATAATAGCGGCAATTGCTGTTATAGCACTCGCATTCGTAATAATTTGGATTATACGTTTTGCAAAAATGACGCCTGAAAAGAAAAAAGAAACTTTAAAAACTTATTTAAAAGGGTTGATCGCCCTTGCTGAGCAAGAAATAGTCGGAACCAAAAAAGGAGAAGAGCGCTTAAAAATGGTTGAAGATTATTTTAATAAAAAGGCCCCTACTGTATATAAAATAATACTTTTATTAATCGGCAAAGATAATTTGAAAGAAATAATTGAAGAAGCGCTCAAAGAAATAAAACAATCTTTTGGAAATTGAATATGTCCGAAATCGAATAATAAATCGATGAACATTAACAAAATTACAAAACCCGCATAACGCGGGAATGGAGGTAATAAATGATATATTTGGACTACGCAAAGGCAGTAGCGAATGGTTACATACTTAATTTCTTTGCTGATACTGAAGAAGACATTGCTGAGGTATCCAACGGGAAACATTTTATAACAAAGAATGGAATAGAGTACGGAGTTCCCCAACCTTCGTCTACCGTTGTAATAACTATGCCTGACAAGACGAAGAAAACATACATATTAAACGAAGCGGGCGAATGGCAGTTAGGCGGAGGTGAGACGGATTATTCCAAACTTACCAACGTCCCCATAATTCTCGCAAACCTAGCAGATAAAGATTTTATCCCCGAAGCGAACACTTATTATGAGCATCTGGGCGAAACGACAGAAAATTTCGTTAAAGGGATAATTTACCTTTATGACGGAACGGAGTATAAGGCGATTGACGGTTCTGGAAGTGATGCAGGCGTGCAACCCGATTATAACCAAAACGACAGCACAGCGGCGGACTATATAAAGAACAGACCGTTTTATGAGAAAATACAAGAAAATGTCTTGCTTGAACAGACGTTTAGCACGAATCACCCTGAGGAAAGACCTGATTTAAATCTTTGGGAAACAACTGAAAGTCAGATACAATTAAAAGAGGGCGAAACTGTAAAAGTGTTGTTTAACGGTGTTGAATATACATCGATTGTCAAAAAGGCATACGGTTTTGTTCTTTATATTGGCAATCTTTATATTTATAGCACTGATACAACGGAAAATACGGGGGAACCTTTTCTTATTGCGAATGTTGATTTTACATCGCTGGGAAACGGAACTGCGATAGCAACAAATCAGCCTCAAACAAACGCGACTATTAAGGTTTATAAGTCAGAAGACATACTCAAAACTATTGACCCTAAATACATCAAAGACATGTATTATTCCACCGAAGCGCTTGTTCCTTTTATGAACTTTAAAGTGATATCGGGCGATATTAATACCATCGGAAGCACTATGGTTGTCAAATACGGAGATAAGGAATACACAGAAACTGTAAAAGACGCGGCGGAACAGGGGGGGTTCTACTCATAAACCTTATATAGGATTTAAATTCGGAGGGGAGACGCCCACTGAAGAGCATCCATTCTGTTACGGTGTTAATATTCTTTTTGAAAACGATGTTAAACAATTATTTTGCGCAGCACCAAAAACTGTTTCAGAAAACGAAGCCGTTGTATATAACGGAGAGAACAAAACCGTTAAAAAGATGACGGTGGATGGACTTTCTCTTTTGTATGTGGGGAATGTTCATTTGATAAGTGCAGATTTTGAAGACACGGGCGAGCAATATTTAACATTATTCGACTATCTTAAAGTTATCACTAAAGGAGAATTGGACCTTGTACTTTCAATAGTCCCCCAAGAAGGTATTTCGTGTGAGGTTAAGGGTGAAAATATAAGTTATATCAATCCGAAATACATTAAAGATATGTATTATACTAAGTCAGAAAGCGATGTTCAAAAAATACTTGTATTTAAAGGAGAAATAGCTTTATCAACGCAAGAGGCCCCGTCTCTGTTTGGAGTAGGAGATGTCGTGTTTTTAAAGGAAGAAGCAGCTGGTTTAGATGTTATCAACGAAGCGAAATCAGCAGAAGTAAATAATGAAACGGTTGCTTATATTGGTAACCTTTCGCTCCTTGCTGAAATTCTCCAAATAACTGGTGCCGTTGATACAAAAGAAGATTATTGTGCTCTCTGTGGACATAGTGGTGATGGTTCGCCTGCGTTCATATACTATAATAAAAACAAGGAAATGCCAAACAACATAGAAGTATACAAAAACGCGGATCTTATCGTTAGAATTCCTGAAAAATACTTGCCGTTAGACATCGCTAAAAAGAGTTACGTCGACACTGCAATAAGCGACGCGATTACTAAAACGTTGAACACGGAGGTATAATATGGCAAAAACTGATAATTTAACGGATTTTTTAACAGGCGTGGCGAACGCGATTAGAACGAGAAAAGGAACAACGGCGAAAATTAACCCGCAAAATTTCGAGACAGAGATCGGCAGTATAACGACTTCAAAGCCTGAACAAGAAAAAACTGCCGCTTTATCAATGTCGAGCGGCAATCAAATCATCTCGCCTGATGATGGAAAAGTTTTGTCGAAAGTTACGATCACGAAACCAACTACTTTAACGCCAGGGAACATAAGAAAGGATACGAATATAGGTGGGGTAGTCGGAACACTTGAAGAAGCCAAGCCTGAACAAGAAAAAACTGCCGCTTTATCAATGTCGAGCGGCAATCAAATCA